>ERZ827488.3260-NODE-3260-length-13500-cov-10.288286_pt1 | contig 13500 bp, 10 predicted proteins | sample MGYA00519771_ERZ827488 | MGnify/ENA primary metagenome ERZ827488 (study PRJEB31778, sample SAMEA3449323) | human gut metagenome | biome: human gut; feature: human-associated habitat; material: faeces | place: United Kingdom | collected 2010/2012 ...
GCGAAAAAAAATTAAGGTCATATCCAGATTTCAATCCACGTTCCCTCGTGGGGAACGACGATAGCAAGCATCCCAGACATTGCTTCTTTTCCATTTCAATCCACGTTCCCTCGTGGGGAACGACTTCCGGATCCGCACGAGATCACCGCAAAGACAGAATTTCAATCCACTTTCCCTCGTGGGGAACGACGGTGTTAGCCCTATTACAAATACCATTTACTATGATCTCAATCCACGTTCCCTCGTGGGGAACGACACATGTACCACAACTTTTCTGCTGACCTGTGATAATTTCAATCCACGTTCCCTCGTGGGGAACGACGGTGGCAGTATACTGTAACTCGTGGAGTAAGCGATTTCAATCCACGTTCCCTCGTGGGGAACGACTATACGCTCCCTTCTTTTATAATTCAATTTAATTATTTCAATCCACGTTCCCTCGTGGGGAACGACTATATAATAACACATATTTAAACCATTTTAAATATTTCAATCCACGTTCCCTCGTGGGGAACGACGGTGTAAAAGCACAGTGGGGCGGCAGTTCTTATATTTCAATCCACGTTCCCTCGTGGGGAACGACAGCTTCTGGGGATCCTTCAACCGCTCCTGATCGAATTTCAATCCACGTTCCCTCGTGGGGAACGACGAATCGGACACCAGCGATATGATTTCTTCTAAGATTTCAATCCACGTTCCCTCGTGGGGAACGACAGATTACAGGCATACGGGATCGAAAGACAGGAAAAATTTCAATCCACGTTCCCTCGTGGGGAACGACGACTCAGCTACGAGGCAACGTCCCGCGATATGAGCATTTCAATCCACGTTCCCTCGTGGGGAACGACCGGATCTGGCAGAATACATTGCCAAGCCGCTGGAAATTTCAATCCACGTTCCCTCGTGGGGAACGACTATACACCGACATGCAGAAGTTGATTATGTTCAATTTCAATCCACGTTCCCTCGTGGGGAACGACCCGGGATCACGATGACATTCACCAGAGCATTGCCATTTCAATCCACGTTCCCTCGTGGGGAACGACGGTAAAGATAGTGGCCAGGAAAAAGGCGGATATATTTCAATCCACGTTCCCTCGTGGGGAACGACCATGGAGAAACCTCTAAGTTATCCCAATCAGCAGATTTCAATCCACGTTCCCTCGTGGGGAACGACGAGGTCCTTATTTGATCTTCCTTTCCCCTTGCCGATTTCAATCCACGTTCCCTCGTGGGGAACGACATCTATGCTGGCTGGTTGCGGTAAAGCATATCCATTTCAATCCACGTTCCCTCGTGGGGAACGACTATATTCCAGTAGGAACCTATACCATTGTTGAGATTTCAATCCACGTTCCCTCGTGGGGAACGACGATTTTTACGAGGAGGCAGCCGCCTTGTATCTTATTTCAATCCACGTTCCCTCGTGGGGAACGACGCCATAGATATCAAATTCTACGTACCAAAAATAGATTTCAATCCACGTTCCCTCGTGGGGAACGACGAACAGGCGGAAGCCAGGCAGTGGCAGCATGCAATTTCAATCCACGTTCCCTCGTGGGGAACGACGGCCTGCACTTCCATCGAGACTGGCGTAGATTTATTTCAATCCACGTTCCCTCGTGGGGAACGACGCAGTGTTTAGCTAACACAAGACGCATGAGGTTATTTCAATCCACGTTCCCTCGTGGGGAACGACGAAGGCGGTGGATTTGCTCCACTGAAGAAGGTAATTTCAATCCACGTTCCCTCGTGGGGAACGACCGGAGACTTCGCCAGGACATCCGGCTCCTGGGCATTTCAATCCACGTTCCCTCGTGGGGAACGACTTGCACGACTTGGTAAGTTTGGCTGGACAGCACTATTTCAATCCACGTTCCCTCGTGGGGAACGACTTCTTGATATTACGGCAGACGGAATTATCTCAATTTCAATCCACGTTCCCTCGTGGGGAACGACGGAAATTCTCCACGGACACGGACACGGACTACGTTTATTTCAATCCACGTTCCCTCGTGGGGAACGACGATAGACTGTGTGAGCAGTTCCAGATTTTGTTTCATTTCAATCCACGTTCCCTCGTGGGGAACGACGGCAAATTTTCACAAATATTCTTTGTTTTTTTATGCAATAAATATAATTTTTCTACTTTTTATTATCCCTTCTCTCTTTTCTTTAGTGTTATTCATGTTACTTTTCTGATTTTTGTAGTGCGAATCCTGCCGGCATTTTATGTGTACTTCTGATTCGCACCTACATAATTAAAGGTTGATCTACTGGAATTCCACGTTCTATACCTACATGTTCTATTTTAGTCTGATAATTATTTCCGAGGTAATAAAAACGTAAGCTATCTTTATTTTTGTCAATAATATCAGACAATATCCCCTTCAAAGCAACACTTTGAGCGCTATCCAAAATACACTCAAATACAGAATTTTGCACCCTTCTTCCATAATTTGTACATTGCTTCGCCACTTTACGCAAACGAGTTCTTCCTGCAGTTGTCTCTGTATTTACATCATAAGTAATCACTACCAACACTTTGTCACCTCATTTCCACAAAAACACTGGATAACTGTCCAAATCTCCTCTTAAATATCTTGCCAACAACATTGCCTGTACATAAGGAACCATTCCCCATTCCACCTTTTCTTTCAAGAACGGATGTGTGATGGTTTCCTTCTTTTTCTTCTGCCATTCTACCAACAGCTTTTTTCGCAGCTCATCATCCATCAGAACAGCTCCATTTTCTTTTTTGGTAAAATTCTTTCCATTTACAATCTTTTTGTTAACAAGCGATAATACAAAACGATCTGCCAATACAGCTCTTAATTCCTCTATCATATCCAAAGCCAGTGATACTCTACCTGGTCTTTCGGTATGAAGATATCCCACATAAGGATCCAGCCCCACACACTCCAGGGAAGAAGCAATCGTATTTGTCAACAACGTATATACAAAAGACAACATTGCATTCATATTATCTAACGGTGGTCTTTTATTTCTTCCTTGAAATGAAAAATCCTTTTTCTGTTGCAAAATCATTTCATCAAAAACTCCAAAATACACGCTGGCCGCTTCCCCTTCAAAACCTCTTAATTGTGCTTTTGATTCACATGTTTGAATTAATCCCAACGTATGTTTCAGCTTTTCTGATGCTATTTTTATTTTGTCCGCATCTACCTGCATACTATGATCTCTAACACAGCGTTCCAACACCCATCTTGCATTATACACCTTTCCAAGTATACAGTTTTTTGCAATTTCCAGGCTGATTGCTGAATCCAAACTGCTTGCATACTGCTGTTCTCGCAAAAGCACATTTCCTCTTGTCTTTCCGGTTATCCTCGCAAGAAATTTTCCCTGGGGCGTCATAAAACAAAGAGAGATATTTTTTTCTGCACAAGATCCCATCAATGCCGGACTGACGCCCCTGTATCCAAAGGAAACTATCCCTTCCAGATTATGTAATGGAAGTCTTCCTTTTTCTTTATCCTCTTCAAAAACAACTATATTTTCTCCATCTAAACCCAAATAGCTGTTTTCAGAAGTTACATACAACGTATTCAAAAGTTTTTTCATGTCTCTTCCTCCTTCAGCATCTGGTCTATATAATGTTTCACAGAAACTTGTTTGTTTAATTTGGGCAGACAAAGTTCCTTTAATGAACAGGAATTACACATTTTACCTGTTTTTACCTTCGGAGTATAACCTCTATTGTAATACTGATGCATCTCTTCAAATATATCTTTGACTGCATTTCTCAGATCCTCTGTAATTTCCACAACTTCTCTTCGTCTTGTTTCTCCATAAAAAAGAGCTGCTTCAGGTATTGTTGCAGAAAACATTTCTTCGAGACATAAAACCTGTGCCACAAGCTGCAATCTATCGGCATCTGTTGATTTTTCTTTTCCTTTTTTGTATTCTACCGGATAAACAGAATACATTCCCCGATGTCCATGAAGCCGTATTCCATCTTCACATTTATGAAATTCTACAAGATCACACTCTCCACTCACTCCCATAATTCTTGAAGAAACCGGCAAAGCTCTTACCAAAATAGTATCTTTTCTTTTTTCCGTCAAATATGGATCATGTACCTTCTGGTGCATCAGTTTTCCAACAGCTGTATGAACATTTTCTGCCCACTGCTGCTCAACATGGATCAATGCCCACTGTCTTCTGCAAAATTTAAAATGCTGTATACCTGATATCATCAAATAATCATCTTCTGTATACTCCATCAAATCATCCTTTTTACTTCAACAGATTCCGGTATTTTATCATTATGAATTTCAACTGTATAATCCTGATATCTTCTCGGATATTCTACATTTTCTTTTCGTGTTACTTCAACTGCATCAAACAATTTATATGCCGGACAATCTCCCAATTCTTTACTGTGCTTAAACACGATCAGTTCACGTACTGACATTTTTCCACGGGCTGCTGAATGGTCATTTTCAAACATATTTATGATCGCATCCCACAGAAGTTCCAGATCTTCTTCTGTAAATCCTGTTGTTTTTCGTGCAAGATTTGCAGATATAAAGCCCTCTGCGCGATACAATGCATATGGCACAATACTCTTTCTTCCCATTTCGGTACTTTTATTTTCGGCATCTTTTTCTGTTGTGATTGCCACACGGGTAATGGTAACTTCCTGACTGATCACTGGGTCGATACTTCTGGCAAATCCAAGCTGAACTGGGCCACGCACCTGTCCGCAGTTTAAAGAAGCTTTTACAAAAGTAGTCATTACTGCCCCAAAAGTTCTGATATCATAATAATTTTCACACATGTAATCCCGCAATTTTGAATCCACACCCGGATCACTTTTTTTCAGTTTTTTTAATGCTTCCGTTACTTTCTTATCATCTGTTTCTTTGATTCCAACATTTTCACATGCCGTTCGGTCACTTCGATTCAACGGAACATCTTCTTTAATATAAATTTTGTAACCCTGTGCATCCTCTTTTACTGTTTCCACATAATTTCTTATTTTTCTTTTCAGGCAGACATCCGTAACAAGCCCTAAGCCGCTTTCCGGATCTATTCTTGGCATATTTCCTGCATCCGGATCTCCATTTGGATTACCATTTTCCACATCAAATAAAACTACAAACTCATATCTGTTTTTAATAACTTCGCTCATCTATTTTCCCTCCCGTTTTCCCAAATACTTTCCTGTTTCTGGTGGTAATACCCCAAAATAAATTTTCCTTGTTCCTCCAATGGCAAACGTTTTGGATAAGCTTCTAGCTTACTCACCAATTCGCCCAAAAGATCTTCATATTTTCTTTTCAAATACCCTTTATCTCTTTCTATTTTTTTTATATGACTATTCTTTAATTTAAACAATACTGGAAATACTGATGCCGGTGTTGCACATGCTGAATTAAAATACCGATCTCGAATTGTTGATTTTATTCCAGGATTTGCCTCTGTCTGAATCGACTCCAACACAGAAAATAATCTTCCCAATACATATGCTACATCATTAGATTCTTCATTTAATCCCATACAGATCTCTCCTTCCGTATTTTTATAATTTTTTATCAGAAATGCCTTAACAATAGAAACTCTTCCCCATGTTACACATCCCTGCTCAGCCCGTATTCTTATTAATGTATCTGTATACAAACTTGCCGGATACCTGGAATTTTGTAAAATAGCTGAAAACGCCATAGCGGCCATATTGGAGATTGTTTTTTTATCCCGTGAATTCATATTCACTGTTTCTTTTAACATATCTTCAATTCCAAGATATTCCCGCTCTTCCCATTTAGGTTTTATCATCTGCATTCGTTCATAATGACATGCCAGATTTTTCGTAATATTTCCAAATGAACTCTGATAAAAAAATCTTACAGATAACCTGGCAGCATTTGGTGCCAGACATAAAATATAAAACTTCTGAGATGGATTTAATTCAATGTCATCAATTATGATCTGTTCATCTTTTCTGAGTTTTTCAAAAAATCCATGTACCTCACTTTGATTATCTTTTACCGGATTTAACAATGCTAAAAGCGCATCCTGATATTCCGTCTTTGCCTCCTCTGCCCAATATACAATAATAGAATCTCCCAGCGGAAACGTATATTTCTTTTGTGCCAGCAAATAATTCAACGCACTTGTGTAAGCAAACTCTGCATATTTTCCGACCGGTGCATTATAGCTCTGTTCTTTTCCATAAGATTCAAATGATGGTGCATTAAAAGAAACCAAAGCTGCACCACTGGACTGTGCTCCCGGCACCCCTTTTATATTCCTGTGAATTCTTGAAATTTCAGTTTTTTCTCCTGTTACCAGACAAATTCCACTTATATCTGTTTCCGACTGTTTACTTTCTACATTCCATATTTGCTCTATTTCCTTGTCATCCTGGGCATATTTTTTATCCATACAGAATATAAGATTTCCACCATCCGTGATCTCCTCCCAGTTTTCTAAAACAGCAGCATTTTCTTTTGCTTTTTCCGGATTCCATTTATAAAAAAAAGCACATATAGCCTGTGCCATTTCTCCGGAAGTATTTTTCAACAACTTCAGATGCTTCTCCTTTGCCGCTTCAAAGCATTCTGTAATTCTTTTTCCTGTACCACTCTTATCAATTCCAAGCATATATTTCGAATTATCACATAAAAAATTCGCCGCAACTCCGGATGATCGCGTGAGCATTGCCGGAACTTTCATTGTTTGTGAAATCCAAATCTGTTTCTTCCCTGCCTGTCTCTCCTCCTTCAGCCATAAGATATTCTTTATATCCCCGTCTGTAGACAAATTGATTCCATAAGAAACTTTTGCCTGACACCACCCCTGTTTGGGTAATTTTTCTTGTCTTTCCAAATCTTCATAATATTTCACCAATGCCTGCAGTATCATCGAACCACCTCGCAGTTTCGCACATCTATTACTCCCTGTTTCATGATTGCTCTAAAAAACATGGGGCTAAGATTCTCTTCATCCGAATAATCAATATCATATAGCATAAATCCAAAATCTTTTTCCTCTACATCGTCATATGCAGTATGAATTTCCTCTTCATTACACAACTCAAAATTTGCAGGAAATTCCCGACACCCAAAATAAGGCATACTGTAACATGCGCCTCTTTTCAATCTCCTCATAATAATATCCTTGAATTTCCCTGGATTATCCGTTTCATTTGCTTTCTCCGTCATTTCAAAATGAGCTTCAATAACATACTCTACATCACTTAACAACAAAGACGCTCTCTGTACAATTTCCTCTTTACTGCTTAAATATAGGGGTTTCATTCCTCCATTATAGGCTTCAAGCACTTTACTTGCAGATACCTTACTCTTCACTTCATTTCTTCTTACACTGGTAAATTTAACCGGTTTCTTCACATAAATCTTATCTATACACCATTTCATGCCCGGATGCCAGTAAATTGCTTCCAAAATTCCTCTGGCAGCCGACGGTGTTATTACATCATAAGAACACCGTTCTACTTTCATCTCTGGTCTTGAAAATAATGCATAATCCCCCCACACTCTGACCTTTACTCCCATTCCCATAGGCACTTTCCCTCTTTTCTCATATTATTTCACCAGCTTTATAACATGCTGCTATATAATCTCGTGATTGATAATAAAAATCTGTATTATAGTCCGAAATATGTGCATCAATCCAGGAATGATAAATTTCCCATATTCCCTTTTCAAGTTCTGTATCATCGTATATGTCTTCTATTAATCTCTCATATACTTCTCCAATATCCCAGTAATCCGGAATTGCATACCTGCATATTGATACATTGTCAAATTCGCCCTCCGGAATATCACATTGCTCTGTAAATTCTGCCGCAACTTTTTCTATTGGCTCACAGTGAAAGACATCCGCATAGTTATATATTCGCTTTATATTTTCCATTCCAAGATAATCCGTAACTTTCCACCGACGTTGTTTTTGAGTTCGTCCTATGTACTCGATCAAACTACAGGTAAAAAACAAAGCATTATTATTTTTTCTCGCCATAAACAACCTCACTTCCTACAAATTTCAATGTATCCAGTGCTGAAATTGTATGAAAACTGATTTGATGCGTTGGATACTTGAATTTTACCAATTCCCAGAAAGCAGCTCTTGAAATCTTTCCATCCAGATAATTTTGCAGATAATTGTAGATTGTATCATCTGCCATTGGTCCTTCCACAATATCATACTGATGTGCCTGTCCCTTTCGACAGGAAATAATAAAATCCAGCCATTCTTCCGTCATTTTATCGAATTTAAGAATATTTAATCTCTGATTTTCTGTATACTCATACTTGTTAATATATCCTTTTTTACCATATCTTATAGCCCATCGTTCTGCCTGCTTTTCAATATTTGTACAATAAAAACCAAAATAAAAATCTTTGTTAAATCTGGCTTTTCTGATTTCCGGATATTCCACTACCTCTTTGCTCCCATGATATAGAATCATATGCAGCTCCTTTTTTCTGTAAATTCTTTTTATTTTTAATAATTTTCTTTTATTTTTTCTCGTCATCTTAAATATACTACACTCATCCAAAATATACAATACTTGCCCCTAAATTATTTACATTTAAATTTATTGAATTCTTTTTATTTATATATTATATTTATAGTATGTCAGAAAACATTTTAATGCCTATGAAGGCAGGCGACTTGCTTGATTCGATTAAAATGGTTCCTGTGGATTGAAATAATAATTTTAAATGTAACCGTGTAGAATTAGAACAGGGAGATTAAGGTTTTTCCACCTTAATCTCCCTGCTCTAATCTACATATTTTCACAACCAAACTGCCATGCCACAGTCAACCTCAAGATTCAGTCCTGTCTCCTCTGAATATTGTTCTAAATCTGTCAGTTCATAGAAATCCTTTATATCTTCCGAAACCAGCTTCAGCATCCCCGCATCATTATATTTCTCAAATTCCTGTTTATACAAATTCACACAATATTGTACAGCCCGTCTCATTCCGGATTTTGTAAAACCTTTATTTTTCAGATCCTGTATCACTTCCTGAGCATCTTCTTCCTGATTTACAAAAACGGTTACCGTGTTTTCATCTATCAGTTTAAACTCTCTTTCCACTGTAGCAAAATGATGCCATCCCCCATTAAACTCTTCGCAGATTTTCTTTTTATCCAAACTTTCACCTCGCATATGATAAAGCATTTCAAAGTATCTTGTTACAGTCTGCATATCTTCAATTTTACATTCATTCGCAAGCAGCGCTTTCGAAACATCCATCTGCTGTCTCTGCCCTGGAACTTTTTCAGCATCATCAAACTGAAAAATCACCACTTTGCTTTCTTCTATCGTCCGTTTTCCCTCACGATTACACCTTCCTGCCGCCTGAATGATAGAATCTATTCCTGAAAGCTGTCTGTATACTGTATAAAAATCAAGATCTACTCCTGCCTCTACCAGACTTGTTGAAATTACAATGCACTTTTTCCCTTCTCTCAATCGTTCTTTTATCTGCTTTAACATACGCTTTCTATGTTTTGGATACATGCTCGTAGATAAATGATAAACGCCATCTTCTCTCATAGCATTATAAATTTTTTGAGCTTTCTTTTTTGTATTCACAATGCATAATGCCTGTGTTTCTCTTAACAGACATTCTTCCACGTCTTCTTCTGACAATTTTCCATCGTTTTCAAAGTGAACTCTTTTAAAAAACTCAAACTGTTCCTCTGTCCTTGGACAAAGCTCAGTAATCTGCTTTATATTGCAAAAAAAAGCATCCAATGCCGGTTGTGTAGCTGTACATAATACTGCACTCACCTTATAATTTATCACCAGTTCTTCAATTGCTGTCAGACAGGGTTTCAAATAGTCATTTGGCAACATCTGTGCTTCATCAAATATGATCACACTATTTGCCATATTATGTAATTTTCTGCATTTTGAAGATTTATTTGAAAACAAGGATTCAAAAAATTGTACATTCGTTGTAACTACTACTGGTTTATCCCAGTTTTCAGAAGCAAGCTGCATAGGTTTCAGTTCTTCTGCTTCCTCATAATCTATGTTGCAATGATTTTCCAGAACATTTTCATCTCCTAATATCCTTCGAAAAACTGCTGCATTTTGTTCGATAATACTGGTATAAGGTATCACATAAATAATACGTTTCATGTGATGCTTAACTGCATGCCTTAATGCAAATGCAAGCGATGCAACCGTTTTACCTCCACCAGTCGGAACCGTCAGCCGAAAAAGGCCTTTTTCTCTCTCTCCGTTTTCCAGGCAAGCTTTTAAAATCTCTGTTCTTCTGCCATTTACACTTTCTGTTTCTGTATTTTTCAGCCACTCTGTTATATATTTTTCCAATTTATCCAGAAGCACCTGTATCTCTTGCCCCTGCTGTCGTCCCGATCTTTCTTCTGTCATAAATTCTTCTGTATCAAGAAAATCGGCATCGACAAGACAAGAATACATCATTCTCGTAAACATACTTAAAGAAAAATTTAAATCCTTCGTTTTCTCTACATTAACTGGTGATGTTTTTAACTCTGGAATCTTCACTTCTTTTTTGTATGCATAAAAATCTTCTATTTTCTTCTTTCTTCTTCCAAGTGTAGTAGATGAATTTCCTGTATCTGTGCTGACGCCATAATCGGATAAGCCAGCATGATGTCCCGCAATACACATCTCCAAAAACGGATACATCCCACCCAATTCCATGCAAACTCTTGCTCCTGCTGTTGCATGATCCACTTTTATTTCTTCTCCACGAATCCGACGTTGAAATTTATCGCTATATTTTCCGATATCATGCAGCATTCCACAGCAATATCCCCAATCTCCTTTTTCAAAAACTTCTGCAAAATCTTTTGCTTTTTCTGCCGTTCCCTGCAAATGCTCTAATATACTTTGTTCACGTTCACCATCACAATGTGCAATATAATTCATCTTCTTCTCTTCCATTTACAACACCGTACCCTCACTACAAGTTATATATTATACTGCTTTAGTTCATCTATATCAATGTATCCAAAGCGCCATCTCTTATGATAATCTCCCATTCTCCATCTCATACACCACATTCATAGTGGAGACTCTGTGGGATACCAGGACTACAGTGCGGCGGGTGGTGTCTTCTTTCAGGGACTTGAGGATGGTGGCTTCGTAGAGCTGACCTTTGTCTACGTATTTCAGGGAGGAGAGCCTTCCCCTCATATCTGCCCGTCAAACCGAGAATGAGCGTGCATCTCACGAATGGTCAGTTCCAGCCAGATCACCGTAAGCTGTGAGGTAGATGGCGGGGTGGTGATCAGATTCTCGGCTTCACACCTTTGGTGTCTCGCTTGGCGAGTTTGACTTTGTTAAGTACATATGGTTTGTCGTGGTAGGTAATGGCATACTCCTGCCTGCTTTCCAAAAGATACGCATGGTGGATCCGGTCTTCGCCGGTAAGCTTCATGCCGCGGACACCCATAGCGTTTTTCTTAGTGACGGAGATCTCGGTTTTCATGATACGGAGAAAGTAACCCTTTTCAGACTGGAACACAACCTGATCCATCTCGTCCGCTGCTCCTACGAATACAAGGCGGTCATCCTCTGCAAGCTTGGTGGAAACAATGGTACGCTTGGAAGCACGGAACTCATCTCCTTTTACCAGCTTGCACATGCCGTTCTCTGTAACAAAGAGCACTGTGGAGGCTGCCACCTGGCTCAGCGGTGCCACATAAAGGATCTGCTCGGAAGTACTATCATAATTACCCAGATTATCTGCCGGAACACCTTTATCACGGAAACGCACCAGCGGGATATCCTCTGCCTTCACGGTGTGGAGCTTGCCGGTATCTGTAAAGATACAGATCTTGTCCGTATTCATGCAGGTAAAGACATAGCGGCTCTCTGCATGAGCGGCATCCTTATTACGCTCGTAGGCATTCTTGTCAATGAGACGCATATATCCGAAACGATCCATCAGGAAGCAGACTTCGGTCTCTTCCATCTTCTTCTCCTCATAAACAGCTTCCTCGGCGTTTTCAATGGAAGTCTTACGCTTACTGCCGTATTCCTTCTTGATCTGATCCAGTTCACCCATGATCACTGCTGCCATGGAGTCATAATTATTCAGGATATCCTCATAAGCAGCAATGTTCTTCATGGTTTCCTCATGCTCCTTCATCAGAGCATCGATCTCCAGACCGATCAGCTTGTAAAGACGCATGTCCAGAATAGCTGCGGCCTGTTTTTCTGTGAATTTCAGGGTTTTTGCCGCTTTTTCGGAGGTCTTGGTCTTGAATTTAATCCCTTCTGTGATACCATCGGTCAGGCATTTCTTTACCTGGTCACGGCTCTTGCTGCCACGGAGGATCTCGATGATCAGATCAATGACATCGCAGGCTTTGATAAGGCCTTCCTGGATCTCCCGTTTCTCCTGTTCCTTGGCAAGAAGGGTTGTATATTTTCTGGAATTTACTTCAAATACAAAGTCCACATGGTGAGCAATGATCTGCTTCAGTCCCAGTGTTTCCGGTCTTCCGTCTGCAACTGCCAGCATGTTGACACCGAAGGTATCCTCCAGTCGGGTCTTCTTATAGAGCATGTTGGTAAGGTTCTCCACGTCTGCATCGCGCTTCAGTTCCAGAACGATACGGATCCCCTCTTTGGAGGACTGGTTGGAAATATCCACGATATCTGTGGTCTTCTTGGTCTCTACCAGGGTTGCGATATCATTAAGGAATTTTCCGATGTTTGCACCGATCATGGTGTAAGGAATCTCTGTGATCACCAGCTGCTGGCGACCGCCCTTCAGCTTCTCTATTTCCACCCGTCCACGGATACGGAGCTTACCTGTTCCAGATTCATAGATCTTTACAAGGTCGTCCTTATTTACTACGATACCACCTGTCGGAAAATCCGGGCCCTTGAGATAACGCATCAGCCCACGGGTGCTGATATCATTATTCTTCATGTATGCCTTCACAGCATCCACCACTTCGCCCAGGTTATGCGGCGGGATACTGGTAGCCATACCAACGGCGATTCCGTCTGCTCCGTTTACAAGGAGATTTGGGATACGCACCGGAAGTACTACCGGCTCCTTCTCTGTTTCATCAAAGTTCGGCATGAAGTCCACAACGTTCTTATCAAGGTCTTCCAGAAAAACCTCCTGGGTCAGCTTCTCCAGGCGGGCCTCTGTGTATCGCATGGCTGCGGCTCCGTCGCCTTCAATGGAACCAAAGTTTCCATGTCCGTCCACCAGTGTACGACCCTTTTTAAATTCCTGCGCCATGACTACAAGCGCATCATAAATGGAGCTGTCACCGTGGGGATGATATTTACCCATAGTATCTCCTACGATACGGGCACATTTACGGTACGGGCGGTCGTAACGGATGCCAAGCTCATACATATCGTAAAGGGTACGGCGCTGTACCGGCTTCAGTCCGTCACGTACATCCGGCAGTGCTCTGGAAATGATAACGCTCATGGCGTAATCGATATATGATTTCTGCATGATCTCCGCATA
>ERZ827488.3265-NODE-3265-length-13481-cov-9.799866_pt1 | contig 13481 bp, 14 predicted proteins | sample MGYA00519771_ERZ827488 | MGnify/ENA primary metagenome ERZ827488 (study PRJEB31778, sample SAMEA3449323) | human gut metagenome | biome: human gut; feature: human-associated habitat; material: faeces | place: United Kingdom | collected 2010/2012 ...
GTATTGTCAGAAATTTGGCGATTATTGCGTTTACACGGTTTATTTTTCGGAACCACATCTTCTGGGATTTTTCTCCTGAAAAGAGTTTTTTTATTCTGTTAATATCGGTGTACATATATCCATCACTTTCACAATAGCCACCCTCATCGATAAGGTCATAGTATGTATAAGGCGTATCAGGATTAGTGTTGAGGTCAAGAGCTGTAATATGTTCCTTCATAACACTAAAGCCATACATGGTTACAAGCTTGTCTACGATATCATCAACAGATGCTGCATTATACAAATAGATAATGTGTCCGACAAGGAGCAGCATATCTTTGCCCTTTATTTCATTACTGCAAATCAGAGTTCCTGTTTTGTTATCGTCTGCTATAAAGTATCTATACTCATTCATTTTTACCTCCAAAATCTTCTCGCTTTGTCACAGCTATGACATTAGACTTAGGGTCATGAATTATCAAGTTCTCTGTACAGAGCTGTTGCTCTATCAATGAAAAACACTGTCCCATGCCACTATAGTGATTTCTGCGGTGCTTTTTGAAAATCTTTATGATATTATTCATCATCAACCATTATCTCCACATATTTTCTGATATAAACTGAATTTCTGTTCGGATAGTTTTCGCTTTTCTGTAAGAACTCATATCCGTCTTTTTCAAGCTGTTCTGTGAACTTTTCAACTTCTTCTGGCAAACCCTCTATGCGTACTTTTACCATTCTTATCAGCTCCTATTATTATAATTTTGTTATTATTTATCCATGTCATGACCTCTTGCTCTGTCAGTTGTGGATAATGCTCTTTTTTCTCATCAATCTCTGAGCAGATGTTGTTTGTGATATCCTTGGTCCATTCTAAAAAGATATGAAACATAAGTGAAACTACTCCACCGCAGTACACAAGACCGCCAACATTTAGCATTAGTTCAGGTATATCACGTACCATATCTCTCAAATCAATTGTTTCTGATATCTCTGTCACAAAATATCTTTTATCAGTGTAAAACATTATGTACCTTGCGGCACAATCATCAATACGTCTTAATAGTCTTACATTATACCCTTTTTCTTTCAGCTCGTCAGCTATGCATTCTATGACTTTTTGTTCTTTTATCATTTTTATTTCCTTTTTATCACGTTTTCTTAGTTTAAATAGGGAGACAAAATTGTACAAATAAAATACAACGAATAAGATATACAGTATATTCATGATTTCACCTTGAAACGCTTTGCTATTTTCTTCGTAAGTTCAATTGGTTTTCGCCAAGCATATAAAGGATCACCAGTGTATATTGACCACAACAAAGACCAAGATCCTATTACAAGTACATAGCATATAATCAAAAAAAGAGTGTTCACATTACTCTACCTCCCCTGCCCCGTTGCAGGCGTTTTCTTCTATTTAAACTGCTTGTGCTTTGAAAATAAATATGCTATACTATTTAAAAGTCTGAATTTTTAGCGAGTTAAATTTTTGCCAATAGCCTTTGTAGTTTTTTTTATCATGATTTTTAAAAATTTCTCAAAACGTGCCGTATCTGCGGCTGTGGCTTTGTAGCGTTCAGGAACATCATGATATAGTTTAAATGTCAGTCCTTTTCCTTTTTGCCCAAGTTCCATGTATTATTTTTCTCCTGTCATGCTTATTAACTGATATCCATTTTCTTTTAAATATCTGGCGATAACATCTTCTTGATTTTCAAAAAACAGCTCTAATGAATTGTCTACCCAATAAGTATCCGTGTCGGGGTCATAAAAGATTGTAAACCTATAGTCCTCAGCTGCCTTATCTACGCCTTTCATTTTCGCTATCATTTTATTAAAATTGTTATCGCAGCCGTCATAAAATGAAACACCGAGCTTTTCATCATCGCCTCTTTCAAGGCAACCAAGGTCAAACCACTTAGAGTCATCACTTTTATGTATGACGTATATCTTTGTGCTTTTATAATTTGGATAAAATAACAGCAGTTGTTCATGCTCATTAGCCGCATGATATGTCAAGTAGCTCTTGCTTTTATAGTAATTTTCTAATCTTTTAAATATGCTCATTCTTTTACTTCTCTAATTATAATTTCTTTTAAGGTGTATTTTCCTGTTAAAACTCTTAAACACATCAATATTTGTGAAATGAAAAATACAACGAATAGAAGTACTATTAATACATTGTTTTTTTGAGATATAGACCATCCGTTTTCAGCAAGAAAGCATAATGTTGCAGCTGTGATAATACTTTGAACAAGAATATTCAACTCATCTATTAAAATGGACTTTACCGCATATAAAATTTTTTCCTTTTTGCTAGGATACCTGATTTTAAAAGTTACATCATGGAGTTCATTTTCATTATTCATATTACTACCTCCCAGCCCCTGCCCAGTTGCAGGGGCTTTCTTCATGTATAGATAAATTGATCCCCTTTAGCTATCTTTTTCAGACAGCATCAATTATCTTTCTTTCTTCTTTTTGCTGAACATAAAAAATGCAGCCCCTGCGAGAATTATCGCAATGCTGCCAAGTGCTGTTCTGCCGTCAATGTCATTGTCGGAAGAACCGGTGTTTGGCGTGTCAGGAACTTTTTCATTGAACATATCTGCGTCTACTGTCTGAGCATATGTTACAGTGACTTGCTTTGAGTCGGCAACAAGATAGCCATAAGGAACTGTAGAGCCGTCCTCAGTGATAGTGTATGTACCAACTGGAACGCCCTCAAACTTCGCAAGTCCGTCCTTGTCAGTGGTTGCCTCAATGCGTATCTCTCTGCCAGTATCGGAAATGCCTGAAAGAATAAAACGAATGCCCTCGATGTTCGTCATGCCGTCTGTTTTCTTGTGTACTTGAACTGTTCCTGTCTGCTCGTTATTGAGAATATTTTCATCAATAGTCTGAGCATACTCGACCTTGACTTCCTTTTCATCAGCTACGAGATAGCCGTATGGAACTGTTTCCTTATCCTCGATAATTTTGTATGTACCCACTGGTACGTTCTCAAAAACTGCTACGCCGTCCTTATCGGTAGTCGCAGGAATGTTTATCTCACGTCCTGTGTCAGATGTACCTCTGAGATAGAACTTGATGTCAGATACATTCTTCTGACCCTCAGTTTTCTTATGAACCTGAATAGTACCTGTCTGCTCGGCATTGAGTATTTCTGCGTCAACAGTTTCTGCATATGTTACTGTGACCTCTTTTTCAGCAGCGACCAAATAGCCGTATGGCACGGTTTCCTTATCCTCGATAATTTTATATGTGCCGATAGGGATATTCTCAAAAACTGCTACGCCGTCTTTGTTAGTGGTTGCTGAAATGTCTATATCTCTGCCGCTGTCTGATGTGCCTCTCAGGTAGAACTTGATGTCAGATACATTCTTCTGACCCTCAGTTCTTTTCTGAACCTTGATAAAGCCTGTTTTCTCGATGTTCTCAAAAGCGACTTCCGCTGTTTCATTATACTCAACAGTGACTTCCTGCTCATCGGCAACAATGTAAGCCGCAGGAACTGTTGAGCCGTCCTCTGTTACTGTGTACTTGCCGATAGGGAGGTTTTCAAAGAGTGCTTCGCCGTTTTCATCGGTGAAAAGCTCACGCTCAATGTCGCTGTTCGTGTCGGAGATACCCTTAACGATGAACCCTATATCCTTAACGTTGAGGTTGCCTGTTGTGGTCTTTGTGACCTTGATAGAACCCTCTTTGAGATAGTTCGTCATTTCAGCGTATACCGATACGCCCTCTTCGGTTATCTCAAAAGGATAGAGAGTATCATCAATGATGTACTCTTCAGGTGCTGCTATCTCGTGGTAGAAATACTTGCCGTAGCCAAGTGAGAACGTTGCAATGCCGTTTTCATCAGTAATGCCTGTCGTTATCTGACGCTTGTTTTCGTCAAGTATCTCGAACTCGCAGTTCGGCAGCAGCTCACCACCGAGGTTTTTCTTGGTGATGATGAAAGGTGCTGTCCAAGGTGAGTTCTTAACAGACACTTCTGATCCAAAATCAGCAGTATCTGTTGCTATCTTCACGGTCTGAGGCTCGCTGTTCAGCGAATAGCCTTTAGGTGCTTCTATCTCTGTAACAGTGTAGCTATAGCCCTGATAGATGTCCTTTGTAATAACAGCTTTTCCGTTTTCATCGGTTGTAACTGTGTCGATAATGTCGCCCTTTTTGCGTATCGTTATGCCGCCGCTTACTACTATATCTTCGGCTGCTGTTATCTCAAACTTTGCTCCGCTGAGATACTTTTTGCCACTTTCGTCAGTTTTGTAGATAACAAGCTCGCCCTTGTCTACAGATGTTCTCTGATTATCTACTACTGTTTTGCTTGTTTTATCAGCCTCAACAGTTACGTCTGTTTTGGTTTTCAGTGCATAGCCATTAGCTGTAGTTGTTTCCTTCCAGTAATAGCTGCCCTGCGGCAGACCTGAAACGTGGATATTTCCGTCAGCGTCAAGTGTCATATCTGTAGCGTTAGCCTGTGAAACAGTTGAGCTGAATGTATACTTGCCGTCGCTGCCTGTTGCCTTGATGAATAGATCGCTGTCGCCGTTCTTCATAACAAGGTTGAATTTAACAGCTTTCAGCTTGTCGGCAACGTTTGTTTCCTCGTTTCCGAAGAAATCAATGAAGTTCTTTTCAAGGTCAGCGTTGCCTGTAGGCATATCAATTTTCAGCTTGAAATATGCCTGCACAGGGTCTTTGCCTGAAATGTAACCGACTTTCATCTGCGATTTAGTCGAGTTGTCCTTAGTCTGAAAAACAAGTGGCACGCAATCTTCGATCTTACCGCTGTTCTTTGCCTTGGTCTTTGTCATCGTGATAGAGTGAGTGCCGACCTTAGCTTTTGCTGTTGCTGTGACTTTGATATTGTTTCCGCTTTTCTGGAATGTCACACCGTCAAGAGTGGAAAAATCAAACTGAGCAAGGTTGCTGTCTGACTTAATTGTGCCCTCGAACTTGTTGTTGGAAGGGTTGTATTTCAGCTCATATGTAGGGGCTGTTCTTGATTGAATACTTGTTCCACTTGGTATTTTCAAGTGACTAAGTATATCACCCTTCATTTTTTTGTAGCAATTAATAAGGTCTTTATGCTCGTCATTTGTAGGAGCGATTATGTGACCTAGCAGTGAGCTTTCGTTTGTGGAAAGGCTTTCTGAACTGCTGTCAAAGTAACCGCCCGAAACAGCCCATATCATAGCCTGTGAAGCTACCAATTCCACATTCCCACTGTATCCGTATTTTGATTTGCCTTTATAGGCATAAATTGTAGCTGCTCTTACTCGTTCACGTTGATTTCTGTCACTATAGAGTTTTACCATAGCATTATCATTAAATGTTATGGAACTCATCACAGCACTGTCCTCATGGTCTGTGCCTAGCTGTACGCAGTAACAGTAGTTTCCGTTGCTGTCTGTCCAATAGAAAAACTCCTGCGCCCATTTGTAATTAAAGGCATCGTTTGTCTTTTCTCCTGTGAGTGGGTCATAAGCATTGGCAAGTCCCGAATTGCTGAAGTTGTAGCCCCAGCCGTACAGAATGTGTTCTGTGTTCTTACTGTCAGCGGCAAAGCTTACAAGTCCATCTGAAAAAACAGACACAGCCATGAGCATTACAATAAGCAGGGAACTCAGTCTTTTAAAAATGCTTTTCTTCTTCATTTTAACATCGTCCTTTCTGAATTTTCTCTATGTCAAATCCTTGCGGATATTATTTTTTAGGCACAAAAAAAGACGATTGATTTTTAATTTCAATCGTCTTAATTATTCTCTATATTTTAATATCATACGGCAAAGTATATCTCGTAGCAGAAGTTCCCATTGTAATCTGTTGAAGTATCACAAAGAATAACAACTTGACTTACCTCATAGTCTAACCAATCATTATAGGCAAAATTAACTTCTGCCTTGCAATTTGAAAGAACGTCTTTATAATTGTCTGTTGGATATACGATCTGAGGTGAGAACCAAGTGCTGTTATCTATTGTAATGCTTGAAATGTCATTCAAAAAATCATCAACTGATGAATAACCGTTTTCAGCATAAATTTTTTCAACTCTTGGTCTTGCAATTTTGTTGCTATATTCCTGCAATTCTTTCTGAAGTCTGTCTATATCACTCTGAGTAAGGTTTACCTTTGGTTTAGCCGTTGTAGTTGTAGTCGGCTTTGGCTTCGGGGCTTGCGTTTTCTTTGCCGTTGTGGTGGTCTGCCTTTTAGTCGTTGTCTGACGCTCTGTCTGTCTTTCTGTCTGACGTTCCGTCTGCTGTGGCTGATAGCTGTTGTTATTGTTATTGTCATTGCTGTAGCTGTTGTTGCCTGAGCCGTTGTTTGAAGTGCTGTGGCTGTAGCTCTGATTATTATTCACTGTGCCGCCATTACTAGCCTTAGAGCTGTTCGTCTTTGCGGTGTTCTTTGGATCAGTCGATGATTTAGAGCTGCTTGTGCTTCTTGTGCTTGCAGACGTTCCCGTTGTGGTAGCCGAAAGGGAAGTTGTTTCCTCACTCTGAGAGGTCAGTGTGGCTTCTGTTGTGGTAGTTGCCGAAGCTTCTGCGCTTGAAGCCGTTGTGGTTGCCTTTGGAGGGGCTGATGATGTGTTGTCTGTGTTGCCACAGGCGGTTATGCTTATCATTGTCGCACTGATTATCAAGGCGGCTATGGCTTTCATTGTGTTCTTCATATGGTTTTCCTCCTTTTTTAGACTTGACATATATCTTAAAGTGATGTATACTTATATATAGAAAAGGTAAACCGTATAGACGGTTGTCCTCAGCTTAAATTATGTAAAATAACCGCAGCTTTGGTAGAGGGGCGGTTATTTTTTTATGCTTTTTATCAGCTCGTTGAGAGCGATAATCAGCACGATAGTCAAGACAAAGAAAGCTAAGTCCATTCTATCACCTCCCGAATATCCTATTTTGCCTGAGCCTTTCGGCTGACAATATTCAGACCATTCCGTGTGGGAGGACACCGCCTACCGTTTAAGTTTACCTTTTCCAAACTAGATTATATCACAATCATTTCTTTGTGTCAATTTTTCATTTTGTCCGTGGACAAATTTAGCTGAAATATCCTGCTTGAAGATTAAGCGAATAGATGTACATATCGTCCATAAATTCCTTTATCATATGGTTTATCCAGAACATATAGTGTGTTCTGAGCATTTCTATCGGTTCTTCTGAGGGCAGTTCTCTCTGCGTATGGAGAAGTGGATAGTAAAGTGACAGCCAGTATCTTTCAGAGTTGCGGTCAAACCTTTTCCAAAAATCTTCTTCGCTGACTTTCATCTCAAAAAGCATATTCTTGAATTGTATCTGGAATTTTTTCGATGTGCGTAAAAAAGCTTTTCTTGAGCCACTGAAATCATGGTTCTCACCCATGCCGTCAAGCTGATTATAGTATGCTTTGAAAATCTTATCATAGTATGCTTTCATTCGTTCAAGACAACGTTCTTCTTCGGTCATTGCTAAGTGCTGTGGCTGTTCCGTAGCCGACCAAAACTCCTCACCGACAAAATCTTTTATTTCGTCAATGGTGTAAAGAAGCATTGTTTTTTTATCAAACTCAGGGTCATTGAGCTTTTCTTCCCCTTTTTTGATAAAATCATCAACTTCATTGCTCGGTCTGATAAGGCTCTCTATCTTCGCTTCATCAAGTTCGGGCAAGTTTTTATAATACTTATAATCTTTTACCATTGTTATACCTCCCATATGTTTTCTACACCTATATTATACCATACAGCAAGAAAACACGTCAACGGCAGAATAGCCAAACTTTCGCACCAAATATTGTGCATTTTTGAATTGATTAAAACATTTATAGGCTTGTTTTCAGGGAAAACTCTCGAGAAAAAAATTACAATGACAACGACCTATTATTTGTCATGTCAAGTGCATTATCTTTTTCAATTTCTTCCCTAACATAATCAGGAACGCTCACTAATTCATCAAATTCAAGATTACCCAAAATCATATACATTTTGTCTTCACTTTCTCCAAAATATTTTTCGTTGTCAAATTCTCTGTTATTATCATACCGCTTCACCAAACTCATTTTTTCGAGATCAACAAAAACATTGATTGGAAATTCAAGTATCTCATCAGTAGTATAGGCAATCGGTATATGAGAAAGGTCAGAAAAATCTGCGTCATTTTCAAATTCGATTACTGTAAATTCATTGATAAGTTCTTTGGCAATGCTGACCATATCCGCCCTTCTTTTAATTGTTTCGATCTCGGCTTGTGATAAATCATTTTTTACGGACTCAATTTCATTTTCAGTAAATACAGCGTATTTTAAAATCTCGTCCTTAAAGATATCTTTCTTTGCACATTCCAAAAGAGCCTGATTAATACTGTCAAAACCGACCTGTTCACAGCAGGCAAGTTCTTCTTTGAGCATTGTAAATCGAGTCTTACGCTCGATATCGATTGGTGTAAAATCAAGAATATCCTGCTGTTCACTGTATCTTTCTTTTACTTCCCAAGAACAGGTATCAAGGTAGGCATTTTTCAAATTCTCCTTACCGATATTATCTGAAAAAGAAGAATAAACAAATGGAAATTCTGCGGCTTTTACACCATAATGCTTAAGATAGTCGATGATATCATCACTTGAAACGCTTTGCGTCAAACGTCCTGCGATATACTCGTCATCGTCCTTAATAGTACAACACTCATATCTATCATCAACGCCAAGCCTTTTGATATATACTTCATCACTTTCTTCCGTATAGCCATACTCTGTGCGTTGAATGTGAGTAATAGATAAACTTAAACTCGTGAGAATACTCATTTTTAACAAGGTCCTTGTTTTCTTCAAAAAAATCTTCAAAGGACTGTCCTGACGCCTGATATTGCTTGATAACATCAAAACTATGTAATGTATTATTAACGTCCTGTTCTGTCATATCTTTTCACCTCTATCGTCCTCGTCATTCTTTTCATCATTCTTGATAGCAATCTTTCTTGCAATCCTTGAAAATAAGATTCCTAATGCTATATATACAGGTATGCATATCATCAGCTTATAGTTTATATTTATCGAAACATTAAGCTTATCTACAGCAAAGCCACTCATGAAATTACCAAAGGTATTCGCTGCTAAGACAATTCCAAATATAAATGCTAGTGCATAAAATGATATCGATATACTTTCAAGCACCTTAATCATAAGTTTGTCGCCAAAGAAATATTTAGCTAACTCCCAAGTCACAATAAATGCAGCTGGGGTCATATAAACCAAAAAGCCTGCCATTAGCTATCCTCTCCTTTTTCTATCTTTTTTAGTCTTTGTGTCCCCCATACGCAGATCAATAATGAGGTCACAACTGAAAAAATCACAAAAATTACTCTCTTATAAAAAAACTCCCACTGTCCTGAATACGACATACCATAGCGTAATATAACTATTGCCGATACAACATTAGCTAAGAATGAAAGAACATATACAGGAAGCATTTGCTTTACAGCACGTTTCATTAAAGCGACCTCCCTGACTTACTTGTGAGGTCAAGGACTTCATCTTGCTCTTCATTATCTAAAAAAGAAGGCAATTGATTAAAGTCCATGTTTTCGTCAAGACTTTTTTCTTCGGGACAATCTATTTCTATGCTTTCCTTGGTAGTGCGATTTTCTGAATAATCTTCAAAGTTTTCACACATCATTTTCTGAGTTATTTCGTTCAATTCATCATATACTTGGTCTAACTCAATCTTGTTATTCCTCAGATTGGCTGATGAGATTTCTCTTTTCTTAACTTCAGAATGTCTAAAAATTTTATTCCAAAGATTAGGCTTTATATCTTTTAAATTTTCCATGTCAGCCTCAGCAAAACTAATTCTGCCTTTGATTTCATCAATCTTGCTTATAACCCTAACACTTGACTCGTAATCTTCTGTGTCGATAAATTTTAAGGTTAAATCAACTTTTTTCGCTATTTCAGGTGGTAACTTGACCGCCTGAATACCTTCATACCTTTTTGGTGGCTCTTCACCAATAAGCCTATACAATTCATCACACGCTTCCGCCTTGAAGTAATGGGACTCGTATAATGAGGAAACGTCCGCAGAAGGTTCCTCTACTTTATAAAAAACACAATCCCAAATAACTTTGTGATTTGCATCCGTAGTTATTCTAGGTTCATCAAAATCCGCTTTTATTCCATTCATATGTATGGAAATAGGTATATCTTCAGTTTTCAAATACTGAATACCATTAGTATGTGAAAGATATGGTAAAACGCTGTTATATGTTTCTTCAATATGCTTAGAATAACAATCATTACCCTCTATGCACGCCACAATTCTATCGTCAATAGTTTTTAACTCTTTTAGATTGCCGCGATTTTTGTAATATTCACTCTTGGCAGAGTACAACTTTACTGCCGCTGACAACTTCTCTCTTTTTTTTGACATTTCTTTAATTTCAAACAGACTATCAGCGATTCGCTTTGGCTCATCAACCACAGGATCGTGTCGCTTTGCAAGATATTTTACATCATCTTTTGACAACCAACCTTTTTCGTAGTCCTGCTTAATGCTTTCTGCACTATCATAAATCTCATTAATAACATTTTTTCTCCGTTTTTCGTCTATCAACCCTAGCTCGACACACTTTAACGCTGCCTCTCCGACACTAGCGAAGCCCATTTCCTGAGCATTATCAAGATTTTCCAATAAATAAGACTCAAAATTGCTAATGGAAACATCTTCTCCGCCGTATGGGGATATATCTTCATATGATCTTAATTCAGCTAACTCGTTTTCAGCTTCTTCAACACAGCTTTTGAGATATGCCTTCTTTATGTGTTCCTCACCAAACAAATCTGAATATGCTGAAAGTATAAAAAGACTTTCCGAGGGTTTTAAATCTTCAAGAAGATACTTCCCAATGGTTTTGGTTTCAATAGGCAAATTCAGACGTTCTTCCCAACTCATACCGTCTATCGTGTTATCTAAAATGCTTCCCTTGCTTGGATCGTAAACATTAACTAAAACGATGTTTTCAGTTTTGGCAGTTCTATCACCAAAAGTATCAGAGCCAAGTCTACGTTCTATGTAGATTTTTTCAGACAGCCAATGACGGTCAATATGTCTGCTATAATACGGCGTATCTATGCTATCCGTATACGTTGCCATTACTTTGTCCTTATTTTCCTCAAAGAACTCGTAAAATGATTTTCCCGAAGCCAGAAATTGCTTGATAACGTCAAGACTATGCAATGTATTCTGAACGTCCTGTTCTGTCATATTTATTTCCCTCTTTCTATCTTTATCTTCCTAAACCTCTGTTCTGACCTGTCATATCAAGAACTTCATTTTGCTCATGATTATCTAAAAAAGGAGATAGCTTCTTAAATCCAATGTCATCAACATAATATGCCGTATCTCCTATCTCCACAACATCACTTATAGACAACGAATGACCCATGAAAGCTTCTGGCATTGTTTCATACCTATTGAATTTTGAGTATATATTCTCAAGCTTTTCATCGACAGAGTTACCTTTTATCTCAGAAATCTTCCCCTCATAAACAAGGTCATAATCAGTCTTATTAAGATTAATGCCAATCGCTTCTATCATATGGTAAGGCTCGAATCTTATTCCATGATATTTTTCTCCATCTTTTAACTGATATATTTTATAGTTCTCACTTAAAACCGCTCTTGTGTGTTCTGTCCTACGCTCATCAATAAGTTTTTTATAAATAATGTTATCAAGGTCTGAGATTTCGACCCCATTCTTTCTATTTTCATCTATTCCTTCAATAAAGTAAGCTTTGGCTTCAGTTCTCATTGTTTTAATCATTTTATCAATGTACTCACCAGTATTGTTTTGGGGAACTTTTAAACAATCTTGTTTTATTTTATCGTAATCTCTCTCAGTTATTAACGTTGTATAAAGCATATACTCAAGCCTTGAAATTGCAGGCTCGTTTGTATCATTCCAATCCATAGCCATTTCAGCACTTTCAATATACTGCTCTTTATCGGCTGCACTCATATTTTGAGCGTAATGAGATACAAGTTTGTTTGCATAGTTTTTATCAGCGTTATCCAACACATCTTCTATAGCCAAGTTATAATCCTCAAGGTGATCGTCCATTTTCTCGTAACGATAGATAACGTCATCAATAAAAGTGGTACTGTTTTTCAGAAAATCTTTTGAAAGGTCAATGTTGCCTATTTTCAGACTATCCATTTCGTCCAAAGCGTTGAGTATATCCTGCCGTCTATCGTCACTCTCTTTGATATAGTATGCCTGAGATATCTCCGCAGGCGTTAGCTCGATACCGACTCTCTTGCCGTCAATAACACGCTCGATAGTCATTGTGTCGGTAGTGAGCTTCTTATACACATATAGCGTAGCATAGCAGTCACCCAAGCTGTTATGTGCTTCTTTATGCTCGGACCAATCATAGCCATAGTAGTCTGCCGCTATAGTGAGTTTCTGCCATTTATAGCTTCCTCTTTGGTCATTCCACTCGCCATAAATCGGTGCAAACATTTTCATTGCGTCAGCATATTCTGCGTTTAAAAATTTTGCTCCGTTGTGTTTTAGAAAATCTGCGTCAAACCTGACATTGTACCCAACGATTTTATCATATCTTTTTAAGATATCATTTATCTCAGGCATGACCTCTTCTATAGTCGGTGAATTTGCTACCATTTCAGGCGTGATATGATTAACACGTTCCGCCTCTGCCCACTCCGTGTGCTGAGTGGGTCTTATGTAGCTGTCAAAAAGAACTGCGCCCTCATTATCAATGATAGACACCTGAAGAAGCTCGTCCTCTGCTGCGTTCAAGCCTGTTGTTTCTGTATCAATCACAATATAGTTTTCTTCCATTATTAAACTACTCCTTCTTGCCTCTTGAGCTATCCTCATACTTGTCACCTATTTCATACTCATCGTATTCTGTTGGTGTAACATCTATCCATTCCACACTTTCTTCGTCTTTTCCATCCACGTTGTCGATGAAACTAACTTTAAACTGGTATCGTTGATGTGTTATAAACGTGCTTTTTGTGTATTCCTTGTCTATAATTGTGCCAACAGTACTATAATTTATAATACTTTTTAATTCGCTGTTTATGACAGAAATTCCCAAACACATCACAATTGTAATAAATAATAAGACTAACCACGATTTGATTTCTTTAGGCATTATATCAATCCTTTCTACCATATTATTCATTATTAGTGTCAATTATCTTTTATTCTCCGCTAAGTATTTTATGATACACAAAAAGCGTTGCAAAGCAATCACCCAAGCTGTTATGAGCTTCTTCATGCTCAGCCCAATCATAATCATAGTACGCTGCCGCTGTTGTGAGCTTCTGCCACTTATAATCTTCATGATACACACTGTATTCGCCGTAAATTTCAGCAAATTGTATCATCACATCTTCGGTGCGAAAGGCGTTGCACTCCTCAGATGTTATGATATCGCTTCCCACAAGAAAATTCAAATCAAAATCAACGTTATAGCCG
>ERZ827488.3270-NODE-3270-length-13463-cov-3.740528_pt1 | contig 13463 bp, 10 predicted proteins | sample MGYA00519771_ERZ827488 | MGnify/ENA primary metagenome ERZ827488 (study PRJEB31778, sample SAMEA3449323) | human gut metagenome | biome: human gut; feature: human-associated habitat; material: faeces | place: United Kingdom | collected 2010/2012 ...
ATGGTTCACGGACACCTACGCCCATTTGTCCTTGGCGGAATTGAAGGGCAAATTATGTGAAAACATCGCCGCTATCCAGACCATGATCGATTGCATGAGCGAGGAGGAGCTGTTCCAGCCGCACATGAGACGGTGGGCAGATGGCGCCACCAAAGCAGCGGTGTGGGAGGTTTACAAATTTATCCACGTCAATACCGTCGCGCCCTTCGGAACGTTTCGGACGAAGATCAGGAAATGGAAAAAGGCAGTGCTGTAAATTGCAAGGAAGTGCAGCAAAAAGCGCAGCCGCAGATGTTCTCTGCGGCTGCGCTTTTTGCATTTTGACCACGGTGCAAACGGATGGCTTTGACCGTTGCCCTCGGTTTCTAAGGAGACACGAAGTGCGCTACATGGAAGCGTACTTCGTGATGGGATAAGATTTTTGCAGAAGATGCAGAAATCTGTCGAAACAGAGGTCTCAGCACATGAATCCATATAAAGAAATACTCCGAAAATTCTTCTCGGAATATGTCAGCGCTTTAAGGAAGCGCAGGGGACTGACACAGGAGCAGATGGCGGAGAAGCTTCGCATTACCGGACGGGCATACAGCGATTTGGAGCGGGGCATATATTGCTTTTCCGCTGTTGCACTGGTGTTCCTGCTGCTCATGCTGGAGGAAGGGGAGATAAAGGAACTTTTATCTTCCCTTCGGGACGAGATCGAAAAAGTCGAGGGCAGAGAGGTGGCGTAGTGATCCATGGAAATGGGGGACATATACGGGCTTTTGCGCTGGCTTGGACTATCTGCGGAAAGCACTCGCTTTTTTCACGTTTCGTATGCGGTCTATCTGACGACACGGCAGCCAGCCCGGACGCCGTTTGCCGAATGGTGGCTGTACCCGGCGGTTGCCGGACACTATCACACCTGCATTTTCGACGTAGAGCGCAGCGTCTGCTTTGCGGTGGACCAGGTGTGGGAAACGGAAAGAGAGGCGCTGAGATCCATCGCGAAGTATCCCTTGAAGCGGGAGCCTCTTCCTTCGGAGTTTATTGCCATTCTTGCCGCCTGCATCAAGAGCGGCGATGCAGCGTGAGCCTTTACGCAGTACCATGTGCTTAGGGATGCAAGAAATAATCGGCGCACAGGGTAAGGCTGAAAGCGAAGCGTCATCATGGGGGAAAATTGTGTCTGCCCTTGTGAATTATTTATGGAGTACGAAGGTATGGGACGGACGAATGTCGGGAAAGGCTATACACAGATGCTCCTGCGGGAAAAGCGAGAGGTCAAAGTCATGGCGAAAGAGGTCTGCACGAATGCGCCATCTGCGCCCGTTACATCGACTGCGCCGCACCGATGGTTGAAGACCATTGAGAACAAATTCGCGGATGCGTTAAGAATCCCTTCGCTATGTCGCTGCCCTCAATGCAGTGGCAATGATAGAAGATCTCTGCGATGTGTGTGATGACAAGTACGGCCGAGGGCCGATATCCTGCTTCGTCATTACGAAATTAACAGCATGCCAGAGGAATACGGCGGCGGGCATGTTGTGAAGTCCTCTCCGTAAACTGCGCGCTCTTAACAAAGATATTATGCGCTAAGAGGTATCCTAAGCAGCATGAAGAGTTTTGCAGACAAAGAAAGGAAGATCAAAATAGATGAAATTGAACCAGCAGACAGCAGCACTTGCGTTATGCACGCTTCTTGGCGTCTCTGTATTTGCAGGCTGTGGAAGAAGTGGAGATTTTTCTGAACTGCAGCCGGCAGTAAATAAAATCGAGTACACAAACCTGAACGACAGCGGATCAAGGGAGCTTTTGCAGGAGCTGCTCTCCGACGCAGGCGTGTCGGACGGGCGTATTCAGAGCTTTTTCCGCCGTGTGGACCGCTTTCATGACAGCGTGAAGCAGGAATGGCTTACGGATGGCTTTGAGGAAGCAGAGCTGCTGTATACGAAATATGACCCTTATACAATGCAGGACGAATGGACGGCGAAGAACGGGACGTTTCCGGGCTATAACTGCCGGATCACCGCCATGAACCTGTTTGGGGACTTCCTCTCCGTGAGCGCAGACTCTCAAATCAATGCTGGTGAAGATGTGCTGTTTGTGGACGAGGAAGCGCTGAAAACAGATCCCGATGCGCTGGGCGGAAGCAGCCTTGCAGATTTCCGCGCACTGTATTCCTCCATGAAGGCGGAGGATACCACGGAGATCAAGCGTCATGTGCAAACCGTACAAGAGGAATGGGCATCCCGCGGCGTTACCTTTCGGGAGAATGAAAGAATCCGCCTCATCACGGTATTCTTCCACGATAAGCCGACCGAGGAGGAATCTCTGCTGTTTGTCGGGCATGTTGGCGTTCTTTTGACGGCAGAGGACGGGACGCTGTACTTTGTAGAAAAGGTTGCCTTTCAGGAGCCGTACCGGCTGCTGCGCTTTGCCGACCGAACGGCACTGAGCGATTACCTTATGGGGAAATATGACACCTCGTGGGGACAGGATACGGCAAGCCCGTTTATCATGGAGAACGACAAGCTCATGGACGGCTGGCGTCCAAATACTGACGGAGGGGCATTCACCGGCCATGTACTAAGCGGCGGCGATGAGGAATACTGCAAGAGCTTCCGTAAACACCAGCCTGAAGGCTGATGGGTTGCTTTGCGACTACGGCGGTGTCTGTTGAAAAAAAGCTGTCCTGGGTTCAAAACTCATAATTGTTCACTTGAAAGGTTATGGAGGAGTGCCGGTGGTGGTAATCCTCCTGCTTTTTTGTACAGAGGGAACGAGTGAGAAGCAAAGAAAATGAGAAACCGCTTTCCTATGCAGCTAACAGCCTTATGTCGTTTTGCTTGGCAAACTGCCACAACGCAGCCGCAATAATTGGCTATTTTCACAAATAAAATCGGCAATATCGAGGGAGACCGGCGAGTTTAAGGACGGAAAACAGTTTCACAGAAAACGATTTACAGCATTTTTGGCGTGAATTATAATAAAAATGCCCTATAGTGATATTGGGACAAAAAAATATGGAGGAAAGTAAGATGAAAAAGGTATTGGCCATTCTTTTTGCTGTTTCTTTGTGCATTTCCTCGCTTTATACGGTTGCCTTTGCGGAAGAAGAGATGAGCAACGAGATGATTCCTGTTTGCGTATCCGTACCTGAAGGCTGGGACGCTCCCTGCTGTTGGGCCTGGGCGGATGATGGCACAAACGCTTTTGAGGCATGGCCTGGCGAGCAGCTTGAGCCTTTGGATGATGGCTGGTATTACACTTATGTTCCACGCTTTGTGCAGAACATCATTGTCAATGCCAGTGAGGCCTCTGTCCAGACGGAAGGCATTGCGGTAGAGGCCGGCAAAGCCGTTTGGATCACGGTTGCCGATGACGCGACCGCTTCTGTAAGCTATGAAGCGCAGAGTATGGCAGAGATCCCCGAGTATGTGGAGAAGTTTACAGTACATGCTTATGTGCCGCTGACATGGAAAAGCGTAAATCTTTGGGCATGGTCCGCCCCCGATGGTACCAATGCATTTGCGGCGTGGCCCGGTCAGGCTATGGATGAGGGTGAAGACGGCTGGTTCACCGCCAAAGCCCCTACATGGGTGAATTCTGTCATCGTTAACGGCAACGAGGGCACTGTTCAGACAGCCGATATCAGCATTGATGGCAAGGAGCTTTGGATTACCGTTTATGAGGATCTGAGCTATGAGCTCTCCGACACAGATCCGAACAAAACGGCTGAAAATATTACCGTCCGCGTTCAGGTTCCCTCCGACTGGTCTGCTCCGTGCTGCTGGGCATGGTCTGCGCCGGACGGCACAAATGTATTTTCTTCGTGGCCCGGTGAGGCTCTGACAATGGATGGCGACTGGTATACCATCGAGGTTCCCGGTTGGATTAACTCCGTAATCATTAACGCCAATGAAGGCTCTGTCCAGACCGCTGATCTGTCTGTTGAAGTCGGAAAGGATGTATGGATTGTTGTGTCTGATGCGGAAAATGCAACCGTCAGCTATGAGGAACCTGCCGGCAGCAAAATCGTTGCCGCTGAAAAGGACAATACCGTTCTGATTGTTTGCGTTGCTTTGGCTGTTGCTGCTGCGGCAGCGGTTGCGGTCGTTGTTGTGGTAAAGAAGAAAAAAGCAAAGTAACGGTTGATAACAATAGTGCGGGTATGCGTTTTTGCATCCCCGCACTATGTATTAGAAAGGGGATATTATGAAACGATTTCTCGCCTTGACGCTGGCGCTGCTGATAGTAATGACCATGGCGGCGTGCGGCGGATCTGGCGGCAAAGCTGCCGATCCGAATACTCTTGTTGTGTGGCACGACAAGGAGGCCGCAGTCATTGAAGCCTTACAGGCTTATCTGGATAAGGCACTGCCTGATATCACGGTACGGTTTGAAAAGAAAACCAGCCTGACAGACTCGCTGAAGCTGGTAGGCAATGATCCTTCCTCCGCTCCCGATCTGTTTGTATTTGCCCATGACAAAATAGGCGTTTTTGCCGAAATGGGAATACTTACGCCTGTTACAGAGCTGATATCACAAAGTGAACTGTCCGGTTATCTCCCCATGACGCTGGAGGCTGCGACCTACAACGGCAGCTTGTACCAGCTTCCTCTGTATTTTGAAACGCTGCTGTTTATGTATAATCGACGCTATATGCAGGATGAAGAGGTGCCGACCACCACAGAAGAATTGCTGGCGTATATGAAAGAAAACACCGGGCGCGGTCGCTACGGCTTTGTGGAGCAGCACAGCACCGCCTATTACAGCGCTGCATGGATTCACGGCTTTGGCGGCAGCATTATCGATGCAGACGGCACACCGTTCCCCGATCAGCAGGCAGTCAAGGACGCGTTGGAGTATCATTTGAAATTTGTAGATCTGATGCCTGGGGAAACGGAGTATTCTACGGTGAATACCCTGTTTTTGGAGGGGAAAGCGGACGCAACAATCGGCGGTCCGTGGATGGTTCCCTCTGCCCGTGAAGCGAATATAAACCTCGGCATTGCTTCGATGCCTACCGTAGATAAAACAGGCAGGGCTCTTGCTCCCTACTCCGGCGTGCAGGGGATTCATGTGCTGACCTTCGCGGCACAGAACAAAACGGACGCCGTCCAAAAGCTGCTGCATGCATTGCTGGATCCGGAAGTGGGTGTTGTGCTGGCGCAGGCAAGCGGCTGTGCTCCGGCAAACAGCGCATGCTATGATGACAGCCGTGTATGTGATGATACACTGGTGCAGGCAATGCGCACTACCGCTGAAATTGCCGTTCCCATGCCCAACATCCCCGAAATGGATGTTATGTGGACAGTAGTCGGTAATTTGCTGACAGATGTAAACCTCTCCAAATCGGGGATAGACAAAGCCTTTGCTGACGCATTGACGCAAGCGAACAGCTTGATTGACGCCATGCATTGAGGAACTTTCTATGAAACGTAAGCTACAAAAGGAGTGGCTCCGCTCCTATTTATGGTCCGGACCGTCCCTCCTGCTGATTGCTTTGGTAGTAGTCTTTCCCATCCTCTATACGTTCTATATCTCTCTGACCAACATGAACGTGTACCACTGGTTTGACTTTACCATTATCGGCTTGGAGAATTACATCCGTGCGCTGTTCGTTTTCGATTCCGGGTTTTTATCGGCGCTTCTCGTAACCGTTTTGTGGACGGTGGTCAATATGATGTTGCAGCTGGTGATTGCCTTTGTGCTGGCAAGCCTTTTGAATATACAGAACTTGCGGTTTCGGAAGCTGTATAAAACACTGCTGATGTTTCCGTGGGCCATGCCCGGCTATGTCTCCATTCTTCTGTGGAAAACCGGCATGTTCAACACACAGTTCGGCTTGCTGAACCAGTGGATGGAAAAGCTGGGGCTGGAGACTATGCGGTGGCTATCCTCGGATGTGTCGGCGTTTATCTGCTGCACGGCTGTCAATCTTTGGCTGGCGCTGCCGTTTATGATTATGATTATGGATGGCGCTATGCAGAGCATAGAGAAAAGTTACTTTGAAAGCGCTTTGCTTGATGGTGCCGGATGGGTGCAGCGCACCCGTTATATTACGGTTCCAGCCATTCGTCCCATCATTGCGCCGGCTGTTATTATCACCATCTTCACAACCTTCAAGCAGTTCGATGTGATCTATCTTCTGACACAGCAGGCTGGAGCCAAAACCGGCGCACATGTGCATACTATTTTGACCTATGCCTACGAAAATGCATTCATCAGCAATAACTATGGATACAGCTCTGCCATATCCATCATTATCTTTGCGTTGCTGATTGCATTCTCCGCCCGGTATCGGCTGCAAGAGGAGGGTTCCAGATGAGCCGCAAACAAAAAGAACGCGTTCGCCTTACGGCACTGAATATTTTCTTTATTGTCCTGTGTTTTATTACACTGATTCCTATTCTCTATTCGCTTAGTGTTTCCCTCAACGGACAAAACACATTGCTGAGTTCGGATTTTTCCTTTATCCCCAAGAACTTCTCACTGGAAAACTACCGCCGTGTCCTTTTTGGTGAAGATATTCTCACATGGCTTGGCAACAGCGTTTATCTGGCGGTCGTTACTGTATCCCTGTCACTCTGTGTGGCAATTCCGGCTGCCTACTGTTTTTCACGGCGGCGGTTTCCCGGTCGCAGACCGATTTTGAAGTGCCTTGTGCTGCTCAATTCGTTTCCGGCTGTCCTGTCGATGTTTGCCGTATACCGCCTGCTCCGCCCGATGGGACTTATCAATCACCGAACCGGCCTTATCCTGATCTATACCGGGACCATGGCGGTCTTCAGCCTTTGGAATATCAAGGGCTATTTTGACACGGTACCCGTGGAAATCGAAGAAGCTGCCCGGATGGACGGTGCGAATCCTCTTCAGGTGGTCACGCGAATTGTTTTGCCTTTGGCGAAGCCCAGTATCGTTGTCACAGCTCTGATGGTCCTGATTTATGTGTGGAACGAGTATATCTATGCTACAACCTTTATGACCGGCGAGGAGAACTACACACTGGCTGCCGGACTGTATGCGTTGCAAGCAACGGAAATGAGCGGCAGCTGGCCGGTTTTTGCCGCCGCGTCCATTACCGTATCAATTCCGGTGCTGATCATCTTCTTCCTATGCCAGAAGCACATGACTTCCGGCTTAACGGCCGGCGGAGTGAAAGGATAAGCATGAAAAAAGAAGCTGTTTTACACATCCCCATGTCGCAGTACGCGCATGGACTTGACGAAAAGCACATCGTTTTTCGCCTGCGCTGCGCCAAAGGCGATTTGAAGAGCTGCACGCTCTACTATGGAGATACCGCCTGCCGTGTTACTCCCATCGTTTTTACTCCTGTCGCCATGAAGGTGGCAGCGAGCGATTTGTATCATGATTACTGGCAGGTAGTGCTGGATAGTCCCTATAAGCGACTGTATTATTACTTCCATCTGAATGACGGTACCGAGCGGGTTCTGTATTACGGCGATGTATTTACCGATCATCTGGTGGATGACCGTTCGCAGTATTTCAAGCTGCCGTTCAACCACCGGGCAGACATTGCGGTTGTGCCTGACTGGGTCAATGACGCTGTGGTGTACAATATTTTCCCCGACAGCTTTGCCTCAGGGGTCAAACGCATTTCCATTCAGGATCGAGCCATTGACTATCATGGTCAGCCCGTACGCGGCAAATTGGGCGGCACATTGTGGGGCATTGCCGACAATGTTGACTATCTGGAAGAACTGGGCGTGAACTGCGTATACCTGAATCCCATCTTTGTGGCAGGAGAGTACCACAAATACGATCTTTTGGATTATTTTCACGTTGACCCGTGCTTTGGCGGCGACGAGGCACTGCATCATCTGGTACGTGTGCTTCATGCACGGGGAATCCGCATTTTGATCGACGGCGTGTTCAATCATTGCGGCTGGCATTTTTTCGCCTTTGAAGATGTGGTGGAAAAAGGAGAGGCATCCTCTTACAGAGACTGGTTCTACGGTTTGAAATTCCCCGTGGTGTGTCCGGACGATCCGGAGGATTATCCGGAATACGAATGCTTCGCCTATGAGCGGATGATGCCAAAGCTGGATACAGCGAACCCTGCTGTGCGAGAGTACTTTTGCGAGGTAGGACGCTATTGGGTGAAGAATTTCCACATCGACGGCTGGCGGCTGGATGTTGCCAGTGAAGTGGACGATGGCTTCTGGCGGGCATTCAGAAAAGCGGTGAAGGAGATTGACCCGGATGTGCTGCTCATCGGCGAAGTATGGGAAAGCGCAGGGCACTGGCTCCAGGGCGACATGTTTGACTCCACCATGAATTACGATTTCCGAAAGCACTGCAATCTGTTTTTTGCGGAGCAATCCATTGATGCATCGGATTTTGCGGGACGTATCACGGATATGCTCATGCGCTATCGGATGCAGATGACTCCGGCGCAGATGAATCTGCTGGACAGCCATGATGTGAGCCGGTTTCTGTCTTTGTGCGGCGGAGACATGAGGCGGTATCGATTGGCCATTCTTTTTATGATGACTTTTGTCGGAATGCCCACGGTTTTCTATGGTGATGAACTGGGTGTTCAAGGTCTTTCAGAAGAAGAATACCGTTGTCCGATGCCGTGGGATAACGAAAATTCGACTCTGTGTACTTTTTTCAAGGAAGCCATCGCCATGCGCAAAAAACTGGAACCGCTTCGCTGTGGCGATTTCCGCGTGGTATCTGCAGAGCGCGGAAGCGGACTAATCATCTACGCAAGGGAATACTGCAATCAGCGTGTTACCATCTGTATCAATCGCGGCGGCAAAGCCGTTGATTTGGACGAGGAATACGGTAAACTGCATTGGAGCGAAGGACTTGACCACAGGAAACTCTGCGATCACGGCTTTGCAGTATTTGTTGACGGTCAATGCTGAATAAATTATACTTAAAATAGTTGTATGATTATTCTGCATGGAGGGCTGTGTCATGGGTATTACGATTAAGGATGTTGCGGCAGCGGCCGGCACCTCTGTTTCTACCGTGTCCAAAGTGATCAATGGGCACTACAGTATTTCAGAGGAAACAGCGGCGCGGGTGCGCAGGGTTATGCAGGAACTCAACTATTATCCAAACGCCAGCGCACAGAGTTTTGCAAGAGGCACGACCAAAACGATTGCGGTTTTAGCAAATTTAGCTCCGAACACAGCCTTTCAGAATCCACATATGTTTGAGATTATTGCGGGTTTAGAGGAGTCTTTGAGCGCCAGAGGGTATCGGCTTCAGCTTCGCGGAGTAGACCCGGCAACTGCATACGAAGTAGCCAAGGAAGTGATTTATCGGCAAAGTGCCGACGCACTAGCCATCCACGTTTCCGTAATAGCATATCCCTTGTCCGGATTGCTTACAAAATCGCACTTTCCTCACATCGTGTTGGGCGCGCCGAATTTTGAAAGCCAGGTGTGTTGGATTGACAACAACAATGTGTACTCCGGAACCGTCGCAGCGGCTTATCTTCTTTCACGGGGATACCAGAAAATTGCATTTATCGGCGGACAGTATTACGACTTTGGGTCGCTGCATCGACTGCAAGGTGTAAAGCAGGAACTCGAAAATGCCGGCCTGCAATTGGAAGATCAGTATATCTGGTTGGGAGAATCCACCCGCGCAGACAGCTACCTTATGACGATGAAGCTCATGGATCATAAAATCCTGCCGGACGCCATTATCTGCGCCAACAACTATATTGCCATGGGGTGTGTTGACGCTCTTTGCAGGAAAAACATAAGAATTCCACAGGATATCGGCATTGTTGCGTTTGATGACTACCCGCTCTCTCAAGTAATAGAGCCTCAGCTCACCATCGTGGATATCAATGTAAGGGACTTAGGCAGACAAGCTGGTAAGTTGATAATAGACATAATCAAGCATCCCAATAAGCAAATTCAGACGTATGTAACGACTTCAAACATTGTGGAGAGAAAGTCAACCAGACGCACAAAGCAAACTTAAAACGATGAATGGAATGGAGTCAGGAGCCGTAGAGCATAAGTTTTAGGGTTTTTACACGAGATATTAAGGCCATTTGATGAAGAAGGAGGAAATATGGCATGAAGCGTGCTAGAGGAGTTTTAGTGTTCGTGCTGGTAATAGTTTTGTTGCTATCCATACCTGGCGCGACTGTATTTGCTCAAGAAACTGTCAATGACCTTGGTCCAGTTTCGTCCAAAGATGTCATCTATCAGATTATTACTGACCGCTTCTATGATGGCGACAGTACAAATAATATTCCGGTTGGTTTTAGTTCCAACTTATATGACGGAACTGGGGCAGACTTGAAACTATATCAAGGTGGGGATTGGGATGGCATTGTTCAGAAAATTCCTTATCTGAAAGGGATGGGCGTAACCGCTGTTTGGATTTCCGCGCCCTATGAAAATCGAGATACAGCGATAATTGATTATCAAAATGACGGGAGTTACGACACTTGGACCAGCTTTCATGGATATCATGTGCGTAATTATTTTGCAACAAACAAGCATTTTGGTACTCTTAATGAGTTCAAGGATTTGCGGGATGCTCTTCATGAAAACGGCATTAAATTGGTAATCGATTTTGTTACCAATCATACAAGCCGTGAAATGAACCCAACAAACAACAATGCTCCAGAAGATGGAAAACTGTATGAGCCAGACCGCAAGGAAAATGGAGAATTTGCTTTTGATGCAAATGGAGAACCATATGACTACAACAATGACGGACTGATTGAAAACTTGATCGCTGATCCCAACAACAATATAAATGGCTGGTTCCATGGTCTTGGGGACAGAGGCAATGACTCTAGCCGATTTGGATACCGGCATAAGGATTTAGGTTCGCTTGCGGACTTCTCGCAGCAACATAGTGATGTTGTTGCGTATTTGGAAGCCGCCATGCTGTTTTGGAGTGATTTGGGCGTAAATGGTATTCGCCATGATGCTACTCTTCATATGGATCCGTCTTTTGTAAAGGGTCTAAAAGATGTTGTGGATTCCAGAAAAACAGTTACTCACTTTGGTGAATTCTTTATTGGCAGACCAGATCCCAAATATGATGAATACGTTTATTTTCCCAAGCAAACTGGTGTAAACAACCTTGATTTTGAGTTCTACCGAGCAGCAAGTACAACATTTGGCTCATTCTCTACTCCAATGAGCAACTTTGCCAATATGTTGGTATATACTCAGGAGGATTACGACCATCCTAATCAGACTGTAACCTTCCTAGATAATCACGATGTTACCCGCTTTGGATATACCCAAAGGAGTCAGAAAGTCTACAATGCGGCGCTTGCAGTTCTGCTGACATCAAGGGGCATTCCAACAATCTACTACGGAACGGAACAGTATGTTATACCCGGTGATGCAAGTGATGTTGCAGGAAGAGTATACATGCCCACCGAATGTGGCTTTAGTACAACAACAACAGCATATCAGCTTATAGCAACCCTATCTACCCTGCGGCGCTCAAACGATGCAATTGCATACGGCACTACAACCGTTCGCTATAGTGATGATAATGTGATGGTTTTTGAACGACAATTCTACGATGACGTAGTTGTCGTTGCAGTCAACCGACAACCCGATAGTGCAAGCGTTATTCCTGCAATTCAAACAAATCTCCCCACTGGACAGTATTCGGATTATTTGGACGGATCCTTGTTTGGTACTGCCACGACTGTGCAGAACAATCTCATACCTTCGTTTACTATTTCTGGCGGCGGCGTTTGCGTATGGCAATACCAAGCATCCGAAGCGCCTTCCACGCCCCAGATTGGAGATGTAATCTCTACTACTGGACGTCCCGGAAATACCGTTCACATTTATGGAGATGGTTTTAGCGGGAATATCTCGGTATATTTCGGGACTACCGCTGCAACTGTTCAAAGTACAACCGCCAATAAGATTGTGGCAACTGTACCCGAGGGGGTTAATGCCGGACTCCAACCTATCACCGTGCGAAAGGGGACGGCAACTAGTAATGCAATCTACTATAATGTTCTGTCTGGAGATCAAAATCAGATAGTTTTCCATGTATCCGCTGAAACTCAACTTGGTGAGAATATCTATATAGTTGGGAACATTCCGGAACTCGGAAATTGGAATCCTGATAACTGTACGGAATCCATGCTCAACCCCAATTATCCGGAGTGGTTTCTTCCTGTAAGCGTTCCCTCTGGAACAACGATAGAATTTAAGTTTATCAAAAAAGATGCCTTAGGAAATATCACTTGGGAAAGCGGGAGCAACCGAACTGTAACATCCTCGTCTAACCCCTGTGGCGTTGTGGATACAGAAATCTATACATGGAGAAACTAGCGCGTTGTTTGTGAAGAAACCATACGGTATGGTGGGATATTAAAGATCATTGTCGATCAAGAATCAGGAGGTCATTATCTGGTGTCAAGTGGTATGTGGCTAAGCGGTATGACGCCCCTTCTTGATAAAGACGGTAATCCAATCTTAAAACACACATGAGGTAAAAACTATAAAAAACAGAATGTCAGTCTTGCCCTTTGATCACGATGATCGCCTGGATTAACGAGCATACTGCCTAAAAAAGCAGGAACAATGGTGAATATGTTTTCTTCCAAAAGAATACTGAGCGCCATCACAAACGATCCCCAATGAAGCCTGAGGCTGCGGCATTTGCCGCAGCCTCTTTTGCCAGCATGTAGGGTGTCCTGATGCATATCGGGAGAGGTTCTTTCGTCTCCTGATATCACTACTGAGACGCACTTTTTAGATACCCAGCAGCTCCGCTGCGTTAGTATCGGCTTGACCTTAAACGAAGCCTTTTCTATGACGCCCTGCTCGTCGATGAGAAAGCTGCTGCGGGCGACGCCTATGGAAACCTCCTCGTAGAGCTGCTTCTCCTGCCAGACCCCATAGGATTGGATCGCCTGCAGCTCTGGGTCGGGGAGCAGAAGACCGGGCAGATTGTGTTTTGCGTAAATCTTGCGCGGGAGGCCTTCAAGTCCTTGCTGATGCCGATGAAACGGCGTTCAGCTTTTCAAATCCCACGTAGGCTACGGCAAAGGCACCGACCTGCAGGGTACAGCCGGGGGTGGTATCATTTGAATGAAAATATAGAACGACCTTCTTGCCGGCAAAGTCGTGCAGACTGACGGCATCGCCGTTTGTATCATATTAGGCAAAGCCAGGGCTTTCATTCCGGGCTTGAGCACGGCCCATCCTCTGTTATGGCTTATAAAACAAATCAGAACCTACAGCGCGGCCTTTTTCCACTTCCTGATCTTTGTCCGAAACGTTCCGAAAGGAGCAACAGTATTGACATGGATAAATTTGTAAGCCTCCCATACCGCTGTTTTGGTGGCGTCATCCGCCCACCTTCTCATGTGCGGCTGGAACAGCTCATCCTCGCTCATGGAATCGATCATGGCCTGGATCGCGGAGATATTTTCATTTAATTTGCCCTTCAATTCCGCCAAGGACAAATGGGCGTAGGTGTCCGTGAACCAT
>ERZ827488.3275-NODE-3275-length-13452-cov-7.503695_pt1 | contig 13452 bp, 16 predicted proteins | sample MGYA00519771_ERZ827488 | MGnify/ENA primary metagenome ERZ827488 (study PRJEB31778, sample SAMEA3449323) | human gut metagenome | biome: human gut; feature: human-associated habitat; material: faeces | place: United Kingdom | collected 2010/2012 ...
GCAACACAAAAATTTTATATTTTTTTAATTGTCTACTTGACGGGATGCACACCAGGTTGTAAATTTATCAGAATATGTTGTGAGTTCTTTGTTGGCTGCATTAAGATTCTTTTCTGATTTATCAAGAGCCTTCTCTGTTGTTTGCAGGCTCTTCTCATATTTCATTAAATCTTCTGCGGCTTTAGCTAACTCTTTATTTCCACTTCCAAGTCCCTTTTCTTTTTCAAGCTTATCAAATTTTTCTTGCGCTGCATTCTTCTTTTCAAGTGCTTCCGTATACTTCTCTGTCGCATTCTGATTAGCTACCTCAGCCTCTGCAACTTTTTCTGCTGCACTTTCCATTCCTGACTGATATGCCTTTGCCATTGCCTGCTCTTTTAAAGCTTGAATGTTTCTTTTGATTGCCGCAGTGGATTGATTCAGCTTATCTTTCTGCTCGTCATATTGCAGATTTAAATCCGGCAGAATATCATTTAATTGCTGAACAGTACTTTTTATCTGCTGTTTCGTTCCAGCATCTTTTTTCTGTATGCTGATTAAGCTTTTCAACTTTGAAAGAAGATTATCTGCCTGTACACCTTGCGTTCTTACTTCGCTGACATTATTCTCATTCTCTTTTTTCATAGAACGAATAGAATCTGCCACCTCATCCTGCTCTTTTTTTAACTTTTTACAGGATTGAGCAAACTTATCCGCCTCTGTTGTACTCTTTTTCTGCGTCAGGCTATATGCCACCAATCCGGCCGTCAATGCCCCGCCTGCCAAAATTGCAATACCAAGCGGACCGCCTAATGCAGCAATCCCAGCATTTAACAAACCTGTTGCTGTAGTCGCAGCGATTGTTTCTCCGGTAAATAGCTTCACTGCTGTTCCTAAGAGCGTCATGCCGGTACTTGCTCCCGCCATCGCTGCCTGCGTTGCCGTAAAAGCAGTTGTGATGTTTTTTATAACCGTGTATCCCTTAACAACCGTAAGTAGTCCTGCCGCTAAAGGAAGTACAACCTGAATATTTTCTCCTGCAAACTGTGCAGCTGCTCCAAGAGCCTTTAATCCGCCGCCTCCGACCGATTTAGCCGCATCCCCCAGATTCTTTACTGTTGTAATTGTTTCTTCTGGAACGATCGCCTTAATTCCATCATGCTTTATCGTGGTCGATAAACTTCTAATCTCTGTCGCGGCAGCCCTAACACCTTTCTTAGCAGGTTCTTTGATATTATCATATAGTTCGATTCCTGCCGACTCTGCAGCAGAGCCTAATTCATATAATGCCCCCTGTAGGTTATCATTCATGATATCGGCCTGATCCTGTGCCGCTCCAGATGCATTATCTATTGCCTTTGACAACTTATTAAAATCTGATTCGCTCGCATTTACGATTGCAAGCAATCCAGACATTGCTTCCTGGCCGCCAAGTGCTGCCGCTGCCGCTGACTGCTCGTCCTTTGGAAGCCCCTGCAATGAATCTCTCATGTTTTCCATTACTTCCATGAGTGATTTCATAGAACCATCGGAATTTTTAATAGAAATTCCATAGTCTTCCATTGCGTTCGCACAATCTTTTGGCGGTTTTGCCAAACGTGTAAGAATACTTCTTAAGGATGTACCGGCCTGAGAAGATTTAATTCCGGCATTTCCCATCAAACCAATAGCCTGTGCTAAATCTTCTATGTTATAACCTAATGCTCCGGCAACAGGTGCCGCATATTTAAATGTTTCACCCATCATTGCCACATTTGTGTTAGAACTGCTTGCCGCTGTTGCTAATACATCCGCAAAGTGAGCACTATCACTTGCCTTTAATCCCATGGCTGTGAGAGCATCAGTCACAATATCAGAAACCGTTCCAAGATTTTCTCCGGAAGCTGCAGCTAAATTCATGACACCAGGTAGCCCTGCAATCATCTGCTGAGAGTTCCAACCGGCCATAGCCATATATTTAAGACCTTCCGAAGCCTGTGTAGCAGAGAACTTTGTGGTTGCCCCCATTTCCTTCGCTTTATTTGTTAATGCCTCTAAATCTTTTCTGGAAGCTCCGGAAATCGCTTTTACTTCGCTCATTCCCGCTTCAAATGACCTTCCGGCATTAATAGCTGCTGTTCCGGCAGCCACAGCACCAGTTGCGGTTGCGGCTGTAATTGTGCTTAATATACTTTTTATCTTGCTTCCTGCCCCTGTCCAATACTGGGCAGACTGTTCTGAAGCTGTTTTACTGCTCTCTCCGATTTCTTTGTTATTCTTTTTGACCTGCTCACTCGTTTGCTTAGATGCAGTTTCTACCTGCTTCTCTGCCGACTTTGCAGAAGAGGCAATGCTATTCCCTGTCTGTTTTGCCGTGCTTTCGACTTGTTTGCCGGTCGATTTAACAGATGTTTCAGCACTCTTACCGGCCTGCTTTACCGCATTCCCCGCTTTTTTCGCAGAACTCTCTGTCTGTTTGGAAGCTTGCTTTGCCGAAACCTCTACTTGTTTTACTGACTGCTTTACAGAAGTCTCTGCCTTCTTTGCTGCCTGTGCAGTGTCTTTTTCAAGGTTTTTGCTTAAACTATCAAGTTCCTTTTCTGCCTTTTCAGAATTAAGCTCGACCTCGATTTCAATATGTCCATCCGCAGACATAACTAAACCTCCCTTAAAAAGGTCTACGTCTGTTATCTGTGTTCACACTGCACGTTCCTCAGGGCTGCAGCTTCATCCCTTATAATAATCCGGTCAAATCACCATCTCCCAAAAGGGCCTGCGTGATCTTGTCCTGTCTTTCCTGTTCTTCCTCGGAAATATCTTTCGGAAGCTCATATAATCTTTTCATTCTGTTATAGAATGCTTTTTGTTCTTTCTCCATTCCTTTCGTGTCGATCACGCGGTAAGTAATAATCTTACTTATCATGCAATCATCAGAAAGGGCAGAGAAAAGAGCAGAAAACTTCCACCAGTGGAGCTCCTGCTCTGCTAAATCAATACCATATTGTTCGAAGAAAGCAGCATAAATATAATCTGCATCATGATTGTAATCATATATTTTCTTTCCGCTGCCGCTCTTTTTCGACTTCTTTTTATCAATGTTTTCTTTCCCACACTCATAGAACCACAGCATTTTATTAATTGCTTCGTTGATATCTTCCGGGATTTCTTTGTAGTAGAGTTCTAAGCCCGTCTTATATTTCGCAAGCAACTCGGCTATCTCCTTGTCCATTTCCTCGTCTAGCTCACAAAGTTCATTTGCAAAAGACTGCTGTTCCTGCGTGAATTCTCTTTTTTGCATCAATATTTCAAACTGAATCGAGGTCCTGAAATCGGCATTTATTTTATAAATTTTTCCGTTGACTTCAACCTCTGTCGGAAGCTGGTCCATTAAGATATTCATGATTTATGCAAAGAGACCTTTACCTGCGGTCTCTTCATATTCTTTGACCTGTGCATTGTTTAAACGTGTCAGCTTCTGAACTGCCAGCACACGTTCGCCCAGATCATAATTCTGAAACATTTTTTCTGTAGCTCCCTCACCTAATAGATTATTGAGAAAACTATCAATAATCTTACATTCCGCAATAATATCATCTGCACTAAGGAGATTTCCTACTCCTACGGTGTTCTTTTCGTAATCCTCAAGTTCCTTTGCTACTTTTTTCGCTCCTGGAATAAACTTTCTTGCCGTTTCTGCTTCCATAGCAGAAAAAGGAAACTTCTGTCCGTTCCACTGAAATGTCTTATTCATACCGTTTTCTCCTCCTATGCTGATTCTTTTGCTGTAAATGTCTTTGTTTTTGTATTGAATGTACCCTCTACCGGATCACCTTTGTCGTGAAGTGTTCCTTCTACCTGTAACTCTCCATCATTATCAGCAAAAGAAGAAACCTCCACAGCGACGTTAAATAATCTCGCCTCAAAGGTAGATTCCTGAGCAACGACCGCCTTATCAAGGTCCACCCTTACCATCTCTCTTTCCGCATCACCGCCGGTCTTTCTTAATTTTCCAATTGTCACAAAATCCTCAATAATCTTTTCAGACATAATCTGATCTGCAGTGAACGGATGCTGCCCCTCATAGGATGTGATAGAACTAGTAGACGATTTGTCATTAATATACTTTTTGGAACTTGTCTGTGCACCAGGCTCTTCGTCTAATTTTTCAAATCCAGTTCCTGCCAACTCGTAAGTATCACCAACTTTAATATATGCCGCTTCCTGGTATCTCTGCTTTACTTCTTTGCTTACACTTGCCATTATCGTCTAGCCTCCTGTACATAAATAATCCTGCACTGTATCTGATACTTTGCCTTGTCAAGTTCCGTATCAAACACATATCCACCTGTGATTGCTTCAATTTTCTTAATTGTTTTTCCAGCGTTCAATTCCGGAAAATCTTTCTCATTTGTTACCTGTTCTAACCAGTCAGAAAAAAGTTCGAAGAAGCCAATGTTATCAAGATTCTGCCTTACTTCTTCTGTATAGATTTCCCTACTGGCGAAATTAAAAAGACACTGCCGGGTGGTATTCCCAACAATGTCTCTTTTCAATATCTGTTGTGCCGGCACAGACTCAATGGAATAACTTGTGCTATCCTTTCCGAGTCTGTCTATGCCTAAACTTTTATAATATTCATCCAGATACGGGCATCTTTTTATAATCTCCCGTACCGCTTCTATTACTGTCATTTTGCCTTTCCTCCGATGTAGTCAGCCACGCTTTGCGTTATCTCCTGCCCTCTGTCTGCCCACATTCGCTTATCCCATTCCTTTCCTCTTAAGCCTTTCCCTTTGTTCTCATGGTATTGTCTTCTGGCATAAGGCATAACATATTCAATAGAATCTTCATGTTCTACGGCTGTACGCATCAAATCTCCATGAGAAAATGGAACATAAGGATTTGTTACACGTCTTACTTCCGCTACCATAAACCTCTGTGCCTGGCCGCCTTTTCCAAGTTTTCTGTTTGCCAATACAGTAGCTGGGTCTAAAGTGACTTTTACTTTCATTCCGCTGTCACCTTCCAATGCTGTAATGCGGGACTGCCGTTGTCATTTGTCTCAACAACAGCGATTACTCTAACACTGCCATACTTGTCTTTCAGATGCTCTACATCCTTCTGTCTTGTGATTTCGTCCATTATCTCCCCCTTAACAACAATGTCCTCTGGTGCAAATGTGAAGAAATCACTTTTATCTTGTGCAGATGCAAAATTTACTGGGGAGCGATATCTTTTTCTTGTATCTACCAAGAACGGGACGTATACTTCTGCTACGTCTGCACTGGTTACTCCGGAATCCGAAGGTAAAACCTTTGTAACGTCCTGCCAGTTCACGCCTTTTAATATCGTCCGGTAATATTTATTGCTACCTTCTTCTCTGTCATAGACTTTATTGTAAATCGTTATGGATGCGTTTGTAATCATTATAAACACCCCCTGTAAAGAAGCCCTGTTGGTACCAGATATGTATATGCGGCAGCATACATCTTCTTTTGCAGAATTTTTTCTCTCAGTTCTCCATCTGTCTGTTCCGTGATATAAGAAACAGAGACATTTCCTACAGATTCAGATTTTACTTCCTTTTCTCTGGATCCGGCGTTCGATGCCTCTGTGTTATAAATAATCTCTGCTGCAGCACAAGCTGCAGCTTTTACTTCTTCCGGAACATTACTTTCATCTACTCTTGAGAAAGTAATATTTTTGATATATGCACTCGCTTTTGCAATTACCCGCTGAAACTCCTCGTTTGGAATGATGTTACCGGCAAATTCGGTTACGTAGAATGCGTAATCTGCATATCTTACCAATACAAATCACCTCTATCCTCTCGAAATGATTCTTGCAATAGGAATTGCTTTATGGTTGATTGTTTCCTTGGCGGATCCAGATTTGCCATTGTTAACAAGTTCCCAGTTAGCTCCATTTGCTAATTCAGCATCTGTAGGAGATTTAGCTGTCATGGATTTCTTTGTAAACGAGATTCCATATGGTGCAAATACTTTTCTCTGTCTCATATAGAGAGTATCTTCTCCGCCGTGTTTCTTTGGATCACGATACATTTCATACGGCACTTTTGCACCAATATCCTCATAATCAAAAGCACCATCACCAAGAACAAAAGTTGTATATTTAGTGTAGGCTTCCTGTGGTGCAACGTATCCTGGGCTTCCTTTTGTTCCACTTTCTGCTACTGCTGCAACAGCTTCCGTTGGCATAGAATCATCAATCAGAACTAAGCGTCCGTTCCATGTTGCAAGAGTTAAGTCTCTTTCAACTCCGTTTGCATCTGTCTGAGTCATATATTTTAACAGCTTCAGGTTTTCGAGATTTGTTGCTACAGCACTGTGCATGATTGCGATCGTGAACTTAGACTTATTATCTCCTGCTGCTTTCTGTAATGCGGTATTTAATGTGTCCGCCTGAACTACATTCTTTACATTTCCATCCTTATCCGTTGCTGTCTCTCCCGTGATATCGGATGTGTGATTCTGTACAAATTTTAAGTTCTCCGCTCCTGTCATAGCGAAGATACCCTCAAGAATCTTTACCAATGTCGTCTGGTCAAGTTCTGCCTTATAGTCATTAACCTGGGCAGCAACATTATCCATAAAGCTGACTCCACCTGTTACATCTTCGGAGAAGTCACGCTCTGTCCAGCCTTTCATACGACCAACAACAACGACTCCTCTTTCAAATGTCTCTGTTCCTTCGGATTCAAGGTCTGTTTCACCATCATAGTTCTGTGCAGTACCACCAATAAGTCCATGCATTGGAAGAACTGCATAAACCGTTCCTGTCTGAGAATTAAAGGTACGCTTGATATCCTGATTGCCTTTTAAAGCTTTTGATTTAATCAGTTCGTTTCTCTTTAAGTTCGGAATCCTCTCTGTATAGGCTCCAAAAGCCTGAGGATTAAAACTTTTTGAATCAAATTTCTCTCCTGCCATTTTCTACTCCTTTTTTAAATCTCTGCTCCCGGATTCTGTGCCATATAGTCACACAATTCGGTATACGTCATTTCGCTTGGTTTCTTTCCTCCGACACTGCCAGAACCACCGTTTGTCCCTTTTACAAATTCTGGTGCCGGCTCATCGCTTTCAAACAGATAATCATTATCTGTCTTAATTTGAGCAAGCTGCTCATCCAGTCCAACGATTTTCCCATCATTATCATTGAATTTCAGTCCATCCATATCGAGAAGTGCCTTGACAGCTTTGGCATTCTTGGCTTTTGCTCCAGTCAGTGCTGCGGATAATGCATAATCAAATTTCATCTGGGAAATCTGTTTATCCGCATCAGCCTTTGCCTTTTCTGCTGTCTCTTTCCAGTCATCCGCTGCCTTTTTGATACCATCAATATCCATGTCTTTAAACTTCTGGATTTCGGTATTGGCATCGTTTACCTGCGTTTCAAGAGATTCTGCCTTTAACTTATAGCTGTCTCTTTCCTGGATAGCTTTTTCTGCTTTTTTCTGTTCTACTGCAATGTCTTTTCCATTCTCGGCCATAATCTTATCAATCACTTCCTGGGAAAGATTAAGGCTCTTTAAAAATTCTGTTTTCATGTCTCCTGCTCCTTTCGTATTAGGTTGTTTTAGGCGTGTAACCGACCGCCACGGAACCGACTGTTTAAGGTCTCATCTGCTGACCAATATCCAGTTTAACCCTGCTGGTGGGAGATATTTGGATCACCTCCTATTCTTCTGTGTGACATGTATTTGTTAATTTCCCATACACATCTTCGTAAAGTTCCTGTTTGTCTCCGTTATAGGTATATTCGGCATAGATGCCGTCACCCGAAATTGTTGTTGAAGCAAGGCACTTGTAATTTTGTAATGTCTTACAAGACCAGACAATATATACATTACTGAGGTCAATCTCTACACACGCTTTGTTTTTGCGATACCATTCAACCAATTTTCTTTTGCACACTGATTCAAAGTGTGCCATTCCTGTGATGATCATGTCTTTCTCCTTTCTTGCGCCGGTGCAATTATTCTGCAAACATCCAGTCTTCTGCAAGCATATCCGCCTGTGATGCCAGCCATCCCACGCAAATAGTATCCTGCGCTGTTTTCATACATACAGAACTTGTACATTTAAAATCGCCCGCCGAAAGGCAAGAAGTTAAATCTTCTCCATCCGCAAGGAATAAATACATTCCTTTGCCATTCCAGCCTTTTCTTGCTACTTTAAGTCCTCTTTTCACGTATTTAATAGCATCTCCAAATGAAAATAATGCCTCACCACCAAGCTGAGGACAATTCTCTGCATCTGCAAGCTGCCATTCATCAGATGCAATGTTAGAGAGTGTATAAAAAGGTCTATCTGTCTGGCGAATATCCAACACTTCACCATCTTTTGTATGCATGGCGATGCTTTGTCCCGCAGCATCCAGACACCAATATCCCGCCCAAGATGGAAGTTTTACCGCTGCTCCCTGTTTCATTAATTCCCATGCTTCTCTAAAATTCATACTATTCTCCTTTGCAATCTGTGATTGTTGTAATTCCGTACTCGACAGCGCAAGTATGTTCAATTTTGCACCCTCTCGCATCTTCCCAACCTTTCGCAAAAAACGCAATGTCAGCAGTTGATAACAGCTCAAGAGACTTTCCTAAAAACCAGAGTGGTCTAGCGTTAGCGGGAGCCGACTGAAAGAATGAGTCAATCAACTCTACTGGTTCTTCCAACAGTTCTTCTGCGCTTTTAATTGCGTTTTCTCTTTCTTTTAAAATTTCTTCATCTGATTTACCTTTCATTGGCTGACTAATAAATAATTTCTTCATGTTCTCTTACCTTCCTTTTCTTAAAAATGAGTATAAAAATAACACGTCCGATATATCGAACGTGCTAAAATTCAAATTTATTATTATTTCTGTTGTCCTTCTACCTTGTCTTTAATCAACTGATACCATCCATTATTTTCATTATCAAAATGTGGACAATTATAATCTTTTGCATTCAAATACTTCTTTGGTATTTTTCCATATGCTTCACATAAGGTTTGGCGATGATTACTATCAAAGCCTGCCTTCTTGCAAGCATCACAAAGAGGTATCGGACTTATGACCTGTGCCATGCCCGGAAAATCTTCAAAACTTGGCCCCACTTCACCCTCACAACGATTTCCATCTTCATCGTAATAATAACATTTTTCTGTCATAAGATTGCCTCCGCTTTCATATAATACCTTCCGTTTTCTTTTTTGATATCTTTGATTATATACCGAAAGTTCCTCTTAAACAATACTTCTTGCTGATATTTATATTTAGGGCTTGCCAGCCTTTCTATATATAGGCAACCTCTATATCCTTTTGGCACTTCTATTTCAAGATGTACATTTCTTCCTCCATATTGAATATCTCTAAATGAAGTTGACGTATAACCAATATTAGTTAACGTTTTTCCTACCAATCTCTCCATATCATGTTCAGAATACTCAAACCCTTTCGGAAATGCATTCAAGAACTCTGGTATCGTATCTCGATGAACGATCATCTTATGCTCAGTAACTCCCTTATCCAATGCAGAGTCCAATAAGTTCATATACTCCCGCTCTTTTTCAATCATGTGCGGCTTACCGGAATACAGTGCCCGGTTTACCCGGTGAGCGGCAAAGCCTGTATATCTTTGCACTGCCAATTCTTCCGCCTCTGACAACTTATCGAGCTGCTTCGTCATCTGCATCTTAGATGTATGTCTTTTACTTGCCCATACCGCTTTCCGTGCAACGCTTTTATTAAATCCAACGATATTTCCTTCTGAATCTAACACTGCATGAACTTGCGTCCTTGCAGACTCATATCTTCTTCCGGTTTGCCTGCAAAATTTTTTAAGAGCTTTCTCCTGCTTTTTTAACTCTGCCGACTCGCTTTCAAACCTATTTATCAGCTCTGCTTTTAAAGTATTGCTATCTGTATTTTTTATTCCAGCATCATATCCTGTAAGTTTTCTTTTTGTTGCTCTTATCTTTCTTTCCTGTGAACGCTGCATCTGACTCAACTCATACTCTGTATATTTTTTACCATTGTACTCGTACTTTCTGGCACTATAATCGTCAAGCATTTCCTGTGAATAAGCTGGTGTAGATATTCCAGGAAAGAACGCATGAAAATTGTGCCGGCAGTTCCAGCCGCAAAGCCCCGCACCAGTTCCATATCCGGTACTTTCATAAAACGGAGGATATCTCGTATCCTTTCCAGAAACACAAAAGACTTTTCCTTGCCACACTGCATGAGTTGGTCTTGCTCCTGAATGGGCGGTTGTTTCTACATGATCACAGCCAGACTCTTTGACATATTGAAGATTCATTTCCGCTGCCGACTGATTTACCCCGGTTAGAACGGCTCTCCTTACTGCTACGTCTAACTTATCTACATGCCCGGATGGATATAAAACCTCGGTTCCCTGCACCGCCGCTTCCTTAATTGCATCCGCAATCGCTTTATCATAACTAAAAGCCCCGGTCTGTACTTTCATCATTGCTTTATTGCAAGCGGTTATGTAAGCACTTTGCGTTTTAACAGCCGTTGTTAAAGTAAGATTATTAATCTCTTCTTTTGTCTTTCTTAGATTTGCTGCAAGAATCTTCTGCATCGTTTCTGACTGATGAAGTTTTATCTCTTTTTCACCTGCAGCTTTATAAATAACTGCTTCATTCTTAAGGTTTCTTACTCCCGCTTCCTCAAAAACTCTTTCGACTTCTGTATTCATATATCCAGAGACCTGCGAAACACGCTTTAGAACATCTTTATACAGGAGCCCCGCTCCCTGCAAGATTTCTGCTTGCCGTCTCGAAGTTTCCGTTACTTCTCCGGTTTTTACAAGACGTTTTGATATATCTGCTATAATCGCTGTGCTTAACGCATCAACTAGGGCAAGTAGCTGATCTGAAAATTTTTCAAGGTATTCCGGCTCTAGCATAAAACACCACCTATTCTTCTGCTATCTGAAAACGTTCATCCTGCTGCGGCATCATTTTCAAAGCTTCCTCCTCTGACACACCATACTTGGCTGCAACGTATAATTCTTTTCGGATAAAGCCGGCAACCGCATCCTGCTGCATACTGGCAAGTTCCTGTTCTTTATCAATTACGATAGAATCATCCCAGTCAAAGCTCATCTCGTATTTCTTTCTGCCAGAAAGTCCAGAGAGTTGAGCCATAACATCCATCGCATATACTAACTGTTCTAATGCAGTCTGTAATGACTTTTGGATATCGGATACTGTACTATAGGAACGCTGCTTACTTGCTTTAATCTCTTCTGCGGTCTTATCAACGGTATTTGGGTCACTTAATGTCCCGTAAGCAAGTCCTACGTTAAACTCTATCCTGCGAAGAATCGCATTAAATCCATTAATAAGGTTCTCATCACGAATAGCCGGCGCAAACACTTTATATTTCTCGGCATTATCATCAAGGTCCATCATGCGAAACAGTCTATCCTTGCCCTTTGGAAACTCATAATTTCCCTTATCATCCTTTTTAAACAAGGTAATGTCTGCATCAATCGCAAGCTCCGAACCCTCAAACTCCCAAAGGAGTCTTGTCCACTGATTGTCCGCCTCTTTAATGTCATTGATAGCTCTGGAATATACAGAAACACCAAGAGGTGATGTATCATCCACATTATTCGCATTAGGAATCTTGAAATAGGCAAACAGTGGCATCTTTACATTCTTAAGCGTAACTTCTTCCTGCAGATTAGCCCATTCCGGTACAGCAGTAAGAGGAACTTCTTTCCCCAAAACCTCAACATTATCAAGATCCTGTTTCACAAAAGCTTTGTTGTTTATGTGATACATTGTGCCTTCGTGTTGATGATACTCCAGTCTGGTATATACCTTTTTCCCTACCGTTAAGCTCTCAGCGAATACCGCTGCCGTAACTTCCCCTCTGGAATTAAACTTCGTAGGGAAGAACCTGTCTGCCTGAACCATATCTACCTCTATATGCCCTTCTGATGCATAAGGTTTCATTGCTAACCCGCCCTTAGCACAGGCATATTCTGTGTATTTACGGATATCGCTGATAACTGCCTGATACTCTTCGTTAATGAAGTCATTTCCTGTAACTTCTGTTTTCAGTTCCAGCGTAACAAGTCTTGCGAACTCTCCGGCAATAGCAGCAGGCAATCCACAAAGCTTTATATTCTTTTCCTTCCAGGGCGGTTCATTTTTATACATCTTAGCCCAGAGATCAATCCCGTTCGCCATTTTGTCAGATACCGCTACCTCAACCCCGATGGCATCTTTTATTTTTTCTCTTCCGAGCATCTTTCTAATCACCTGCCCTATTCTTTCGATAAATTCTTTTATCATCTATCTCAACTCCATTTTCGTTCCCGTCTTATGATGGTATAAGCAAAATATCGTGCAGCATCCATGCAGTGATCGAACTGCTTTACCGGCTTATCATCTCCACGTTCCACTGCCTTTTCATCCCAGATATAGGAACCAAATTCTTTAATCGTTTCCTTACAATCTTTAAGAAACAATAAAACTCCCAGATTAAGAAGATTTCCAACAAAACGTATCCCATCGAGAACATCGTTCTTTGCTTTCTTAACCTTGAAGCCCCTTTTTTTAAGCTCTGCAATAAAGGAAGCTGCGGCCGGATCCACAATGATTGATTCTATTTCAATCCCACTGACGAACTCTTCCATATCATCCGCATACTCACCATCTGTTTTCTGTTCCGCTTCATCTCTTCCAGAATAGTAATATTCTTTTGTAGCAACCCACTGCCCTTTACGGTTCTTCTCCCAGAGTAAGAAAACAGTTGCATTCTGGGTACCGTAATCAACACTTACATACTTCCTACCGACATAGCTCTGCGACTCTGATATGACGTGCTTTTCTTCACTGAACATATCATAGATAATACCTTCCGCTACAGCCCAAAGGCCTAAGATATACCGTTTATAAAACACACCGGTATACATGGAGCGGTATCTCTTCTTAATCCGCTCCGATAGGCTGAGGTTATCATCCATCGTGAAATGAAGATATACTATCTTCTTTTCTTCTGCTTTATCAATCCAATCAGTTTTAAACCAATGATAAGGTCCATCTGGATTGCAGTTAAACCAATACTTAGAATTATCCACCGAGCATCGCCCTGTTGCCTGATTGACAAAACTTTCCGGCATCAGGGCAACTTCATCAAAAAAGACCCCTGCCAGGGTAATACCCTGAATGAGGTCTTGTGAGCGTTCATCCTTGCCACCAAAAATATAAAAATAATTTTCCTTTCCATTTCTGCGAACAATTACGAGATTGTCCGCTCTATGGTCTTCTACATAGTAACCGCGGCTTTTAAGCATCAGTTTCAGCCAAAACAAAACATTTCGCCTGAAAGAACCGATTGTTTTTCCACACATCGCAAAGTTTTGACCGTCAAACGATTCCATCGCCCACATAGCAAATGAGAGCGACATAGAGACTGTCTTGCCCGAACGTATTGCTCCATCTGCTATGATGCCGTCC
>ERZ827488.3278-NODE-3278-length-13437-cov-4.118219_pt1 | contig 13437 bp, 18 predicted proteins | sample MGYA00519771_ERZ827488 | MGnify/ENA primary metagenome ERZ827488 (study PRJEB31778, sample SAMEA3449323) | human gut metagenome | biome: human gut; feature: human-associated habitat; material: faeces | place: United Kingdom | collected 2010/2012 ...
ACTGGCACTGGGCGCGGGTGTTTCGGAAGAAGGTTTTGTGCTGAAGTAAGCCATGCCGGATATGAATGTAACCACCGGACAGGCGAAGCCGGAGGAAGATCCGGTTTCTGTACTTTGAGTATAATGTGGCCAAGGAGCGGCAGTACCGCCACGGCGGTGCGTACTATGTGGTCAGTCCCTTTGCCATGACCTGGGACGATGAAAACTACTACCTCATCGCCCACTCCGAGCGCCACGGTCTGACGCACTACCGCGTGGACAAGATGACGGACATCTCCGCGCTGGAGGCGCCGCGCGAGGGCACGGAGGACCTTTCGCAGCTGGATCTGTCAGCGTATTCCCAAAAAGTGTTCAGCATGTTCAGTGGGGAAGAGCAGACGGTGCGCCTGCGCTTTGCCAACCATCTGGTCGGTGCGGTGCTCGACCGCTTCGGCAAAGACGTGATCGTGGTCGCTGACGGGCCGGACCATTTCACGGTCACGTTGAGCGTGGTCACGAGTCCGAAGTTCTATGCCTGGCTGTTCGGCTTCGGCACCGAGGTGGAGATCCTCTCGCCGCCGTCGGCCCGGCTGGAGATGCAGAGAATGCTTGCCGCCACTGCGGATATGTATGCACCGCAATGACTTGACAAATCGCTGGCAATCGTGTATAAAGAAGAACGTACCTTTTGGGGGGCTGGGTCATTCCCGGCTGAGACGAGTGAATCGAAGCTCGATACCCACTGACCTGATCCGGATAATGCCGGCGTAGGAAACGAAATCTATATATTTATCATCGTTTTCTATGGACTGCATTGTTTCGGCAATGCAGTTTTTTCTTTGAGGAGGAACACAACATGACCCAAAGCAAATCCCATCTGCGCCTGCGCGCGCTGTGCGAGGGCGCGATCTTCATCGCCCTTGCCCAGGTCCTGAGCTATCTCAAGCTCTTTGAGCTCCCGCAGGGCGGCTCCATCACGATCGAGATGCTGCCGATCTTCCTGTACTGCGCCCGCTGGGGCTTCGGTCCCGGCATGCTCGCGAGCTTTGCCTACAGCATCCTGCAGGCGGCGCTCAGCAGCACGTATGCCTGGACGTGGCAGTCGCTCATCGGTGACTATCTGCTTGCGTTCACGGTGCTCGGCTTCGCCGGAGCGTGCTCGAAGCTCAAGGGCGGCTTCTTCATCGGCACGGTCGTCGGCAGTGTGGCACGCTTTCTCGTGCACTATGTCGTCGGCGCGACGGTCTGGGCCGAATATATGCCCGAGACCTTCTTCGGCCTGACGATGACGACGCCGTGGTTTTACTCGGCACTGTATAACGGCAGCTTCATGCTCATTGACATGGTGCTTGTGCTCGTGATCGGTGCGCTGCTGTGGAAGCCGCTGAAAAAGTACATCACCGGCGAGGATCTGCGCGGTGCCGTGGCTGCGAAAAATGAAGGTTGACAGGGAGAAATTCCATAGTGTATAATATGTATCCGGCGTCAGTCGTCTGGCGCCGGATACTTTTTGCCAACTACGGCGGCGCGAGCCGCTGTTGAGTATGATCGAAAGGAGAAAACACCATGTTCCGTACCTACCAGCCCAAGAAGCTTCAGCGCAAGAAAGAGCACGGCTTCCGCAAGAGAATGGCGACCGCCAACGGCCGCAAGGTGCTGTCCCGCCGCAGAGCGAAGGGCAGAAAGCAGCTCACCTACTGAGTTGCTGCGCGTGAGCAGGCAGACTCCTTAATTATGTTTTTCAGGGCGGGATCTTTCCGCCCTAAAGGCATATCCGGAGGGTCTGCACAGCAGAGAGGATCGGGGGAGACCTTTGGAATTTACCAGCACGATCAAACAAAACTATGAATTCCGGCGTCTGTACTCGAAGGGCAAAAGCTGCGCCAATGCGTATCTGGTGGTCTACTGCCGGAAAAACCGCGCCGGCCGCAGCCGCATCGGCTACACCGTGTCCAACAAAGTCGGCCATGCCGTCGTGCGCAACCGCATCCGCCGCCGCCTGCGGGAGATTTATCGCCTGCATGAGCGGCAGATCGCGCGCGGGTATGATCTGGTCGTCGTGTCGCGCGTGCGCGCGTGTACGGCGGACTATCACCAGCTGGAGGCAGCGTTTTTATCTGCCTGCGCCCAGCTCGGTCTGCTGACGGAAGGGGATGACGGCGTATGAAGCGGCTGCTCATCGCGCTGGTGAAGTTTTACCGCAGGTATATCTCACCGCTCAAACCGCCCTGCTGCCGGTTCATTCCGACCTGCTCGGAATATGCGCTCGAGGCTCTGCAGAAATACGGAGCGCTCAAGGGCTCGTGGCTGGCCATCAAGCGCATATGCCGGTGCCATCCATTCCACACGGGTGAGCACGAATTTTATGACCCGGTGCCATGACCGGGAAATCCTAAGAATTTAAGAATTGGAGTCGTCTTATGTCCTGGATTACTGCACCCTTTGCCTGGCTGCTCAAAGCACTCTATGAGCTGACCGGCAGCTACGGTTGGGCGGTCATCCTCTTCGGCGTCGTCGTGAACCTGATTTTGCTTCCGTTCATGGCCAAGAGCAAGAAGAGCATGATGCGTACCAGCTGCCTTCAGCCGCGGATCGCGGAGCTTCAGCGCCGACACGAGGGAAACCAGCAAAAGCTCAATGAAGAGATGGCCAAGCTCTACCGGGAAGAGAAGATCAACCCGATGTCCGGCTGCCTCTGGAGCCTGATCCCGTTCCCGATCCTGATCGCGCTCTACAGCGTCATCCGTCAGCCGCTGACGAAGATGATGAGCCTGAGCGCGGACGCCGTCACGCAGCTGACCGACTGGGTCACGACCAACGCGGGCTATGTCGCACAGACGAAGTCTGCCTATCAGGAGATCCAGATCGCCGACCTGATCCATCAGAACTGGGACGCCGTGACCGGCGCACTCGGTGATTTTTCGGGCAAGCTGCTGGATATCGACTATTCGTTCATCGGTCTGAACATGGGCCAGCAGCCCTCGTTCAAGATCTGGACGTTTGACTGGAGCAACAAAGCCGTCTGGCTTCCGGCTCTGGGCCTGTTCCTGATCCCGATCGTCTCGGCCGTGCTGTCGTGGCTGTCCATGAAGATCAGCACGTCGATGACGCCGCAGCCCGCTACCAATCAGCAGCAGGCCGCTACGACCAACAAGACCATGATGATCATGATGCCGCTCGTGTCGCTGTGGATCTGCTATACGATGCCGGCCGCTCTGGGCATTTACTGGATCGTCAACAGCATCCTTGGCATCCTGCGTGATGTCAGCCTGACGAAGGTTTTCAACAAGCAGCTCGACAAGCTCGACGCCGAGCGTATCGCGCGCGAAAAAGAGCGTGATGCCGAACTTGAGCGCAAGCGTCTCGAGACCGAGCGCCTGAAGGCTGCCGGCGAGACCGTCGTCAACCCCAACACCAGCAAGAAGAAAATTCAGGCCAGCCAGAAGCAAAAGGATGACGAGCGCAAGGCTGCGGTCGTGCGTGAAGAGCGCGCTGCCCGCCGCGAGCGTCTCGGCGTCGAGCAGGCGGCTGCGCCGGAGTCCCAGGTCGGCAACCGCCGTTATGCGCGTGGCCGTGCCTATGCGCGAGACCATTATGAAACGGAGACGGCCGCCGCTCCCGAGGCGGAGCAGGCGCCGGCCGCCGAAGTCCCCGAAGGAAAACAGGAGAGAACTGAATGATGTTAAAAACACTGGAAAAGTCCGGCAAGACGGAAGAGGCGGCGATCGCCGCCGCGCTCGAGGAGCTTGGCCTTGACCGGGATGATGTTTCCGTTGAGATCGTCGAGCGCGCCAAGTCTGGCTTCCTCGGCATCGGTGCCAGCCCCGCGGTCGTCCGCGTGCAGTATGAGGCGCCGGATGAGGAGTCCGAGACCGCTGCGGAAGCTCCGGCTGCGGCCCCGGCCGCGACGCAGGAGCAGCCCGCAGCTGCCCCCGCCGCTCCCGCGGCGGCGGATGAGCCGGAGAGCTACGCGCGCATCCGCGCGTTTGTCAGTGGCCTGCTTGAGCACATGGGCATCCAGGCGGAGATCGAGATCACCGCGCGTGAAAACGGCGGCGTGAACGTGAACCTGTCCGGCAGCAACATGGGCGCGGTCATCGGCCGCCGCGGCGAGACGCTCGACGCGATCCAGCACCTGACCAATTACGCCGTCAACCGCGGCAGCGATAAGCACATGCACATCAGCGTCGATGCCGAGAGCTACCGCGCCAAGCGCGAGGAGTCGCTCGTGCGTCTGGCGGAGAAGATGGCCGCCAAGGCCATCAAGTACAAGCGCAGCATGGCGCTTGAGCCGATGAATTCCTACGAGCGCCATGTCATCCACACGGCGCTGCAGGATTATGAAGGCGTGACGACGAGTTCGACTGGTACCGAGCCGAACCGCCGCGTTGTGGTCTCCTACGAGAAGCCGCAGCGCACCAGCAACAAACCGGTCAGCCGTGAGTGGAGCTGACGAGAGACTTAGGAGGAAACGGTATTATGTTCGAACAAGTGAGACAACTGCTCGCCCATCAGTTTGAAGTGGACGAAAACACCATCACCATGGACACCAACATCGCGGATGATCTCGGCGCGGATTCGCTCGACGTCGTGGAGCTGGTCATGTCGATCGAGGATGCGTTCGGCATCACGATCGAGGACGAGAAGGCAGCGGAGCTGACCACCGTCCGTCAGGTCGTGGATTACCTCGAGAAGAACGCTTGAAATCTTGCGTGAAAGAGCAGGCAGCCGGTGCTGCCTGCTTTTTTTATTTCTGGAAATGCAATAGTGATTGACGAATCCGACCGCAGCGGGTAAAATAAACAATGTATGCCGGAAAGGAGCGCGCGTATGCTGCAATTTCAACCGCAGGAGCATTTGCTCCATTCGTATATCGTCGCGTCCCAGTCGGAGCAGGCGCGCGACCGGCTCGCGCTCGATCTGGCGGCGGCTATGCTCTGCCGCAGTGACGGTGTGCGTCCGTGCCGGACGTGCCGGGACTGCCGCAAGGTCTATGACGGTGTGCACCCGGACGTGATCTATGTCGCGCCGGATCCGGACGCTAAGGTGCCGACGATTAAGGTCGACCAGATCCGCAGTGTCGCGGCCACGGCGTACATCCTGCCGAGCGAGGCGGAAAAGAAGGTCTACGTTCTGCGGCAGGCGGATACCATGAATCTCAATGCACAGAACGCGTTTTTGAAGCTGCTGGAGGAGCCCCCGCAGAGTGCGGCGTTCATCCTCGCGGCCGCAAGTCCCGAGCTGCTGCTGCCGACGGTGCGCTCACGCTGTGCGTTGCTGCGCGACCCTGCGGAGCAGCTGCAGGAATCGGACGAGATCCGCGCCCTGGCGGAGGACTATCTGCGCGCGGTCGCGTCGCAAAACCGGCTGACGCTCCTGCGCTGGTGCCTTGCGCAGGAGGGCATGGACGCGCAGACGCTCGCGGCATTTCTCCCCGCCGTGCAGCACCGGCTGGTGCAGCTGCTGGCGGAACCGGACGAGACGGTGCTGCCGCAGTCGCTGTGCGCGCAGCAGCTTCGCCTGATGGAGACCTGCGAGAATTACCGCCGCGCCAATGTCGGCACGAAGCATATCTTTGGCCTGTTGTCCGTTTCGGGCGTGCAGGCGAAAGTTCAGAAGTGAGGATATCAAATTGACAGAAGTAATCAGTGTAAAATTTAAAAACCGCGGCAAGGTCTATTTCTTCGACCCGCACGGCATTGCCGTGCGCACGGGCGAGAAAGTGGTCGTCGAGACGTCGCGCGGGCTGGAGCTGGCCGAGTGCGTGCAGGGCAACCATGCGGTGTCGGACGAGACGGTCGTGCAGCCGCTGCGTTCTCTGGCGCGCATCGCCACGAAAGACGATCTGCGCATCGAGGAGATCAACCGCCGCCGCGAAAAAGAGGCTTTTGCCATCTGCAAGCAGAAGATTGCCGAGCACGGTCTGGATATGAAGCTCGTGGATGTGGAGTGCAGCTTCGAGGGCAACAAAACCATGTTTTTCTTCACGTCCGACGGGCGCGTGGATTTCCGCGAGCTGGTCAAGGACCTGGCCTCCGTGTTCCGCAACCGCATCGAGCTGCGCCAGATCGGCGTGCGCGACGAGGCGAAGATGCTCGGCGGCATCGGCATCTGCGGCCGCCCGTACTGCTGCAATCAGTTTCTGGATGACTTTCAGCCCGTGTCCACGAAGATGGCGAAGGTGCAGTCCATGTCGCTCAACCCGTCGAAGATCTCCGGTGCGTGCGGCCGCCTGATGTGCTGCCTGCGCTATGAGCAGGCGGCGTATGAGGAGCTGGTCAAGGCCGTGCCGAAGGTCGGCGCCTTTGTTGAGACGCCTGCCGGCTACGGCACCGTGTCGTCGGTCAACATCCTGCGCAGCAGCCTGAAGGTCAAGCTCGACGGTCAGGGCGAGGACGTTTTCAAAAACTATCAGGCCGACGAGATCGCCGTGATCCCCGGCGGCCGCCCGAAGCCGGGCGAACCGCTGCCGTCCCTGCTCAAGGACCGGCCGAAGCCGGTGCGCGACGAGGAGCCGAAAGAGGATCCGTGGGCGCTGCCGCAGCTCTTTGCGGACGAGGTCTACGGCGACAAAAAGCCGGGGACTGCGCGCACGCCGGAATCCGGTGAGAAGAAGAAGCGCCCGCGCCGCCGCTCGCGCGGCCACGGCGGGAAGAAGCCGGCCGACGGTCAGACTGCCCCGAAGGCGGAGCAGCCGGCGCAGGAGGGCGCAAAGGCCAAAGGCCAGCAGCGGCAGAAGTCCCAGCCCAACCGCAGATCCGGCGCGCGCAAGCCGGGGGACAAGCCCGCTGGCGAGAATGCCGAGCGCAGCCGCGCCAAGGCGCAGGCGCCCAAGCCGGCCGAGGGCGCCGCGCCGAACGGGGAAAAACGCGCCGACGGCCATCGCCGCCGCCACCGCGGCGGACGTGGCCGCAACAAGTCCGCGGCGCCCGGCAATGCCGCCCCCAGCACGCCGGCGGCAGAATAAAAACGAAAACAGGTGCATACCGATCCGGTGTGCACCTGTTTTTTTGCGTGATTTGGTTCAGATCAGCAGGCCGCCGTCCACGCCGAACACCTGTCCGGTCACGAATCGGGCGCGCTCGCTTGCCAGCAGCGCGATCGCATCGGCTACATCTTCCGCCGTGCCCATGCGGCACAGGGCGGTGCTGTCGGCCAGCTCCGCCTTGTCCTCGGGGCTGAGGTTTGCGATCATGTCCGTGTCGATGCAGCCGGGGGCGACGCAGTTGACGCGGATACCGGACGGGCCGAGCTCCTTTGCCAGCGCCTTCGTGAACGCGACGACGGCACCTTTCGTGGCAGAATAGGCCACTTCGCACGAGGCGCCGTTCGTGCCGAGGATGGAGGCGAGATTGATAATGTGTCCTGCCTTCACGTGCACCATCGGCGGGATTGCGCACTGGCAGCAGTTATACATACCCGTGACATTCACGTCAAACAGCCGCTGCCAGACGGCCGGGTCGAGATCCGTCAGCAGACCGTAGACTGCGACGCCGGCGTTGTTCACCAGCAGGTCCACAGGGCCGATTTTCTCGAACATGGCGGAAACGGCCTGTCCGTCGCTCACATCGGCGCAGATGGCCATGCCGCCGGTCTGCGCGGCGACTGCCTCGGCCGCCTCACGAGATCGGATATAGTTCACGTGTACCGTCCAGCCGTCACGGGCCAGCGCCAGCGCGGTCGCCTTGCCGATGCCGCGGGACGCTCCGGTCACGAGTGCGATTTTTTCCATGCAAAGATCCTCCCAAAAACGAACATTTGTCAAAACGCTGCGTCTATGTTATTATATACTTGTTTCCTTGAAATTTCTATCCATCCTGTCGATTCCGGAGGAAAAAATATGAGCAGACAGACAACCACACGCCGCCGTCACGGCGTCCGGCGCATGAGCGAGCGCAAACGGCTGACGATCACGGCGATCACGGCGGTGCTCGCCCTGGTCACGGTCGTGATCTGCGCGCTGTCCGGCGTGTTCAATTTTCATAAAGGCAATGAGCGCATCCTGCCGAACCTCGTCGGCCAGACGGAGGAATCAGCCAAGGCGCAGCTTGCGGAGCTGGACGCCGAGCCGAGCATCACGTATGAAAACAGCGACGAGACCAAGGGCATCGTCATCCGGCAGGACGTCAACGAAGGCACGCAGCTCAAGCACCGGCAGACGGTCGCGTTCGTCGTCTCGCTCGGCCCGAAGGAGCAGCCCACGGCACCAGAGGACACCCCGGTCGCGATTCCCAGCTTCGTCGGCCTGACGCTCGAGCAGGCACAGGCGACGGCCAAGAGTCTCGGCGTCACCGTCGAGGAGAGCGGCACGGTCTATGACGACAACGTGCGCAAGGGCTCCGTTGCCCGCCAGAATCCGGTCGGCGGCACGATGGTCAAGCCGGGCACAACGATCCAGGTCTCCATCTCGGCGGGCCCGGAGAAGAAGGAGTTCACCGTCACCGTCACATGCGGCGCCGGCGGCAGCGTCAGCCCTGGCGGCAATCAGAAGGTGGCCGAGGGCGGCAGCGTGTCGTTCACGATCACGCCGAAGGATGGCTACGAGGTTGCGACGCTGGTCATCGACGGCACTACGGTCCTGCCGCTGACGAGCTATTCCTTCATGAACGTGGACAGCAACCACACGCTCTACGTGACGTTCCGCGAAAAGTAAATACGAAAGTCCAATGCGCCCCCGGCAGCTGCCGGGGGCGCATGATTTATGCCTCGGGAATGGCGTGGATGCCGGCGGTGCGGATCGCGCCGTTTTCCGTCTCGATGCAGGCGTATGTGCACGCCGCTCCGACGCCGGCCGTGCCGGGGTTGACGACGTACAGCCCCTGCATGGTCTCATTGACGGCACGGTGCGTGTGCCCGAAGAGCACTATGTCGGCACCGGCGAAATAGGCTGCATTGAGCAGGGAGTCGAGCGTATACTTCACACTGTACCGGTGCCCGTGTGTGAGGAAGAACTTCACGCCGTCGAGCGTGAACTGTAGCACCTCGGGGTTCACGGGCTCCCGGTCGCAGTTGCCGCACACGCGGTACAGCGGCAGGTCCGGAAACTCCTTTTCCAGCCGCTGCGTGTCGCGCTCGCAGTCGCCGAGGTGGAACACGGCGTCCGGCTGCTGCTGCCGGATGGCGCGCACCATGCCGAGCGTCCGGCCGTGAGAATCGGAAAAAACAAGGATCTTCGTGGCAAGTCACCTCTGCATTGCTCATAGAATACAATAAAAGCAGGATACCCGGCACGGCCGGGCCATCCGCATTATACGGGACACGGCCTGCAAAGTCAAGCCGCCCCGAATGGAGCGTGACCGATATGAAGGACTTGGATGCGCTGAAAAACCAGCTTGCGCGCGACGGGCGCTTGCAGCGCCTGCAGGAGATCGCCGACTCGACCGACGGGCAGAAGCTGGCCGACGCGCTCGATGCGCAGATGATCGAGCAGGCGGCGCGCGCGGGGGACACCGAGACGCTGCGGCAGATCCTCACGCAGGTGCTCAGCACGGACACCGGGCAGCGTCTGGCCGGGAAAGTAAAGGACGCGATGCAGGATGGATGAGATCGGGGAAAAGCTCGATGCGCTGCTCAATGATCCGAAGCAGTTCGGCAAGATCGCACAGTTGGCATCCTCGATCCTGGGCGACGGCGGCGACAAGTCAGCGCCGCCGTCCGCACCAGAGCCGGATCTCGACCTCGATATGGGGCAGCTGCGCCGGATGATGTCGGCGCTGCGCGGGAGCGGACACGACTCCGCCAATCGTCACCTGCTCGAGGCCATGAAGCCCTATCTGGCCGAGAAGCGCCGGCGCAAGATTGACCGCGCGATGAAGCTCGCGCGGCTCGCGTCACTTGCTGAGCTCGCCGCCGAGGACTTGGAGGGGGACGACCATGTATAATCGTTATCAGGGCAACAGCGGCCGGGTCGAGCGTGTGCCGGACGCACCGCAGCCGGAGATTCGCCCGCGACCGCCCGCGCCGTCTGGCAGAAACAACAAGCCGCCGCCGGGCTTGCCCGGTGGCGGCTTGCAGCAGTTGCTGCAGAAATTTTCGCTGGCAGATCTCGAGAGTGAGGATCTGCTGCTGATCCTGGTGCTGTACCTCATGTACCGCGAGAGCGGCGACAAGGAACTGCTGTTTATCCTCGGCGGGATGCTGTTTCTTTAGTGCGTGGGCACGAACGGCTCGGGCGGCTGCGCGTCGGGGAGAAAATGGCTCAAAATGGCCTGCGCGATGCGCGGGCAGGCCTTGCCGTCGCCGTAGGGATTGACGGCCTTGGCCATCCGGTCATAGGCGGCCGGATCGTCGAGCAGTTCAGCGGCCAGACTGTAGATGTCCTCCGTATCCGTGCCGGCGAGCTTGACGGTGCCGGCGGTGACGGCCTCCGGCCGCTCCGTCTCGCGCCGGAGCACGAGCACGGGCTTGCCGAGTGCGGGGGCTTCCTCCTGAATACCGCCGGAATCGGTCATGACCATGTAGCTGCGCGCCATGAGCCGGTGCATATCCACGGCGTCGAGCGGTGCGATGAGCCGGATGTTCGGCACGCCGCCGAGCAGCTCCTCCGCCGTGCGCACGACCGGGCTCAGGTGCACGGGATAGACGATCTCCACGTCCGGGTAGTCGAGCGCCAGACGACGCACGGCGGTGAAGATGTTGCGCATGGGCTGGCCGTAATTCTCGCGCCGGTGGCAGGTCATGGTGATGACCCGCCGCGAGAAATCAACCTGCTGCAGCTCGTCCGAGACGAACTGCTCTCCACGGACGGTGTAGGCCATGGCGTCGATGACGGTGTTGCCGGTGACGAAAATGTCGCCCTCCACGGCCTCACGCTCGAGGTTGTGGGCGTTGTTTGCGGTCGGTGCGAAGTGCAGCGTGGCAATGCGGCCGACGAGCGAGCGGTTCATCTCCTCCGGGAAGGGGGACCAGCGGTCATACGTGCGCAGCCCTGCCTCCACGTGGCCGACGGGGATCTTGGCGTAAAATGCGGCGAGTGCGCCGGCAAACGTCGTCGTGGTGTCGCCGTGGACAAGCACAATGTCCGGCTGCACCTCGCTGAGCACTTCGCGCATCCGCTCGAGCACGCGCGTCGTGATCGCGGTCAGGTCCTGCCCCTGCTGCATGATGTTCAGGTCGTAGTCTGCACGGATGCCGAAGCAGTCCATGACGGAGTCGAGCATTTCCCGGTGCTGCGCCGTGATGCACACAATGCTCTCAATCTCGGGGTGCTTTTGCAGTTCGAGCACGAGCGGTGCCATTTTGATCGCCTCCGGCCGGGTGCCGAAAACGGACATGACTTTAATGCGTTTGCTCATCGTTGACCTCCTGCGCGGGTGTTTCGGCGGCCGCGGCATCGTTTGCCTGTTCGGCCGCTTCGGCTTCCGCCTGCGCGTCCGCTGCGGCCTGTGCCTCCTGCAGCTCTACGTCGATGTGGTGCTTGCGCACGCTCTTGCGGATGAAGGCGCACACGACAAAGCCAATCAGCAGCGCGAGAATGAGCAGCGCGATGCGGATGGAGCCCTTCGTCGTGAGCACGACGGCGGCGAGGCCGAGCGTGGCGCTGATGGCGTAGAGGATCGCGACGGCCTGCTTCTGGTTCAGACCGAGATCCATGAGCTTGTGGTGGAAGTGACCGCGGTCGGCGTGAAACGGGCTCTGCCCGTGCAGGATGCGGCGGCAGAACGCGAAGAGCGTGTCCGACAGCGGCACGGCCAGCGCGAGCACCGGCACGACAAACGTGACGATCGCGTAGAACTTGAACAATCCGAGCACCGACACCGTTGACAGCACGTAGCCGAGCAGCAGGGAACCGGTGTCGCCCATGAAAATCCGGGCGGGGTTGAGGTTGTAGGGCATAAAGCCGATGCATGCGCCGGCGAGCGCTGCGACGATGAGCGCCACGTTCGGCTCCGACACGAGCAGCGCCACGACCAGAATGGTCACGCAGCTGATGGTCGACACGCCGACGGCCAGACCGTCAAGCCCGTCGATGAGGTTGACGGAGTTGGTGATGCCGACGATCCACAGCACGGTCAGCGGAATAGCGAGCCAGCCGAGGACGATGGCCTCCTGGCTGCTGAACACGTTCGGGTTCGACACGACGTTGATGACCACGCCGTGCAGCACGGCGATGATGGCGGCGAGGATCTGAATCAGAAACTTCGTCCACGCGCGCAGGGAGATGATGTCGTCGATCACGCCGGTGATGACGATGATGATCGACCCGAGCAGAATGCCGCGCACCTCCTGCGTGATGTCCACGAATAGGAGCATCGACACGATGAAGCCCAGAAAAATGGCCAGACCGCCCATACGGGGGATGGGATGATCGTGCACGCGCCGGGCCTCACCCGGCACATCCATGGCGCCGAGTTTTTGCGCCAGGATCTTGACGACTGGCGTCAGCGCAAAGCTGACCACGAACGCGATGAGGATCGCAAGCATGACTTTGATCCAGACAGCAGTGTTAAGAAACATGAGAACCGTTCTCCAATAAGATAAGTATTATTTGGCGACGAAGCCGACCTTCTTATAGACCTTGCGCAGCGTTTTGTTGGCGATGTAGGACGCCTTTTCCGCGCCGGCTTTGTAGACGCTCTCGAGATAGGCCTTGTCCTTGAGCAGGCGCTCGCTCTCCTCGCGGATGGGGCGCAGCGTCTCGACGACGGCCTCGCCGACGGCGGGCTTGAACGCGCCGTAGCCCTTGCCCTCGAATTCCGCCTCAATGGCCTCAAACGTCTTGCCGGTGCAGGCGGCGTAGATGCTCATGAGGTTCGACACGCCGGGCTTGTTCGCCAGATCATAGCGCACACAGCGCTCAGTGTCGGAGTCCGTGACGGCCTTTTTGAACTTGCGCATGATGACGTCCGGCTGGTCGAGCAGGTACACGGTACCGTTGGGGTCCTTGTCGGACTTGGACATTTTGTTTTCCGGCGATACAAGACTCATGACGCGCGCGCCGACCTTCGGAATGTACGGCTCGGGGATCTTGAACACGTCGCCGTAGATGTTGTTGAAGCGGGTGGCCACGTCGCGGCAGAGCTCAACGTGCTGCTTCTGGTCGCTGCCGACGGGGACGTAGTCCGGCTGATAGAGCAGAATGTCCGCCGCCATCAGGGCGGGGTAGGTGAACAGGCCGCCGTTGACGTTATCGGGGTGTTTGGCGCTCTTGTCCTTGAACTGGGTCATGCGGGACAGCTCACCGAACTGGGTGTTGCAGGCCAGCACCCAGGACAGCTGGGTGTGGGCAGGCACGTGGCTCTGGACGAAGAGGACATGCTCCTTGGGATCGATGCCGACGGCCAGCAGCAGGGCGGCCAGCTCGCGGGTGCGGCGGCGCAGCTCAGCGGGGTTCTGGCGGACGGTCAGCGAGTGGAGGTCAGCGACCATATACAGGCAGTCGTAGTCCGACTGCAACAGGGCCCAGTTGCGCACCGCGCCGATATAGTTGCCCAGGGTGGGCGTGCCGGTGGGCTGGAT
>ERZ827488.3308-NODE-3308-length-13317-cov-2.718368_pt1 | contig 13317 bp, 21 predicted proteins | sample MGYA00519771_ERZ827488 | MGnify/ENA primary metagenome ERZ827488 (study PRJEB31778, sample SAMEA3449323) | human gut metagenome | biome: human gut; feature: human-associated habitat; material: faeces | place: United Kingdom | collected 2010/2012 ...
CGTGGCCCAGGCGAGGGCGGCCTCACGCAGGGCGATGATGGCTGCGCCGGCGGCGTCAAGCTTGGGCGCGACTTCAAAACGGAGCTCCTGCCGATGTCCGGGGAAGGCCTCGTAAAGGGAAACGTAACTCTCTCGCAGGCTCAGGTACGCTTCGCTGACCTGGTCAGATACGATCAGTGCCTGTTCATGTTTTTCCAGCCCGTGCAGTGCGCAGCCGCTGAGGCAGATCAGGCAGGCCAGCCCCAGGCAGAGAAGCTGCAACCCTTTTTTACGGTTTTTCCATTTGCTCCACAGTTCACCGCCGATAACGGCAATCATGCCAACGCCCTGAACGATGTTGAGGATAGCGTCGGAAAAATGGGCCTGGGCATCCGCTCCGAAGTCGATCCCGCATTGCTGGAGCACCCAGGCAATAAAGGCCACAATGCCGCAGATGGCGCTTTTGAGTCCCATGCGTTTCTCCTATTCCGGCCAGCTGCCGCCCAGCGCGGCGAGTACGGCCTTGGGGTAGTGCGGGTTGGTGAAAGATCCGTCCTTTTTGACGGCGCCGAATCCGCCGTTATACGCCGCCGTGACCGCGGCCCAGCCAAACGTGGCAAGGTAGCGGTCCCGGCATTTGGCGAGCTGGCGGCATCCCCAGAAGATGCCGGTTTTGGGTTCGCACAGCGCCGAGAGATACATCTCGCTACAGCCGCGTTCCCGCGCCACCTGCCCCATGATCTGCATGAGGCCCCAGGAGAAGCAGCGGGCGTTGAATTCCGTCGGCTTGGAAACCCCGGCGGGCGTTTTGAAGCCTTCGCGCTGGACCATGGTGTAAAACGACGGCTCAAACCGGATGGCATGGGCATTGCCCGCCGATTCGACCTGAATCACGGCTGCGATGAGCCGTTCCGGAAGTCCGGTCAGGGAAGCGTTCAGGCTGATCGCTTCCTTGTAGCTTTCCAGTATTTCTTCGGTATTCATGCTTCGCCTCTCGGTGGCGTGTTCAGGATTTTCGCTTTTTCCAGCTCGGAGAGCGGAAGGAACTGGATCGTCGCCCTGCTCATTTGGAACAGGATATTGAATTTTTCATCCAGCCTAGCGTCGCGTTTTTTCATATCCATTCGGAATTCTTCAAACTCATGACGTGTTACATACCTGTTTTCGGCTACGCAGTGCGCGACGATGGCCGTCACCATCGAAATGAACCCTCCGCCGAGAAGCAGCTCAAGGGCCGTAAACTCCATAGTCCCTCCGGAGTTTGTGCGGGAATGCCATCTGTCAGGCGTTGAGCTTCACCTTGACTGTCGGATCGTCTGCCGCAGCCGCATAAGCGGCCACGCCGATGCGGGTATTGCTTTCATCAGTGGTCGTGACGAGTTTGGTCGACGCATCCTGATAGACGACGGACCCGGCGGTAATGGCTTCCGAAGCGGTTTTCGGCAAGATGAAGACTTCTTCAACTTGTACGGACCCTGTTGCATTGCTAGGGATATCGACGAGGGCCACGCCGGCCAGCGTTCCGATCATGACAAGTTCGCCGGAGATGACATCCTTCCCGCTGCCGTTGGTCCAGTCGAGGACTTTGCCCGGTTGGAAATGGTTGGTAGCCATAGTTATTCCTTTTCCTTGTTGTTGAAGGAGCGTGTTTCATAAGAAAGAGTCATGACCGCGTTTGACGGGTCAATGCGTATTTCCACTTTCGTCAGCCCCGCCATATCGAGTTCCCTGCCGTTCACGGAAATCCCCTGAAGCCGATAGGGATGATCGCATAGCGATATTTCAAGGGTTCTGCCCTCAGGGTGTTCGATGACGTCAATGCGTTCTCCCATGTCTACGCCCCGGGGTTCTTCACAAAACCGCGCCAATCCATGACGCCGACGCCGGCGATGGTCCGGCACTTGTAGCGGAAGGAGTCGGTATCGAAGTCCTGATCCTCTTCGATGGTGGGCGTTTCTTGTCCGTCCATGAACGCCATTTCAATGGTGTCGATCTGGTTCGGATCGGCTACCATGTACCAGGCGGTGGTGGACATGGCCGAAAGGCGCGGGTCGGCTAAGGGGATGAGGCGGTTTGCCCAGGGATTGACCACGCCCTGGCTCATGCCGTCCTGCGGCAATGCTGTAGAGCGCAGCAGGATTTCCGCATTGGTTTCCAATTCAAGAGGAATCAGCATGACGCGCGGCTGAAGATCCAAGGTTTCGCCCTGGAGCCCGGTCTGTTTGCGGAGCATGACCCGCATTTCGGAAAGGGAGTCGGATGAAGGCGCGCTGCCCGTGGACACAAGGTTGTTGTGGGCGGCGGAGAACAGATTGTTCCCGTCGCTCATCACCGGGTTTTCCTTGAAAATGTTGTAGACAAGATCACCGTACAGCCGCGAGGCCGAAGCCCCGAACATCGTGGGGATGCGCTGGAAGGCGCGCAGGTCATCATCAACAATCATTTCCAGCGTAAGCGAGAGGATGCGCCCGTACTTGGCGACGCGATACGTTTCCTGCGAAGCCTTGAGATCCCCGGTCTTGTACTCGGCGTTTTCGTTGACCTTCAGGAGATCCGGGGCGTTGGACAATGTGATGCCCTGAATGGGCTTGAAGTCCGACGCGCTGACAACATTGACGAAGGAACGCCAGGTTGCCGGGGCGTCGCGGTAGGCCTGCACCAGACGCCGATGCGCCACGTCAGCGAAGATGGCCTTGAAGTCGGAGCGGGTCGCCAAAAGCTTTCCCTGCCCGCCGGACAGCAGGGCAGAGGCCACCTGCCTGTCGCTCATGCCGGAACAGGAGCATCCCCCGCGTTCAAGGAAGAAACGGGCCATCTGGGAAAGGCTCATGGCACGGAACTGCGCGCTGCCTTCCTGCGGTTTTTCAACGCTGCCTCCGGCGCGCAGATACAGCCCTTCCGCAGCCAGCGGGCGGAGCTTATCCGATTCATCCATTCCAATGCCGTACCGGGAGGAGCCCACAGGCTGCATACGGGCGGAGGCCAACTCAAGCACACGCATCTGCGCGGCCTCCAGCGAAGCACCGGATTCGCACAGCGATTCGGCAAGCTCATCGAAGCCGAACTTGCCGCACAGGTCCTTGATGTCGGCCCGGCGCTTCCTGTCCGCAGCGAGTGCCCTTTTGATGGCATCGTCGACGCTCCCGGCGGCGAGGCTGTGGGACGGCATGGCGTTGTCCTTGGGCTGAGGCTTCTTTTTTTCCTCTTCCTCGTCTTCCGGCTTTTCTTCGTCCTTTTCGGCCTCTTTTTTGGCCTTGGCCTTTTCGTCTTCGGACAGCGCCGCGTAGAACGCCTTCATGTCCTCGTCCGAAGCCGTTTCTGGCATACCGAGACGAAGAAGCTGTTTCCGCATCTTGCTCCAATCCATAAAAGCTCCCTCTTGAAGTATGGTTGCGGAAGTATCCCCGTCGGCTCCGAGCGTGACGAAGGAACACTCCCTGACTTTCGATCTGGTCCAGATGTCGCACGGGCCTGACACTTCGCGCCCGTTGACCGTGGCCGTGGCCCCGGCGGCGAGCCGGGATACCTCCAGCGGCCACACGCCGATGGAGCACTGCCACGGGTAGCCCTCCCGTCCGAGCTCCAGCACTTCCCGGGCGTCCTGTGTGGAACTCATGAATTCCCCTTCGATGTGGAAGCCCGCATCATCAACGCTCCAGGACGTGGCGACGCCCACGATGCGGTCCGGCGCGTGCTGGCGCAGGATGGCGAACCTGTCGTTGGCGGTCATGCCGGAAAGGTCGATGATGAAGTCCTCCCAGAAAGCCGTGACCAATGCCCCGGTATAGCCGAGCATGGAAAAGCGGGGCTTTGCGCCTTCGCCCTCCACCAGCGAGACGGGGCAGGAAAGGCGCACCGGGCCGGGCGCGTTATTCTTTTTCTTCGGATCGGGCATTTTCTTCATCCTCTTGTTCGTTGACGGAAATGGTGTCGGTCACGACATCGGGAGAAATCCCGGCTTCCCGCATCTTTTTGTCTTCTTCGATGCGCTGTTCGAGCACTTCTTCGAAGTCGCGCCCTTGCTCGGCGCACAGATCCGAGCGGGAAACGAGGCCGAGCTGCAAATTCTTTTCTGATGCCGTGGCGTCGCGCGCGGGGTCCACCCACGACCAGCCGGGAAGCTGCCAGCGTACGGGGATGCTCCCGGGCCCATCGGCGAAAACATGGGCCGGGACCAGCCCGGAGATCAGCCGCAGGCCGTCACAGAACCAGTCCCAGAGCGTTTCCATGAACTGGTCGACCAGCAGGGCCTGCTGCATACGGTACATGCGGCGCTCTTCAAGGGCCGCGGAACGGGCGGAAGAATAGGAGGCCCCGGTGTAGTCGTTCGAGAACGCTTCGTAGGACATGCCGAGCCCGCAGGAAATCCTGCGGTTGGAGGCGCGCAGGTACGGCTCGAAGGTGGTGCCGGGGCGCTTGGGGTCAACGATACTGACCTTGGATCCGTTGGGTATGGTATCGATCCGCCCCGCTTCGATGAATTTGGGGATGGCTTTGCCGTCCGTGCCCTTGCCTGATCCGGAGATTCCGCTGGGGATGCCGTTGAGCGGCTGGCCGCCGTCACCGCCGGGCAATTCAACAACAACGCAGAAAGCCGCGGCCACGCGTGCGGCGATCTCTTCGGCGGTAAGGTATTCGTCGAGGTTATGGACGGTCATGATGACCGAAGCCAGCCACGAGATGGGCACGGATTGGCCGATTCTCTTGCGGGCCATGATCAGCTTGCAGTCTTCAAGCGGCAGCCGGACGTCCTCTTCGGAAAGGTTCATTGTACCGGGCAGCGGCCTGCGGGTGACGTGCAGGGCGACGGGGGTGTAGCCGGAATATTCGATGCCGTCCGCTACGGTGTTGCCGGAGGGCAGGGTGCCGAACAGGGAAAGGTTCAGCCGCCCAAGGTCGAGCAGTTCGACGCCGACCGGCGGCAGCCCCTTGCGCACGAGGTTGCGGTCGACATAGCGGTGCGCGATGCACCCGCCGTCGATCCACAGGTGACGCAGCACAAGCTGCTGCTTTTCCCAGAGCGAAAGGGCTCGTCCCCAGCGGGCATACAGGCGTTCCGTGGCTTTGCAGGCTTCGCAGTCGCGGCCGCCATCCGGATGCGGTACGTTCACCTGCGGCTTGATCCCTGTGTGAATGACGTTGGCCACGATTTTATCGATGGCTCCGGCGATGGCCGTATTGCGGGCTATGTCGCGGGCGCGGGCCTGCACAAGCTCGCGGTCGCGCCGGTTCATGTTGTCGATATCGAGGTCGCGGGGCAGCCAGCGTTTGTTCGGCCCGTCGCGCCGGGCCGCGGCATACGAAAGCAGCGCGGCCCGGCCGTGGAGGTAGGAGAGGGCCGCCCGGGGGGAGAACAGCCCAAGGAGGGAAGCTATGCCGGAGCCGACGAGATCTCGCGGCGGCTTGCGGGCCGGAGCAGCGTTCATCAGAACACCACCCCGACGCACGAGAAGCCGTTCGAACCCGTTTCGACTGAGGAGACGCGGTTTTCCAGCACCGAGATCTTTTTCTGGATGGCGGCGAGATCGCCGCGCTCGAAAGTCATGCCTTCGATGGTGTAGCGCTGGTGCCCGCACAAGATGGCGCGTTCCGCCGCCTTGTACATCTTGAGTTCTTCCTTGAGCTCTTCAAGCGTCGTCATGGAAAGCCTCGTGTCATAAAAACGAACTTATGAATCAAAAAAAAGACTCTATGCGTTGTTATGAACCAGACGAAGCCCTAAAGGGCAAGGAAAAAATGCAAAATCAATAAATTTTACTATCAGTAAACGACTTTATTGCTTTCCGGGATTGATGAGCCTATCCTTTCCGCCCTCCTGATACCGGGCGCAAAAAAAAGGCCGCCCGGAGGCGGCCTTGGCAACGGGAGGATGCCCCCGCTAGGCTTTTTGCGCCCCACCTTCGAGGGCGGCATCGTCAAGGAGGCTGCCTTCGAGGGCGTACAGGCGTTCTTTCAGGTCCTTATTGACGGCGACCTCATCGCCAAGAAGGCGGTTGAGCGTATCGATGTTGCGCAGGAGTTCCGAGCAGGAATCCATTATTTTTTCCGTATGTTCCCACCGTGCGATTTCCGCTTGCGCTTTTGCCTTGGCGCGTTTTTTCGCGGTTCTTTCATCATACAAGATGAACCCTGCCGACAACACGGTCATGACCCCGCCCACGGCAAAGAGCGCGTTCCAGTCCCCCGAGAGGCTGAAGAGCCACGCGCCCACGCAATAAGACGTGAGGCCGCTCACGACCATATACTTGGCGGGGGCCGTTTCCGTGGCGTCCGCCTGTATCGCTTGCCGCATCATGCCATTCAGTTTTTTGCGGGTTTCATCATCAAGGATATCCATTCCCATCAGGCTCAGTGTTTTTTCCAGAGGCTTTTGTTCACCGTTCATTGCTTCTCCCTCAGCTTGTACATTCCTTGCCATTGATGGCGATGCCTTCCGCGATGGGTTCCACGACTTCGAGGTGGCCGCGCACGAGGTCGGCAACCGCCGCAAGCCCTCCCATTTCCGGCTTTTTGACGTTGTTGGCTTCACAGATGCGTCCGTAGCTTGAGATGAAGTTCAAGGCTTCACAGGCGGTTGAGATGCGGTTGGGGATATGGGTTTCCATAGGTTTGCCCTCTCTTGCTAAACGGTTGTCGGCTGGATCGTGGGCGGCGGGATGTGCTCCTCCGCGCATATCGGCGCACAGGCTGGAGGGGGACACGGCCTCCCCCAGCGTGACGCGCACGGCGTCCCCCTCTCGTATATCGTGGCGCCGCACTTCCTTTCCGTCCATCAACAGGATTTCCGGGTGACTTTCTTTTTGCCTATAACGGAAATCAGGTTGCTGTGGAATGGAAGGGCACCAAAATATAACGCAGTGGCAGTTAGTTTTGGGCACGGGAACGATACCGATAACGGTTCCTTCTTCAGGCATGGTCGGCCTCCCCAACGCTGAGGGCGTTCCCCGTAACGAAAGTGCACTGGAAATAGGTGCGGTTCGACTCGCGCACCGGGAAAACCGCCCGCAGGCTCGCGCAAAACCGGCGCATGGAGCACGGCGTGATGTCCATGCCGTAGCACCAGTCCGTGAACGCCTCGTAGAGCTTGCGGGCCTGTATCTGTCCCCTGCTCGGGACAAGCCGCTCGCGCACGAACCGGGAAGCCGGGGATTCGTCTTGCTCTTTCCGCCGGTGGGCGGTGGCCACGATGCACAGCTTGCCGAACGTGGCGAAGAGGCGCGACTCCTGCTCGGGGTCCATGAGCGCGACGCGCGCGGCGATGCCCAGCAGCCGCACCCGCAGGGAACGGTTCAGCGTGAGCACGTCTTCGGACAGCCCCAGGCTGGAAAGAAGATCGGATGCGCGCGGCTTGTTCGGCGCGGGAGGCGGAGTCGTCGGCAGGCTGTAGGAGCCCGTCCGGCGGATGGAGGGCAGCACCTCGCCGGCCAGCCACTTCTGGAAAGGCCGGGCCGTGGGCTTGTCGGAACGGCAAAGAAAAAAGTAGAGGCCCTGTTCCGTGAGGATGAGCATGTCCTGCTCACCTCCAAGGGTAGCAATCCGATTGCTACCCTTCCATTCATTCGGGACAGACTGAAAAATTGTAACCATATTGGTACTGGAGTAGCCCAGAGATTGCGCCACATCCTTGGCCACGAACAGCGGTTCTCCATTTTCATCCAAAACGACTCGAACTTCATCCCCTCGGAAGAAAAATGACTTGAGGTCGCTCATGCCTTCCCCCCTTTCCGCCACGGGAGGGACATCGGCGGCCGTTCTTCGAGCACGACGCGCACGATTTCGATGCCGCCGTCAGCATGAGTGCGGACGATGACCGTATCCCAGACGCGGATGTCGCGGTTGATGATTTCATCTTCCGGCATTGCGCACCAGCGGCGATTGCCTCCATTGACTGATAGCAGCACGTGGAGGGCTTCATCTTCGGGAAGCAGAGACAGGACAAGGGCCGTGGATTCTTGAGTGGAGATCATGCCGCCACCTCCACGGAGAGAGTGGTTCCGCGCATCGTCCAGCGCACGCGGGAAGAAAGGGAGAGGGGCAACCGGAGGAGGGCTTGGAGTGCTTCGGCTTCACCGAAGCGGTCCAGCTTGCGGGCCAAAAGTTCCAGGGGAAGGAAGCCGCCGCACAATGCCGCCGAGCGGGAGAGAGAAATGGAGTGAGACATGGGAACCTCGTGTATGTTCTTAGTCGGCCTCCGCAGGACGCAAAAAAGGCCGGGAGCTAAGAACCGTACACGAACGGCAGGCATATTCCCCTTGCGGGTGTTTTATTAGCCTACTCCCGGCCATGAATGACCGTAGGATGCACTTCTGCTTGTATATGCGCAGAGGGCACAAAAAACGCCAAGGCTTGCGGGGCTGGCTTCCCGTCGTGTAGGAGTTCTTAGGCTCCGGAGACAGAAAAGCACAGCCGCGCGGGGTTTGTCAAGATACTACTTCTTGATGATGCTGTCGCCGACGAGGCAGGAAACCACATCTTTCTCACTTACAAAACACATGAACGGTTGGAAGCCGTTATAGCCGCCCATTCGATTCTTGGCATTGAAATTTCCAATTACTGACCAGCCAACAAAAGGACTCCCTGTCTGAACATTCCGGTATTGTTTGCTCTTTATATCCGTGAACTCAATTTTTAGGGAGTCGGGATCAACCATGTTGGCCCTGATAAGGCTGGTGATCTGCTCCTGATAATTGGGAGAGATGGGTGGGAAATTCTTATGCGGTTCTACGTACTGTTTAAAAAGCTGGTCGAGCTTTTCCCTGTGTGCCCGTGTCATCTCTAAACATTTCCCCGTCAGCTTGGCAGAGCAAAGCCCCCCTAATCTGACAGTAAGTTCTTCCATCGTGGTGAGGGCGTTTTGCAGATTCAAAGGCTCAACCAGCTCTTCAAATGGCGCACCATCCTCCACGGCTTTCGCCATTTTCGCCTCGCAATCGGCAAAAAGTTTATCCTGTTCCTTTTGATATGCCTGCAATTTTTTATTGGTATTCAATGTGTCATCCGAGGCGCATTGTCCCGGCAATACAATCCCCCAGCCTACGCAGACAAACAGAACGGCTAAAACAGCAATCAGTTTCCGCATACGTTCATCCTCCTTTTCTGGCCTCCATAGCATCTTCTATACCGCCGCGCAAACCAATATGGACTCATCGACTGGAGGCTTCGCGGGCTTCTAAGACCGGGGGCTTGCCTTTCCCGCCATTCGTGGCTATTGAAAAAAGGAAGGGCGGCAAGTGCGTCAACACTCACCGCCCCGTGGGACACCCTCCCGAGATTCTCATCTCAAGTTAGCGCCCCGGTTGGAGTTGCACCTCCTACCGGGGCAACTGTTTTAGAGGTTCAGCAAGTGAACCGCAACAGCCGCTAGAACGCTCGCCAGAAACCCGGCGAGAACATCCCGGAGGAAGTGCCTCATGGGGTTACCCTCCTTCCGGAAGGATGCCCCACAAAGCGCACCCTAACCAAGCCTTTCGGAACTGGCAAGGGGCCTTGATGCGTTCTGCCCAGATTGTGAGTTCCAAGCGTCTACGGCTTCCTTGAGTGTATCGAAAAGCGGAGTTTTTGCGGGGCATCCAACTTTATCACAAGAGACGCGCCACATTTCGACTATGCCGACAAAGGTTGTCGCCAATCTGCACTCTGTGTATGCCGAACCGTTGCATACAGGGCACGGTTTCAAGGTTATGACGATTCCTCCGGTTCGCGGGGGGAGTTGATGAGGTATCCATGCTTTTGCGCCACGCAACGTCAGTTCTTCGGACATGGTTCCTCCGCGTTCTTGATAGCTATCCACTTTTTCGTTTCGCGGGGTTCAGGGATGGGGCCTGCCCATTGCCAGCCCTCTCTTGTTCTGTCGCATAATTCGGGGAACTTCGTAATCCCAAGGTGTGAAGATGTTTTATACCAATACCATCCCGGAACCTGAGGCGGGTTATCCGCCCACCTTAGCGCGCGGGGCAGGGCGTTCCATTGCCTGATCGCATATTCCGCGTTAACATTTGGAGCGCAAGGGCCGCACATCCCGCACGCGGGACAGAATCCGTAGGCTCTCGTATCTACTCTCATAACCACATCGGAAGCCCCACACGCCGGGCACTGTAGCAACGTCAGTTCTTCGGGCATGGTTCCTCCAACTTTACACGTGGAATTAAAATATCTGCGCTGATTCCCAGAAGTTCACGGAGTATTGCGATTTCTCTCTTGGACGGGCATCTCTTGCCTGTTAGCAGATCAGAAGCGGTTCCCCGACTTTTCAGATACTTTGCCAGTTCAGACTGAGAAACGCAGAGATGTACCATCGCACTTCTGATGAGTCTTGCTGTGAACAATGCATCATTATTCATCTCCCTTCCTCCACGGCTTTGTGCCCTTTGATCATCTCATCGGCCTTTTTAATCCAGCACAGCTTTCTGAATACGATATCTTGACAACTGTGCAGTCCCTTGAGATTACATCCTTCACATCCGCCAGAGATGGCAAGCAATTCTGCCAATGCCCATACCCTTGCGGCATTTCTTTCATGTTTGGAGTTCATCTTTTCTAGCAGCCTCGCGAGCGGCTTCCCGTACATCTTCAGGCAACGGCGGGTTCATCGCGCCGGAGTCGATATCTGGTAATAAATCAATATCGATATAGACGTTTGCAAGCCAGATACTGAGTACATCCGTCTCCAGCTCCAGCCTTTCTTTCTCCGCCTCGACTTCTTCCAGCGCATCAAGTAACCGGATGGTGAAGTCCGCATGGGCCGCATCAAAGCATGTGTATGGTGATGACAGTCTTTCGCGCCACTGGTTGCGTTCTTCTTTTGCTATGCTCATTTGTACTCCTCCAATGTATTTTGGCTAGTAGTAAGCAGAGATTTTACCTTTTCATCCTCTGGGTTTGTTGGGTCCTTATCTGGATATACGCCTTGCTTATTCATCCACTCCCAAAAAGCTATCTGAGTAACCCGTGATGGCCGTAAATCTCTATAAAGAATAGTGTTATCATTATATCGTTTCACATCAGTCAAATCAGCATAGGGATAGTTCTCTATCCAGACGCCATAGTGAACCCCACGCCATTTTATTTCAGCACGGTATCTATTATAGCTAACCAGTTTCCCCTCACGGACTAGATTTTTTATGAACTCGTCAACATACGGCGAATACCTGCAATTGTGCAGGCTCAGAATAATACAGAGTTTTTCCATGAATTTCATACTCTCGCTCCTTTCTTTCTCTCTTTGCATTTGTTCATGAGTTCCCGCTTGTTCCAATGCAAAATCGCCACCCCTGCGAATTCGTCAGGCTTGCGCGTCCGTGCCCCGCATTTCGGGCACTGGACAAAATATAGGCTTTCCTCTTTTCCCGGCACCAGTGAAGCCTGCTTCTGTACCCACAGCGTCGGTTCCGCGCCGCAATCGCATACGCGCAACGGTTCATCTCTCATGATCAATCCTCTCTATGGGATGGCAATGTTTCGGGACATTCCGGCAGCGGCAGGGCTCGAAACACGCCCAGTTTGTCCCACATGCAGCCGGGGAAAGCCGCGCCGACATGCGTTCGCAGGTGATCAGCGGGTTGCGCCTGAGCCATTCTTCCGGCGTCGCCGCCCGGCAAGGCTGCAAAAGGGCTGGGCTTGCGGGCCCGACCTGAAGCTTTGCCTTCTGCCGCCGGATGCCCTTGACCACTTTCCAGACTTCAAGGCAGTAGGCCCGCTGGCACGTCACACGCCCGATGTAGTTAGGTTTCCCGCAGACCGGGCACTTTGTGGAGCTGCTGTCCAGCCGGGCCCCGGAGTCCAGCCTGGCGCAAAGCCGCTGCACGTCCGGATTGTCGAGTGTGACCTCTGTGGGGTTGTACAATGCTGTCTCACGCATCCGGCCTTTCCTCCTGTACGCTCTTGAAGCCGATCCCCATCCGGCATATGGCGCAGGCGGGGTTACAGCACTTGTGATAGCGGATTTTTCGTTTCCCGTTCCATTTCGGCGAACCGACCACTTTTCCCTTTGCGCCGCACAGCGGGCAGGGGGCCCCTTCCCGTGTCCGGAAGATGCTGCCTTCCCGTGCTTTGGCTACGGCTACGGTGATGATGTCCATGTCATTCTCCAAACAGCGTCGCCCCGCCGGTAAAAGGGTTTTCCTCCGCCTGGCGCACGGGCTGCGGCTGTGTCCGCTCGGGACGGCGCGCCAGAAGCGAAAGGCTCGGCTGCCATTGCCAATGGGCCATGGCCACATGGCCGACCAGACAGTCGAGATAATGGTTGGCGCGCGTGCGGACCCATTCCTCGCTGCCGTTTTTGTTCTGGATCAGCTTTTCGGAAGCGATTTCCTTCAGGTAATCAGCGCTGGTCTGTGCGTGGAAGGTGATGGGTTCCGATTCGTCGCCGTCCTTGGAAAGACGCCAGAAAATCAGTTTTTTGAAACTCGACGTGTCGATGAGGTAAAGCGGGGTCGTCCGCAGCGCCGCCGTAGCGCTCTTCGGAGAACGCGTTCCGGATATTGCGCCGGCCCTGTCCGGATCCGAAACCCGTACAAACACGCCCGGTTGCACCCGGCTCATACCTTTTGTGCCCCAAATCACGCCCGGACGCTGCGCCGAGAGCCACTTCTGTGCTTGCATGGGCCGCGAGTCGTCGCTCTTTTTGCCGGCACCGCCGCCCGTATCCAGTGCGGCGCGCCAGATGCCGAATGTCTCGCCCGAAGCCTTGACGTACCGGGCCGTGAAGACGAACTGCGTGAGGTCGGTCCATTCCTGCAACCTGCCGTAATCGATGATGTGCAGGCGTTCCGGCTCCACGGCATGGGCCGCCACGGAAAACCGAAAATACGTGCTCTGCATGTCCACGGACAGTGTCAGGCACACGGCCCATTCCGGAATGGTGCCTTGCGGCATATCGTGGTCGATGTATTTTACGAGCTTTTCTTCGCTGGATTCGGCGGTCACGAACCGATACGGACGCGCGCGCACGTTGTTTTCATAAAGCTCCCACGGAACCTTGCCGGCCCAGGGGAACTGGCTGCGGGCGTCCAGCGCCAGGCGGACTTCCCGGTCCAGCCGTTCTTCCGTAATCGTTTCCCTGTCCTGCGCGGGCATGTAGGCGCGCAGGAATTCCACTCCGTCCGGAATGGCGTCATGGGCGGCGCAGAGAGCGGCGGTCAGGCCCAGGAGAAGGGCGGAAGGCAGCGGATTCATGAACACCGGAATTCATACCTGAATTCCGGGAGGGAGACAAGCTTCCTCTTGCGCAAGTAGGGCATGGAAATGGGCGAACAGGTGCGTGTCTTCCGGCGGCGTGGGGGCAAACGGGGCGTCATTGTCCAGGATATCCTCGCAAATGCGCATGAAATCGCGGGAGGT
>ERZ827488.3311-NODE-3311-length-13309-cov-3.137166_pt1 | contig 13309 bp, 10 predicted proteins | sample MGYA00519771_ERZ827488 | MGnify/ENA primary metagenome ERZ827488 (study PRJEB31778, sample SAMEA3449323) | human gut metagenome | biome: human gut; feature: human-associated habitat; material: faeces | place: United Kingdom | collected 2010/2012 ...
TTCCTTTGTGATCGTATTATCAATTTTTTCAAGATTTGTCTCCGATAGCAGCAATAACTCACCCGAAAAACCGCCAAGACGATCCGCACGCATCTTTACCTGACGGGCAGATTCCTCACCTGACACATACAGTACCTTTTTGCCAGATACAGCAAGATTTCGGCATACCTGCAAAAGAAGCGTTGACTTTCCAATACCAGGATCACCGCCAACAAGAATTAAAGAACCTGTAACAAGACCACCGCCCAAAACACGATCCAGCTCATGAAGCCCTGTACTGCTTCTGTCTTCCTCATCTGTACTTATCTCTTCAAGACGAAGCGGCTTTGATGCTTCTAGTCCCTGCTTTTTCGCGCCGCCTGATTTTGTTGTGGCAAAACTTCCTGCCGTAGGCTCTTCAACAAAAGTATTCCACTGGCGGCATCCCGGACACTGCCCCATCCATTTTGCGGACTCATATCCGCATTCTTTGCAAAAAAAAGCGGTTTGTTTTGCCTTCATCATTCCTCCTAAAAAAAGAGGACAGGGATCTGGCCTCAAGCAGCCACAAATCCCGTCCCCATGATTTGCCATATTGGGCTATGTATGAACTATATGAGCGAGTTCATTATTTCTTGCAAATCTGAACCTTCTTTACACATCCCGGCTCAAGCTCAAGTGAGATTACGATCTTTCCGGAAAGGTTAGTCTCATAATTTTCAATTACGGCATCATCCACACTTACCTGATACTCAGTGTCATCCTCTACTGCAACGATGATCTGTGTATCCTGGAAACCATTTACGATAAAGGACAATGTATCCTCAGTCTCCTTATAATCGGTAACTACGGTTCCCGGTGTTGACTCATAGGCAAATGTCTCGTTTTTCTCTAATCTGGTGATATCATGGAAAGTCTTTACCTTATATACATCTCCGTCAAATACATAATCCGAAACCTTACCTTTTGTCGGAAGATCATAATTTCCAAAGCTTAATGTATTGTCTTCCTCAGTGCGGATTAATTCCTTAATTCCTGCCATTACTGTTTCCTCCTGATTTTTGCTACTGCATTGCATCGTATACTATTTGCGGCCCACCCCACAGGCGAACCGCCTATCGCTATTTCAGTATAGCATATCAAATTTGATTTTCCAACCAAAAATTAAACTTTATTCAGCCTTTTTTACAGGCGTTTTTCTTTTATGGCGCACAGAAAATTTCAGTCCATTCTCACCCTTTTCAACTGTTACGCTGTCACCGCGCTCTATACGTCCCTCTAGTATTTCCTCTGCCATTGAGTCCTCAAGGTATGTCTGGAGAGCTCTTCTAAGCGGACGTGCACCATATTTTTCATCAAAGCCCTTGTCAATCAAATAGTCCTGTGCTTCATCTGTCACCTTAAGCTTGAGTTCCATGTTTTCCATTACTCTTGATGTGACTGAACGAAGCATGATATCAAGAATAGCTTTCATATCCTCCTTATACAGCGGATGGAATACAATGATCTCATCAATACGATTTAAAAATTCCGGTTTGAAGCTTTGCTTAACATCCTCCATAACCTTTGCCTTCATCTGCTCGTAGTTTGCCTTTGCATCAGATGACGCACCGAATCCTAAACGCTTTGGTGACATAATATTGGCAGCACCGCAGTTAGAGGTCATGATGATCACTGTATTTTTGAAGCTGACTTTTCTGCCATGCGCATCTGTAATCTGTCCATCATCAAGCACCTGAAGCAGAATGTTAAATACATCTGGATGTGCTTTTTCAATCTCATCAAAAAGAAGTACACTATATGGATTGCGGCGAATACGCTCTGAGAGCTGACCACCCTCTTCGTATCCTACATATCCTGGCGGTGAACCAATGAGCTTGCTGACGCTGTGCTTTTCCATATATTCGGACATATCAACACGTATAATTGCATTTTCTGTTCCAAACATTGCCTGAGCAAGTGCCTTTGACAGCTCTGTTTTTCCAACACCTGTTGGACCTAAAAACAAGAAAGAACCGATTGGACGCTTTGGATCCTTTAAGCCGACACGTCCTCTGCGAATTGCCTTAGAAATAGCAGTTACAGCTTCCTGCTGTCCGACAACGCGTTCATGAAGCACATTTTCAAGATTCATCAAACGCTTTGCCTCACCCTCTTCGAGTGAGCGAACCGGAATCTTTGTCCAGGTAGAAACAACATCTGCAATCTCATGCTCTGTTACCTGTAAGCGCGTATTTTCCTTTTCCTGCTCCCACTTTTCCATCAGACGATTGATCTGTGCCTGTTTTCTATCCTGTTTTTTCTTGATCTCTCCAGCTTTCTCGAATGCTTCTTCCTGAATTGCACTTTCCTTTTCCTGATTTAAGCTTTCAATATCTTTTTTAAGCTTTGATACTGCCTCTGGCGCAACAAATGCTGTTAATCGAACCTTAGAAGCAGCCTCATCGACAAGATCAATCGCCTTATCCGGCAAGAAACGATCATTGATGTAGCGTGATGAAAGCTTAACAGCCGCCTCTAATGCTGCATCTGTAATCTTAACTCTGTGATGCTCCTCGTAAACATGGCGAAGCCCCTTCAAAATAACAACTGTCTCATCCTCAGAAGGCTCCTCTACCATAACAGGCTGAAATCTTCTCTCAAGAGCAGCATCCTTTTCGATGTGCTTTCTGTACTCATCAATAGTAGTTGCTCCGACAATCTGAAGCTCACCTCTTGCAAGGCATGGCTTTAAAATATTAGAAGCATTCATAGCTCCATCTGCGCCGCCTGCATCGACTAATGTATGGAGCTCATCAATAAATAGAAGTGTCTGACCATCGTTTCGCACTTCATTGATCACATTTTTCATGCGCTCTTCAAACTCACCGCGATACTTTGAACCGGCTACCATGCCAGCCATATCGAGTGTCACCACACGTTTTCCAGAAATAGTATCTGGCACATTTCCCTCATAGATACGGCTTGCCAGACCTTCTGCAATCGCAGTTTTTCCAACACCAGGTTCACCGATCAGACAAGGATTATTTTTTGTACGTCTGCTTAAAATCTGGATTACACGATTAATCTCCTGCTCACGGCCTATAACCGGGTCAATCCTTCCCTCTTTAGCAAGCTCTGTCAGATCTGTACTATACTGATCAAGAAGCGGTGTTTTACTTTCTGAGTTTCTTGTGTACTGAAGTGATTCCACATCTTCCCTTGCCGCTGCCACATCGCCATCCTTTGCAGATACAAGCTCTATATAGAGCTGACGAATATTTACTTTCATTGTATTCAAAAGCTTTGTTCCGGCACAGTCGAAGCTTTTGAGCATTGAGATTAAAATATGCTCTGTTCCAACCAGACTTGAATGAAAGCGCTTTGCCTCTAAGTAGCTGCTTTGGATTACGCGGTATGCTTCCGGTGAAAATCCATCTGGTTCACGCACACTGACGGAACCCGTCGGTGTAATGAGCGATGAAATCAATTCCTCAAGACGCTCCTCTGTAACGCCCTGTTCCTGCAAAAGCTTACTTGCCACGCTGTCCGAAACACGCACAAGGCCAAGAAGAAGGTGCTCAGTTCCGATATAATTTTGCTCTAGCTGCGCAGCGGCTTTCTTTGCCTCACCTATAACTTCCTGTGCCCGATTTGTAAATCGTTCAAACATAAGTGTTTTTCCTCCATATGTGATGAGTTACGGCTGCACAAGCTCTGGCAGACAGCTTCTAAGATAATCTGCACGCAGCTGATTTTGCTTTGATACACCTGTCGTCTTATTTTGTGCTGTCAGATTTGCCTCCTGCATTCCCATCATAATTTCATAAAAATTGCAATATTCCTTGAATCCAATAATTTGTTTTTCCTGTCCCCAGCGAAGCTGTGATACAAGATGCATGCCCATCTTCAATGTCATGAGCTTTGAATAACGAATCGTACCATATGCCTTATAGCAGATATCCTCCACCTCAAGCCTATGCTGTTCAATGGAATTATCGCGAAGTGTTCGCTCCTGACTGGCAAGCTGACCGCCTACTTTATCAAGAAGCTCTAAAATTTCCTCCTCGCTTGTTCCAAGTGTCTTTTCATTGTACAGCACATACATATTTCCATTTAACTGTCTGTCACTTGAAAAAGCTGGCTTTAATTTTAATCCAAAACGCCCAATCTCGTCAACCATATCATCAAAACGGCTGACAGAATCAAGAAGTGCCAGATGAAGCACAAGATATGCTCTCATGCCAGTTCCTATATTAGTAGGATATGTCGTAAGATAACCAACCTGATCATCAAACGCATATGGATACAGCTCATTTATATAATCATCGATCTTATCCATCTCCTTCCATGACTGGCGAAGCTGTGAACCTGCATGACTTATCTGCATCCGAAGGTGATCCTCACAATTGATTGTCAGACTCACGGCATCATCTGCTGAACAAATAAGTCCTGCATATCCTGGCTCCTTTGCTGCACGGCGGCTAATCATGCGACGTTCACGAAGGGCATTTCTTTTTGTCTGCGTCATCGTTAAAAGATCCCATGTCTGGTAACTTCTTCCATCAAGGCTGCCGATTCCACAAAGCTTTTCTTCAAGCTCCTTCGTCAGCCTTTTTGCATCCTCTTCCTCTAATTTCCACGGAAATTTGTAATCACGCAGGTTGCGAAGCAGACGGATTCTGCTTGCAACGATTACATCATTTTCCGCATCCTTCTCCTCATACCACTTCATCACCGGCCTGAATCCTTTCCTTAATCTTTTTGATCTCATCACGGTAGTAGGCTGCCTTTTCGTAATCTTCCTCCAAAACAGCTTCCTTTTGCTTTGCCTGACAAATCTCAAGCTGCTCCTGCAAGCTCTGACGCTTCTTGGCATCAGCTACCATATCTGCATGAATCTTTTTATCACCCAAAAAGCGCGGTTTCTTTCCGGTATGGGAATTATTTCCCTGTATCTTTTTAATGCTGTTATTTATTAAAAGCCCGAATGTATTGTAACAGTCCGCACAGCCAAAGCGTCCGTCCTGAACAAATTCTTTGTATGTCATCCCACAAGTCGGACAGGACAGCTTAGATGCGTCCTCCTCCTCGCTGCGTCTGGAATCGCTGATTCCAAGGATTCCTGACAAAAGTTTTGCAAATGGGCTTGAAGAATCCATAAGGATTCCGCCCAGATCAGACTGAGATGCACATTCACTGCACAAGTTGCGCTCCGTCACAGTCCCGTTTACTACTTCCCGGATGACAATGCTGGCTTCCCTCATCCTGCATTGCTCACAAAGCATAGTTATTCCTCCTCACAAAAATAACTGTTTTCGTCCAAAACAAATTTAATTTTGAACATCTGACAAATGTTTGTTGTAAATCTCATCCACCAGCTCGTGGATCTCTTCTTTTGATATATGCATGCAGCCTGCCTTAGCCAGTGTGACAGACAATTCTCTTCGAATTTCTTCGATTGCCTCAATTTTATCAACATCTACACTGACAATAGCACCTCTTCTGCGATCTAACTTTACATAACCTGCCTGTCTGAGTACTGTGTATGCTTTATTGACAGTGTGCATATTTATGCCGATCTCATCTGCCATATTTCGTATGGAAGGCAGCTGATCTCCATCACAGATCTGCCGCTTTGCGATACCCATAATAATCTGGTTAGTAATCTGCATATAAATTGCTTCATCACTGTTAAAATCTATCTTTATTATCATCTAATCACCTGTCCTCGTCCTGGCCATCATCCAGTCCGGCTAACCAACGATCCAGCTCGGCCTCTTGTTCTTCATCATAATCGCCGTAATCGTCTTCATCATCTGTATAGCCTTCGTCATAATCAAAGTCCTCTGGCTCTTCGTCATGCACTTTTGGTCCTCTTGTATTCTGCGTTCTTTTCTTCTCAAGCAACTCATCAACCTGCTTTAAAAGAATATCCTGCTGCGTCTGAGCAAGCTCCCACTGCTTTTCCTGTTCTTTTCTGCGAGCCATGCGCTCATTTCTTTCCTTTTTGTAGCGCCGTTTTGCCGCTGCCCTTCTAATAAAGACTGCAACCCACAAAACAACTGCCAGTGCACCGCATCCTAGCACGCCATATGTGACATATTGAAGATTTCCTGAGGTAACAGTTTCTGCAAAAGTCTGAAATTCATTAACGGTGTTTGAAAGAAGCTCATTTTCATCACCCGGCTTAGCCACTGACTCAGAAACACTTTGAGCTGCCTGATTTGTCTGTGACCGGGAATCACTTTGTGATGTCTGCTCTTTTTGCTCTCCCACCTGCACATGAATGTAGTAATGTCCGATGTTGCCATCCTTATCGGTAACAGTAACAACAATCTCGTTTTTTCCTTTCACAAGATTCGTATTTCCGCTTACCGTATAAAAGCTGTTCTCATCGCTTGTAACGCCTTTTACCAAAATCTTCGTCACATCCTCTGCAACCGTTACATTGTAATCAGTTACATCCGGCTCAAAACGGATAGTACCTTCGCTTAATGTCAGCGACTGCAGCTGCACTCCTTCATTCGCAGATGTTCTTTCAAGTGTCGCTGCTTCCTTCTTAATTATCATATTCATTCCCCACACCTCGTTGTTCTAAACCTTTGTAGGCATCTGTTATAGACAGAATAGCACACCTTTGTAAAAAAAGCAACACTAATTTCCTCCTTCCTGTGTTCCATGTCCGTTCGGATCTACTGGATATGCTTCATGACCTATCGCATCATACCAGCCCACAATACGGTCTTTAAAATCAGGATGCTGGTAAAGACCGGTATCCAAAATGGCAACTGTTACGCCTTTTCCTGTATAAGAAAGTGATTCTTTACATACACCGCCTGTCGGCACAATAATCTGTTCTTTTTCAATCTGTCGCTCCTCACATGTTAAATTGGCATAGCGTCCCCGTTTTTTTTGAAGGCACTCACAATCCACCTCATAAACTGCATTCTTTTCTATAATAAGCATATGTCGCTCCTTCTTGTCATCTGCTTACTATAACTTATGTACTAACAAACATGTTGTCCGCATATACTCCATTAAAGAAAAAAGAAAATCGAAGAGGTGCCTTATGCAGCAAAAGCGCCACATTCAGATTTTAAAAGCCTCTTTGCCGTACATGCACTCGCCGCTTCGGGAAGCCTGCCGTATCTGTGTGCGCATGTTTGAGCTTCAGCAGGCAATGCACAGGCTTGATGAGGAAGAAGAATCTCTTGAGGCCTGCAGTAAGGATGACCAGGATCCGCTCACAGGCTTATCTCAGTCAATCCGCGAATACTGCACGCCTAAGGAGCTTGAAACGCTTGACATGGTAACAAATCTTGCCCAGATGGCACGACTTTATCGCGAATATGAATCAGAAGGAGGCGCCAAGCACGATGACAACACCATTTGACAATATGTCCCCTGAAAAAGCTCAGTTTATTAAACAAATCGTCAGTGAAGCTTCTGGCAAAAGCCAAAACGAATTGTTTCCATTTCTTCTTGGCATTAATCGCCAAATCGCTGGAAAGCATATGAGCTTTAGCGATGAAGAGATGCGCTAGTATCACAGCTGACAAAAAATCTTTCTCCAAAGGAGAAAAAAAGAGTGGAACTTTTGCATCAGCTTTCCAAAATGCTTGCAAAACAAAGCAGACAAACACCACCTCCGCAATCTAATACTTGATATATACGCATATAAAAAGAGGCAGGAATATTTGCGTCATTCCTGTCTCTTATTTTTATGATATCAGTTGGGGGCAAAATACCTTTTGACCCCAACATCATATTTTTACTTTTCGTCTTTATTTTTGTCTGGATCCGCAAAGCCATTATCTGAATCTTTTGAATCAGACATATCTGCCCGTTTCGCTTTCTTTAATGTTTCCTCAGAACTATTTGATGCTCCATTTGAGTCTTCATTTTTTTGCGCATTATTCTTGCGTCGAAGTGCAATAAATACACACAGCCATATGCCAATAATTACGATAGCAGCAATCAGTACAATACGAAGTGTATACGGATCATTTTTTAACTGGTCAATAATCTTTTCAACTGTATTCTGGCTGTCAGCTTCAGGCGTAGATGCATTCTGGCTGGAAGCACTCTGAATCAAAGCCCCATCTGTTTCTTTCTCACTTGACGCCGCCTCAGAAACGGTTTCATTCTTGGAGGCTTCATTCTTGAAAGATTCGCTTTCTGAAGATTCACTCTCTGAAACAGCTTCTTCTGATTCATTTTCAGCAGCCTCAGATGATGACTCCTCTGACATACTGCTTTCAGCTTCTTTTGATGCTTCTTCAGAGGCATTCTCAGACTCTTCTTCTGACGATTCGTCCTCTTTAGAAGCAATTTCATCTTCCATTGTCAGATAATCAGTCTTAATATAGCCTTCCTGACCATCTACCTCAACACGGCACCAACTTGCATGATAACCTGTCACAGTAACCTCAGTGTCTGCATCCAGCAATGTAACTGACGGACTGTACTGTGTAGGTTTCTCTCTTAAATAAACGGAACTAGTTGTAGTTGCCTTTGTGTTAGTATCCTCGAAGGTATAGCCAGTTGCGTACTCGCCCTCCTTCATATTCTCAAGCAGATAATCGAGCAATTTAGCATATGCCTGAAGGTGCTCATATGCACGCGTTCCAAACGTATTCTCAATAAATGTCAGATTATCATACTCAGCCTTATGCATAATAGTACCGCCGTCAACGGCCGAATTGCTTGTCTGATAGAAATTTGTGTACGGCTCACCATTCCAGTTTGAAGCTTCACAATAGATATAAGGAATACCTACATTAGCAAATGGCATCTGATCACTCGCTGTTGCTTTTGTAGGTGTCGGGAAACTGTCGTTTACATCTGGATGGAAAGACATATCAAGACCAAGAAGATCTGCTGCTGACTGTGCCTGATAAACAGCCCAATCCTGAACAATGCTTCCACTGTCATCCACAGTGCCTCCATAGAGATACATATTGTCGCCTGCCGCAATCGTATCAATATTTATCATACATGCAATGCGGTCGCGCTCTTCCTGGCTAAGATTATCTACATAATACTGACTGCCAAGACAACCCGGCTCCTCTGCTGAAAATAGGACGAAGCGAATAGTATACGGAGATTCTTTTGTGCTGTAGATGCTTGCAAGCTCTAACAGTACGCCGACTCCCGATGCATTATCATCAGTACCAAAAGTCTGCTCCACACAGTCATAATGCGCACCGACTAAGATAACACGATCACTTGCTCCCTGCTTTGAAAAAATAAGATTTTCTCCATAGCATGGTGTCACGCCATCAGCTGATGTCATGGTAAATGGCTGTGCCATATACTCATAGCCCATCGTAACAATCTGTGCCTTTAACCATTCCTCGGCTCCTGACAACATTCCATTTGATGAATTGACCTGACGATATGGATAATTAGACTGCAGCTGCTTCATAAACGCATATGCATTATCGCCATACTCAGCATGAACGGTCTGTGGAAGTGAAACTGCACACATACCAATTACCAGGCACAACGCCAGAACTGTTGCTTTTATCCTTTTGCAAATCTTCATAGAAACCTCTTTTCTGAATAATTACAATAAAGCCGCAGCGCTGCCGCATTATGCGACTGTATGCTGCGGCTTTATTTCACATTATTTCATAACGATGTTGATAATTCTTCCTGGAACATAAATCTCTTTGATAATATTTCCAGTCAGCTTATCCTTGATTACTTCTTTTCCTGCTGCAATAGCAGTATCCTTATCACAATCTCTTGCGATAGAAACAGTACCCTTTGTCTTTCCGTTAATCTGAACGGCAATCTCTACTGTATTTTCAACAGTCTTTGCCTCATCATACTCCGGCCAAGCCTGCTGATACAGACGTCCGCCAAAACCACAGTCTGCCCACATTTCTTCTGTGATATGAGGTGCAACTGGATTTAACAGAATTAAGAATGTCTTTAACTCGCCCTTTGTGATGCTGCCCTTCTTGTAGAAATCATTTAAAAGTGCCATCATTGCAGCGATTGCTGTGTTGTACTTTAATGTCTCAAAGTCTGAGGAAACCTTCTTCATAGTCTGATGCATCTTAGTCTCCATATCCTTAGAGAAACCTTCCTCATCAGTCAGCATATCCTGCAGCTTCCATACACGCTCTAAGAAACGACGGCATCCCTTTACGCCCTCATTGCTCCAGCTTGCTGCAAGCTCAAACGCACCGATAAACATCTCATAAGTACGAAGTGTATCTGCACCAAACTCGTTTACAATATCATCTGGGTTGATAACATTTCCACGTGACTTAGACATCTTCTCACCATTCTCACCAAGAATCATTCCGTGAGAGGTTCTCTTCTGATATGGTTCCGGACACGGAACAACACCCTGATCATACAGGAAACGATGCCAGAAACGAGAATACAGAAGATGAAGTGTAGTATGCTCCATACCGCCATTGTACCAGTCTACCGGCAGCCAATACTTCATGGCTTCCTTGCTTGCCAGTGCATCGTTATTGTGCGGATCAGTATAGCGTAAGAAATACCATGATGAACCTGCCCACTGAGGCATAGTATCAGTCTCTCTCTTTGCCGGACCGCCGCAGCACGGACATGTGGTATTAACCCAATCAGTCATAGCAGCTAATGGAGATTCACCATTATCAGTCGGCATATAGCTTTCTACATCTGGAAGCTCCAGTGGCAGCTCGTCCTCTGATAACGGAACGTATCCACACTTTTCACACTTTACGATCGGGATCGGCTCACCCCAATAACGCTGTCTTGAGAATACCCAGTCTCTTAACTTATAGTTTTTCTTTGGTGTACCAATCTTATTCTCTTCAAGATACTCAATGATCTTCTTCTTTGCATCAGCAACCTCAAGTCCATCAAGAAATCCTGAGTTTACAAGTGTTCCTGTCTGAACATCAGTAAATGCAGCATTCTGAACATCTCCGCCTGCTACAACCTCAACGATTGGAAGGTTAAACTTCTTTGCAAATGCCCAGTCTCTCTCATCATGAGCCGGAACTGCCATGATTGCACCAGTACCATAGCTCATCAGTACATAATCAGAAACCCAGATCGGGATTTCTTTTTTATTTACCGGATTAACTGCCTTTAAGCCCTTGATCTCAACACCGGTCTTATCCTTTGCCAGCTCAGAACGCTCGAAGTCAGACTTCTTTGCTGCTTCCTCACGGTATGCAACAATCTCATCCCAGTTGGAAATCTGATCCTTATACTTATCAAGATATGGATGCTCCGGAGATACTACCATGTATGTTACACCAAATAAAGTATCCGGGCGTGTTGTATAGATGCGAAGCTTATCATCTGCACCAGCGATTGAGAAATCAACCTCTGCACCATTTGAACGGCCAATCCAGTTTCTCTGGGAAACTTTTACCTTCTCAACATAATCAACGCCGTCAAGACCATCGATCAGCTTATCTGCATATTCGGTAATCTTTAACATCCACTGGCTCTTCATCTTACGAACAACAGGGCTTCCGCAGCGCTCACATACACCGTTTACAACCTCCTCGTTTGCAAGACCTACCTTACAGGAAGTACACCAGTTAACAGGCATCTCTGACTTATATGCCAGACCAGCATTATACAGCTTTAAGAAGATCCACTGTGTCCAGTGATAATAATTTGGATCAGTTGTGTTGATCTCTCTGTCCCAATCAAAGGAATAACCTAAAGACTGCAGCTGATTTTTGAAACGAGCTACATTATTCTTTGTAACGATCTTCGGGTGAATATGATTCTTAATTGCGTAGTTTTCTGTTGGAAGACCAAATGCATCCCATCCCATTGGATACAGTACATTGTAGCCCTGTAATCTTCTCTTTCTGGCAACAATATCAAGTGCGGTATATGGACGCGGATGACCTACATGAAGTCCCTGTCCTGACGGATATGGGAACTCAACCAGTGCATAATACTTTGGCTTGGTGTAATCATCTGTTGCGGCAAATGCCTTCTCATCCATCCAGACCTTCTGCCATTTTGATTCAATTTCTTTTGGATCGTAATTCTTGTTCATTGTGTTTTGTGTTCCTTTCTGGGTCTCTTCTCATGAAAAAAAAGAGCCCTTTCTTTCTCTTTGTATAGAGACGAAAAGACTTCGCGGTACCACTCTATTTCAAGGCAGCTATCTGCCTTGCCCTCGATATTCTATAACGGGAATACCCGCCGCCAACTACTCCGTCTTTATATAATGACGTTTCCCTGCCGGTGCTCTAAGGTCAGTTCGGCAGTTATAAGCTGCTGCCTTTCACCAACCGGCAGCTCTCTGAAGCTCTCCCCTGCTTACTATTCCTTGTCATTGCAGATTTTTTTCACTTTTTTACAATACCATAGAAAAAGGGGGCTTGTCAACCCCCTCTTTCTTTCAAAACTCTTAATGTTAGATTATTGGTTATTGCTCTTCCTTCTCAGCTGCCTCAATAATCTTCTTCTGGACATCCTGAGGTGCCTGCTCGTATCTTGCAAACTCGTAGGAGAACTCGCCCATACCACCTGACATTGCACGAAGATCGGTGGAGTAACCATACATCTCTGCCATTGGCACATCTGCTGTTACCATCTGCTTACCGCCTGCTACGTGATCCATACCAAGTACTCTGCCGCGGCGCTTATTTAAGTCACCCATAACATCACCGACAAGTTCATCCGGAACGGTGATGGAAACTGATACGATTGGCTCTAAGATTGTTGGATTTGCCTCTGCAAAGCCCTTCTTGTAAGCAAGAATTGCAGCCATCTTGAATGCAAGCTCTGAGGAGTCTACTGGATGATAGGAACCATCAACAAGTGTTGCCTTTAAGCCAACTACTGGATAACCTGCGAGTGTACCCTTTAATACAGACTCCTGAATACCCTTTTCAACTGCTGGGAAGTAGTTCTTCGGAACAGCACCTCCTACTACCTTCTCTTCGAATACATATGGTGTATCAAGATCACCTGATGGCTCAAATACCATATGAACATCGCCATACTGGCCACTTCCGCCTGTCTGCTTCTTATACTTACCCTGTACCTGAACTTTCTTTCTAAGTGTCTCGCGGTATGCTACCTTCGGGCGATACAGCTCGATCTCAACCTTATAACGGTTCAAAATACGGCTTGCAACAACATCAAGCTGCTGATCACCGATACCACCATGCGTGACGCCCATCAGAGCCTGCTGGCCACCCGTGTCCGTACCCGTGATATGGTCAAGGGCGCAAGCGCAACAGCTAAGATCCTTCAGGATTGCTTCTCTCTGGAGATGTGGGGCGGCGCTACCTTCGATGTAGCAGTCCGTTTCCTGAAAGACGATCCATGGGAGCGCGTAAGAACCTTTAAAAAATACGTA
>ERZ827488.3335-NODE-3335-length-13237-cov-6.136474_pt1 | contig 13237 bp, 13 predicted proteins | sample MGYA00519771_ERZ827488 | MGnify/ENA primary metagenome ERZ827488 (study PRJEB31778, sample SAMEA3449323) | human gut metagenome | biome: human gut; feature: human-associated habitat; material: faeces | place: United Kingdom | collected 2010/2012 ...
GGCTGCGAGCTGCTGCTTGCCGCCGACTGCACCGCCTATGCCTACGCTTCGATTCACGAGAATTTCATGCGCGGAAAAATTACACTGATCGGCTGCCCGAAGCTCGACGCCGTCGACTACAGTCAAAAGCTCAGCGCAATCATCGGTCAGAACGACATTTCCTCCGTGACGCTGCTTCGCATGGAGGTCCCCTGCTGCGGCGGGCTGGAATTCGCAGCAAAGAAGGCAATTGCCGAAAGCGGAAAAGAGCTGCCCCTGCGCGTGGTGACGATCTCCATTGAGGGCGAAATTCTCTCGGACGAAGCTTGATTTTGCACCCGGTTATGGTACAATAAACGCACCCTGGGACCGCCTTCGGGCGGTCCTTCTTCTTTTGGAGGCACTATGAAACAGCTTTGCGCCATCATTTCCGGCGGGCAGGAGGACACGCTCTGCGGCATCGAAGCCGCCGATTTCATCATCGCCTGCGACCGGGGCTACGTCTACGCGCGAAATGCCGGCATCCGTCCGGATCTGCTCGTCGGCGATTTTGATTCCTACCGCGGCGCGCTGCCGGCAGATGTGCCGGTGCTGGCCCTGCCTGCCCGCGGCGGCCGCTTTTATGATTGGGAGAACAACGGCATGCCCGATGCCATTGCCCCGCTGCTGAACGAGGGCAAGGTGCAGCTGTTCTGCGCCGACAGCATTGACGGCGAGGCCGTACTGAACGGCGACATCCCGGTGCGCCGCCGCGCCGAGATGGAGGAAAAGTACTTCGTCTACCTTACCGCCGAGCTGGCTCCCCGGGTGCTGGCCCTGAACGGTGCCGCAAAGGATGCCAAGCTGTGGTGTGTGGGCATCGACCTTGGCGCTGTGCACGCCGTCAACTGCCGCCTGCGCCGTCCCAAGCTCTTTGCCGGTGCCATCGGCCTTTCCGGCATCTACGATCTGGCCCGCTTCTGGGGCAGTGAAGCCGACGATCTGGTGCTGCGCTGCTCTCCCCTGCAGTATCTGGCCGAGAACGGCATCGCCGACAAGCTGGCTCTGGCCAAGGCCGAGGAGAACAGCCTGATGCTCTGCGCCGGTCAGGGTGCCTATGAGGACGATGCCAAAGCCGACACGCAGGCGCTGGCCGATGTGCTGGCCGCACAGGGCCTGCCCGCCCACCTCGAGGTCTGGGGCGGCGATGTCTCCCACGAGTGGTACTGGTGGGGCAAGATGCTGGGCCTGTTTGTGCCGCGGATTCTGGAGAAGTAAAAGTGATTTGATAGAGGGAAGGCATTTGCAGTGCCTTCCCTCTTTTTGTTTGTATTTTTCAATTCCCTACTTGATTTATCGGGTTTGCTGTGCTATACTCATGCTGTAAGACACATACCCCCTATGGGTAAAGGAGATATTTTATGGACAACGAGAAAAAGCCCTGCTGCTGTTGCGGCACGCCCGCCCAGCCCGAAGCTGCCACGGCTCCGGCCATTGACGCATCCGCTGTGCCCACCGAAAGCGTCACCCCCTCCTGCTGCCGCCACAAAGACCGCACCCCGGAGGAGCACAAGGCCCTGCTGAACCGGCTCAGCCGCATCGAGGGGCAGGTGCGCGGCATCCGCGGCATGCTGGAAAAGGATGCCTACTGCGTGGACATCCTTGTGCAGGTGGCGGCGGCGAACTCGGCACTGAACAGCTTTTCCAAAGAGCTGCTGGCCCAGCACATCTCCACCTGCGTGGCGGACGACCTGCGCGCGGGCAGCGAGGCAAAGCTGGACGAGCTGGTGAATCTGCTGCCCAAGCTCATGAAATAAGAAGCCCTTTTCCGTGCATACTCAACGTAGGAGTGATATTTTATGGAACAATACAACGTTACCGGCATGAGCTGCGCAGCCTGCTCCGCCCGGGTGGAGAAGGCCGTGAGCAAGGTGCCCGGCGTTGCCAGCTGCTCGGTGAGCCTGCTGACCAACTCCATGGGCGTGGAGGGCACCGCCAGCTCTGCCGAGATCATCAAGGCCGTGCAGGATGCAGGCTACGGTGCCAGCCCCAAGCGTGCGGGCGCGGCGGCTGCCAGCTCCACCAGCGCCGACCTTGACGCGCTGGCCGACCACGAGACCCCCAAGCTCAAGCGGCGGCTCATTGCGTCGCTGGGCTTTCTGCTGGTGCTGATGTACTTCTCCATGGGCCACATGATGTGGGGCTGGCCCCTGCCCCACTGGTTCGACGGCAACCACGTCGCCATGGGCCTCGTCCAGCTGCTGCTGGCGGGCATCGTCATGGTCATCAACCAGAAGTTCTTCATCAACGGCTTCAAGGGCCTCATCCACGGCGCACCCAACATGGATACGCTGGTAGCTCTCGGCTCCATGGCAAGCTTCGTGTGGAGCACTTACGCCCTCTTCGCCATGACCCGTGCCCAGGTGGATGGCAACGACGAGCTCGTCATGCACTATATGATGGAGTTCTACTTCGAGTCTGCCGCCATGATCCTGACCCTCATCACGGTGGGCAAGATGCTGGAAGCCCGCTCCAAGGGCAAGACCACCGACGCCCTCAAGAGCCTGATGAAGCTGGCCCCCAAGACCGCTACGCTGGTGCGGGACGGCGCGGAAGTGACCGTGGCCATCGCCGACGTGCAGAAGGGTGACGTCTTTGTGGTCCGCCCCGGCGAGAATATCCCGGTGGACGGCGTGGTGCTGGAAGGCACCAGCGCAGTCAACGAGAGCGCTCTGACCGGCGAGAGCATCCCGGTGGACAAGGCCGTCGGCGACAAAGTCAGCGCCGCCACCACCAATCAGTCGGGCTTCCTCCGCTGTGAGGCTACCCGCGTGGGCGAGGATACCACGCTGGCTCAGATCATCAAGATGGTCAGCAATGCCGCCGCCACCAAAGCTCCTATCGCAAAAATCGCTGACACCGTGTCGGGCTTCTTCGTCCCGGCGGTCATCTCCATTGCCGTCGTCACCACCATCGTCTGGCTGCTGCTGGGCCATGAGCTGGGCTATGCGCTGGCACGCGGCATCTCCGTTCTGGTCATCAGCTGCCCCTGCGCACTGGGCCTTGCAACACCTGTGGCTATTATGGTCGGCAATGGTCTCGGCGCAAAAAACGGCATCCTCTTCAAGACTGCCGCCTCGCTGGAAGCCGCAGGCCGCACCCAGATCGTGGCGCTGGACAAGACCGGCACCATCACCGAGGGCGCACCCCGCGTCACCGACCTGCTGCCCGCTGAGGGTGTCTCCGAGACGGAGCTTCTGACGCTGGCCGCAGCGCTGGAAAGCCGCAGCGAGCACCCTCTGGCAAAGGCAGTTCTGGCCGACGCCGAGGCAAAGGCCATCACTCCCCCGGAAGTCACTGACTTCGCGGCCCTGCCGGGCAATGGTCTGGCGGCTAAGCTGAACGGCATGGGCATCTATGCCGGCAATGCCGCCTTCATCCAGACCAAGCTCACCCTGCCCGCCGCACTGGCACAGCAGGCTGAAAAGCTGGCCTCTGAGGGCAAGACTCCCCTCTTCTTCGGCGGCGCAGGCCGTCTGCTGGGCATTATCGCCGTGGCCGACACCATCAAGGAGGACAGCCCCGAAGCCATCCGTCAGCTGCAGAACATGGGCATCCGGGTCGTGATGCTCACCGGCGACAACCAGCGCACCGCCGACGCCATCGGCAGGCAGGCGGGCGTGGACGAGGTCATCGCGGGCGTCCTGCCCGACGGCAAGGAGGCCGTCATCCGCCAGCTGCAGGCCAGCGGCAAGGTGGCCATGGTGGGTGACGGCATCAACGACGCTCCCGCCCTCACCCGTGCCGACACCGGCATTGCCATCGGCGCAGGCACCGACGTGGCCATTGACGCCGCCGACGTCGTGCTGATGAACTCGAAGCTCTCGGACGTGCCTGCGGCCATCCGCCTCAGCCGCGCCACCCTGCGGAACATCCACGAGAACCTGTTCTGGGCGTTCATCTACAATATCATCGGCATCCCGCTGGCGGCTGGTCTGTTCATCCCCTTCGGCCTGACGCTGAATCCCATGTTCGGTGCTGCTGCCATGAGCCTGTCCAGCTTCTGCGTCGTGAGCAACGCCCTGCGACTGAACCTGTTCGATTTGCACAGCACCAGGCACGACCACAAAACCGCTTCTCCCGCTGCTGCCCCGGTGCAGTCTGCGGCTGAAAATAACAAAAAATCGGACGCCGAAGCGCCCGAAGTCAAAACGGAGGATAATACCATGAAGAAGACCCTGAAAGTGGAAGGCATGATGTGCGGCCACTGCGAAGCCCGCGTGAAGAAGGCTCTGGAAGCCCTGCCCGAGGTGGACGAGGCTGTCGTGAGCCACGAGGCCGGCACCGCCATCGTCACCCTGAACGCCGAGGTCGCCGACGACGTGCTGAAGAAGGCCGTTGAGGATCAGGACTACCCTGTGACCGGCATCCAGTAAACCGCCGCTGAATACTCCCCATCAAATGGAAAGGCCGCTGCATGTGAACGCAGCGGCCTTTTGCATTGGGTTATGCTGTTTTCTTCACAGGAACGCTGTTTTCGTACAGCTCATGCGGGGCGATATCCTGCCCCTCTTCCCACTCGATGCCAATACCGCCCGGCAGCAGATGCACGGTAGCAAAGTAACGCTCATCCTGCAGCTTGCCGTACCACGAGCCGGTGGCATAAGGGGCTGCATCAAACAGCTTTACCTCGCCCGTCTCATAATAAAGGCAGAGCTTCAGCGGTTTTACGGGTTCCACCTTTGTCAGCTTCGGCTGTAACATCCAGAATCACTCCTTACTTCAGCGGGTCGATGCGGAAGAATTGTTCACCATTGCTCAGCAGCTTCCAGTTGGCTTCCAGATCCTCATGATGGATCACGATCCATGCCTCCAGCAGTTTCAGCTTGTTCTTCGGAAAGCTGCCTTCCAGAACCGTACCGTCCAGCGCAACCACGATCTCTTCACCGGAATATTCTGCGTGGATATGCGGCATATTATGCTTTCCACCCTGTTCGCGGTACATTCTGACAATGATGCCGTAAAAAATGCTCAGTACCGGCAATTGCACCACTTCCCTTCTCAGTGTCATTTTAACATACAGCAATCAGGTTTTCAAGGCGCATCAGCGGCCTTTCTATCGTGTTTACAGGCTTTTAAAATTGATTCAGAATATCATGGTGTCCAATGTCCAACAGCAGAATGATCGTATCACCGTCGTACTGCCAGATAACCCGCACGTCCATGTTTACGCTGAACTCGAACAAGTCTACCGTGCCTTGAATACGCTTTGTGCGCAGCGACGGATACAGCGGGTCCATTTCCAGAATTTCCAGCTTCTTTTTCAGCTGCGCCCGCTCCGCTGCGTTCAAACGTTTCAGGTTCTTTATGAATCGTTTGGTGTAGGTGATCTTATAATTCATTCGTCCGCACCGTCCAGCGCTTCAAACAGTGCGTCCACAGTGTCGAACACCGGCTGCTCCCCTGCCGCAATTTTGGCCTTTGCTTCGTTGATCTCGCTGCGCAGCTCGTCCAGATACTTTTTGGGGTAAACGGCTACCGGCATCAGCTCGATCACGCCATCCTTCTCCACGATCTCCAGCTTGTCGCCCTCCCGCAGGCCCATCTTCATTACAATATCCTTTGGAATGGTGATCTGGGATTTTGTCCTCAATTCCGTCAGCATCCTTCATCCTCCTTTGTGCGATTTTCTTACTTTCTCACTTTTATTATACTCTGCTTTTTTCAAAAAGCAACCATGCACCATAAAATTTTACAAAGCGTCGTTTCTGTGGGTTCTTATTGTGTTTCGTCAAAAAGTATGTTAAACTAAAAATACCGCCCGAAAAGGCGGTGATTAGGTGCTATCTGCAAGCGCAGGTGGTCATGCTTCCCTCCGGCAAGCGTCCGGGGGACGTAAAAGCTTATTGTTTGTTCCCCCGTTCGCAAACGCGGAAGGGGGGATGCATCATGGTGTTGAACGATGTTCTGCAGCTGTTCGTCATTGTTGGCGGCACAGTTGGGATTACATTTCAGATCGCATGGGCAATCTTCAAAGAGATCCATAACAATAAGAAATGACCGCCCCTGTCTCCAAACGGTAAGCGGTCATTCTTATTGATCCAACCGGAAGGAGCTGACCATTGCGGACAGCACCTTTTCTATTTGTAGTATAGTTATTTTTTGCCGTTTTGTCAAGAGAAGGTGCCCGCCTTCTCTTTTTCTTTCCCCATTTTCCTGTGCATTTTCACCCCGGAAGCTGTGGCTTTTTGCGCAAAAACTATTTGTTGACACGTTGTTTTTTCAGAGTTATACTTATTGCAACAACTTCTGGTTTTGCTTCCAGTTATAAACCACAGCGAAAGGAGAAATGTATTTTGGGAGTATCCATTCAGGACCGCACAGACTTTCTGAACATGCTGGATGCCTGCAGGACCGAGCAGCAGCTGTTCAGCCGCCTGACCTTTGCGGTAATGTTCCACCAGACCGACCCGGCTGCACGGGAAGACCTGCTGGACGACGTGCGCGGCGCAGCCTGCAACATGCAGCTGCCCGCCGTCAATTACAAGATCGATCAATGGCTCAACACCTGCAAGCAGGCGTGGCAGGCCGACCCCGCAGCCTTTATGGCAGCCGTGAACGCGGACGCAAAGCAGCGCAAGCTTGCGCTGGAGGGCAGCGCGGCGCAGCCCGGCCTGCTGGCCGATGTGCCCATGCAGAGCGTGGCGTGGCTGGTGCCGCAGCTGCTGCCGCTGGGCGAAGTGTCGCTGCTGGGTGCCGACGGCGGCACCGGCAAGGGCATCTGGCAGGCACAGCTCATTGCCTATGTGACGGCGGGCAAGACCTCCGGCTTTTTTCCGCTGCCGCCGCAGCAGACCGGCAAGGTGCTGCTGCTTGCGGGCGAGGACGACCCCGGCAAGGTGCTCAAGGCCCGTCTGCTGGCGGCCGGGGCCGACATGAACCGGGTGCTGGTGCTGACCGCCGACGACTACTTTGGCAAGACCGGCCAGCCCCTTACCCTCAAGGATCAGGCACTGGCGGATTTTGCCGCCAAGGCCGGGCCGCTGCTGCTCATCGTGGACCCGCTGCAGAGCTTTCTGCCCGCCGATGTGGAGATGGCAAGCCGCAACCAGATGCGCAGTGCCCTGCTGCCGCTGCGCGCCATTGCCGCAAAGCAGGGCTGCGCGGTGCTCATCGTGATGCACTCCAACAAAAAGCAGGGCGTTTCCGGCCGCGCACGTCTGGCCGACAGCTCGGATATCTGGGACATGGCCCGCAGCGTGCTGATGATGGGCCGCGCCAAGAACGACGGCAAAATTTATCTCAGCCACGAGAAAAACAGCTACGCCCGCCCCCAGCAGACGGTACTGCTGCACATCGACGATGTGGAGGTGGAGGGCGTAAAGACCGCGCGGGCCGTGTTTGACGGCTACACCGACAAGAAGGATGCCGACTTCATTGAGGAGCGGCGGGTGCGCACGGCGGAGACCCGGCAGGACACCCGCAGCGCCATCCTGAACGTTCTGTCCGAGAGCCGCCTTGGGTCGATGGCAAATCCTCAACTCAAAAGTGCTGTACTTCAGGAGATCAAGTGCAGTGAAGCCACTTACAAACGCTCGTATGCTGAGCTTGTACGGGATGGCGACATTGCAAAATATCAGCTGTGCCAAAAGGACGGCGCGCGAGGGTGGTTTACCCGGCTGGCCTACCGTGGAGAAACACATGATACAGTGAGAAATATATAACTTACTTATGTTTCTTTTTGCCAGTGTATCAAGTTGATACACTGGCCTGCCCTGATACACTGACGCACTGTATCAATCAAGGGGCACTGTATCAGCTTGACACAGTGCATTTTTCATCGCATCAGCGTCAATAATCCGTCACTGTATCAGATAACACCTCCACCGTGATGCAGCACACGGCAAAGGCCAGCAGGGCGCAGTCCAGCGGGACGCGGCGCAGCACCACCACCCGTTCGGTCAGGGTGGTAAAGGTCTGCACGGCCTGCACCGGCACGGTGCTGCCCAGCCAGAACAGCGCCACCGAAAGCGGCAGATGCACCGCCCGCGCTGCCAGCAAAGGCCGCAGCGAGATCTCGGCCGGGCAGATGGTGCGCACCTGCAAAAGCACCGACACCCCCTGCACACTGAGCGCCGCACAGCACAGCGTGCTGGCCCACAGCCCGGTGCGGGCGGCCTGATCGCAGCCGGAACACACTTCCAGCAGCATGGCGGGCAGCGCCGCCCACGGCTGTGGCAGCAATGCCCCGCACCCTGCCGCCAGCAGCCGGAAGTACAGCACAAAGCCGCAGAGCTTCAGGTAGGTCACTGCCGCCTGCGCGATCACCGCGTCCAGTGCGGGCAGCTGAATGGTTTCCCCCTGCGCGGGGGGAGCCTGCCCGGCCCCGCCCTGCATCCGGCACAGCAGCGCCGCCGTGAGGTATCCCGCCAGCAGCTGGGCCGCAAACAGCCGCACCCCCACCGCGCGGCTGCCCAGCATCTGCTGCCCTACCGTGAGGATGACAAAGGACGGCCCGCTGCACACACAGGCGGGCAGCAGCGCCGAGGCCTGCCGGGAAGTGAGCTGACCGGTGCGCACGGCTTCGGACGCAGCCACCGCCGCCGGTGCAAAGCCCCCCAAGGCCCCAATGAGCAGCACGCCGCCCGCACCCTTTGCCCGGATGCCCATGAGCCGCGCCGCAGGCCGGAACACAAAGCCCAGCCACTGCCCGGCCCCGCAGCCTGCCGCCAGCGCCGATACGATGAGGAACGGAAACAGCGATACCAGCAGCGGCCCGCCGCACAGCCGCAGCCCCGCCTGCAGGGCATCGGCACAGCGCTGCGGCGCGGCAAACACCAGAAACGCCGTGTACCCTGCCAGCGCCAGCAGCACGCCCCGCCGGAAATTCCAGCTTCGATTCATAACTCAGCCCTCCGCATCCATATATATGTAGCAGCGCGCCGCGGGCAGAACTGCGGGATGGGAGGGAATGGGATGTGTGCCAAGCGCAAAAAGCGGCTTTTGCCGCAAAGCTGGCTGGCCCTGCTGTTCCGTCAGCCGCCGCAGGGCTTTTACCACGCCCCTGCCGTCTACCTGAGCGGGGGCCGCATGGAGGTGGAGCACTTTTGCCGCATCCTGGCCTACAGCCCCGACCGGCTGTGCCTGCAGATGCCCCATGGCCGGTTGACCATCTACGGCGACGGGCTGAAGATCGTCACCCTTACCGCCAGCCGCCTGACCCTGCGGGGGCGGTTCGTGCGCACGGACTTTGCGGATGACTAGGAGGTGCCCATGGAACCGGTAAGCCTTTGGGCCGCGGTGGAGTTCACCGCATGCAATGGCAGCACCGAAGCCCTGCTTACCGCTGCCGCCCGGGCCGGGCTGCATCCCTACGGGGTAACGGCCCTGCCGGGAGGGTTTGGCGGGCGGTGCGCCGCGTGGCAGTACCCGCGCCTTGCCGCGCTGGCCCGCAAGCACCGGGTGCGGCTGCGCATCCGCCGGAAGCTGGGGCTGTATTTCTGCCTGCGCCCCTTGCTGCGCCGGGCCGGGCTTTGGGCGGGGCTGGCGGTGTTTGTGCCGCTGCTGCTCTTTGCACAGCAATTCGTCTGGTATGCGGACACCTCTTCCCTCACCACCGGACAGGCTGCGCGGGCCTGCGCCGTCCTGCGGGAAGCGGGCCTGCAGCCCGGTGCGGCTGTGACCGAGGCAAAGCTCACCGCCGGGGAGTACGCCCTTTTGCACAGCGGCGAGTTCTCCTGGGCCAGCCTGAATTTTGCCAAAGGGCGGTTGGTGGTGGAAGCCGCCGCGGCCAGGCCCAAGCCGGACATTGCCGCCGGAACGCTGCACGGCATCCGGGCCAGATGCGGCGGCACTGTTCTGCGCACGAACCTTACCAGCGGCACCATGCTGGTGCAGCCGGGCCAGCAGGTGGAAGCCGGGCAGGGCCTCATTGGCACAGCCCGCGCCGAGCGGGACGGTACCCTGATCTTTGCGCCCGCCGCCGGAACGGTGGTTGCGCAGTTTGAGTGGAGCGACACCCGCACCGTGCCCTTGGAAGAGACGGTGCAGCAGTACACCGGCGCGTGCACCCGTGCATACCGGGTGGCAGCGTTCGGGCACACCTTCTCCCTGCCCGCCGCGCCTGCGCCGGAACATTCGGCGGTGATCCTCCGGCACTTTCAGCCGGAGGTGCCGCTGCTGGGCCTTGCCCTGCCCTGCTCTGTGGAGGAGACCTGCCGCTATGTGCAGCAGCCGGAAACGCTGCACCGCACCGAAGCGCAGGCCGCCGCGCTGGCCCGGCTGCAAAGCCTGCAGGCGCTGTACGCCGCATGGCCGGACGCGGAGCACATCGCCCGCAAAGAGGACTGCACCGTGAACGGCAATGTACTGGACTATACCGTCACCTACACCGTGGCAGCGGACATCTGCGGGTGAAAGGATTCCCGTTGTAATTCGTCAAAAAGTATGCTAAACTAAAAATGCCACCCCAAAAGGGTGGCGTTAAGGTGCTATCTGCAAGCGCAGGTGGTCATGCTTCCCTCCGGCAAGCGTCCGGGGGACGTAAAAGCTTATTGTTTGTTCCCCCGTTCGCAAACGCGGAAGGGGGGATGCATCATGGTGTTGAACGATGTTCTGCAGCTGTTCGTCATTGTTGGCGGCACAGTTGGGATTACATTTCAGATCGCATGGGCAATCTTCAAAGAGATCCATAACAATAAGAAATGACCGCCCCAGACTCCCAAACCTGAGCGGTCATTCTTATTGACTCCTTAGCCGAAGGGAAGCTGACCATTGCGGACAGCGCCTTTTCTATTTGTAGTATAGTTATTTTTTAGCGGTTTGTCAAGTCCCCTGCTCTGCAGCGGCACGTTCCGCCGCCTGCGCGTCGTACTCGGCAAGCAGGTCGTTGAGGTCGTACTGGTACTTGCTGTGGCAGAAGTGGCACACCACCTCGCAGGCGGGGTCCTCGTCGCGCATCCTCACCAGCTCCTTGCGGCCAAGGCTGAACAGCATCTCCTTGGTGCGCTCGGCGCTGCAGTCGCACTGGTAGTGCACATCGCGCTCGTCCAGCACGTTGGGGTCAAAGCCCGCCAGCGCCAGCTGCATCATGTCCTCGGGGGTCTTGCCCTCGTGCAGCAGGGTGGTGACGGACGGCATGGCCGCGATATTCTTTTCCAGCTGATCGATCTCCGCATCGGTGGCACCGGGCAGCAGCTGCACCATAAAGCCGCCTGCGCACAGGATGGACAGGTCTTTGTCCACCAGCACGCCCAGCGCCATGACGGTGGGCACCTGCTCGCTGTAGGCGTAGTAGGCGGTCAGGTCCTCGGCGCGGTCCTCAAGCTGGTAGAGCTCTCCCAGAATGCGGATGGTAACGTAGGCTTTCTCATCCAGGGTGGTGTCGCTTCCGGGAACAACGACAACGGGGATGCCTGTTTTCTGGCTCAGCTCGTCGGGATCCTGGCTGGCGTAGCTGCTCATAACGATCACCTGGGGATCCACGTTTATGATCTCCTCTACAAAGGGCTCCCCGTTTGTTCCGGTAACGGGCAGATTCTGGAACAGATCAAAATTCACGTAATTGTACAGTCGGCTCATGCCGGGCTTTGTTTCGTAATCCTCTACGCCAACGACCCGGTCGGCACCGCCTACATAGCAGGTATAGCGCAGAGCGCCGACACCAACGCACACAATGCGTTCCACGGAATAGGGGATCTCCACATTCCGGTCCATACCATCCGTGATCACGCGTCTTTCCGGCGTGGTTTCTTCGGAGACGGTACTGGCAGTAGTGGTTTCGTCTGCCTGAGAAGCCGTCGGCGCTGCTTTTGGCGCGCCGGCGCAAGCGGCCAGCATCAGCAGCATGGACAGCATCAGCAGCATGGTAACGATTTTTTTCATTTTTTTGATTTCCTTTCCTTTTGCAGCGAGTATTCACCTGGATCTACGGGGACAAGTTTTCCGGAATTCGCTCTTGATAGGATTCTATCAGATATAGAGCGATTCCGGAAGCCCCCCGGGGGGATACAAAAAAGGCGCTGTATTTTTCACAGCGCCTTGGTCTCATGTTGGCTTTTTTTTCGGTTCTTTGCAGCCCTTTTCCAGCTCAGCCTGTCTGGCCAGCAGCAGGTTTACCTTGTCGTAGAGATCTTCAATCATGATCTCGGTTTTCAGATTCACTTTGTAGTCGTTTTCCGCCCGGCGGCGATCCTTTTCCTCCTGCCGATTCTGGCTCATCATAATCAGCGGTGCCTGAATGGCCGCCACACAGGAGAGGACCAAATTCAGAAGAATAAAGGGATAGGGGTCAAAGGCACGGGCGGCCAACACCACATTGATTACCATCCACAATACCAGCACCCCGGTAAAGGAGAAGATAAAGGCCCAGCTTCCGGCAAACCGGGCAATGGTATCTGCCGCTCGCTGACCCAGGGAGTATGTTTCCCCGGCAGGGTTCTCGGAAATCTTGCTGTCTGCCAGAAGATTCAGCACTTCCTCATCAGTCATATCCCGGCGAACATCCTTCAGGATTTCCCGCATCAGCTTTCTGTTTTCTTTCATCATGACCATCCTTTTCACAATCACGCCGCACCCAGCGCTTGAGTCCCCGGTTTGAAGGGCAATTTTATTGTACGGACCATTTATGAACATTTCAAGAGAAAAATTCCACGGTCTCTTTCGGGGAGGACTGTGGAACTGTAGAGGGACTGTTTACGTATCCATCCGCTGTTCCATCAGGCGGAACAGCTGGGTATGCCAAGGTTGTCTTCGGCACAATCACAGATCGTTCCTTCCATACATAATTCCCCATTCTCTGCAAATACTTCTACCGGACGAAACCGCGCTTAGGCGCTTTTAAAGGAGAAGAGAGCATGAAGGCAACAGGCATTGTACGGCGGGTAGACGACCTGGGACGGATCGTGATCCCCAAGGAAATTCGAAGAACACTGCGGATCCGGGAAGGTGACCCGTTGCAGACATCATTGACACGGTGGGAGAAATACTGTTTTTCTATGTTGGATTTAGCTAAACGGCGGGGGTGGTAATAGTACATAACAACGAAAACGGCGACTGTCGGTATCTGAGAGGAATGAATCATGTAAACGGACGGCCCGAACCCATTGCATTGCAATAGATTCGGGCCGCCCAATCTGTGTCAGCAAGGGCAACACATGTTGTCTTATTCTATACCAAATGCTTCGGGATGCCAGATGCCGAGTTTGTAATTTGTAAATACATTTATGCCGCAGCGTTCGCATTGACCCTCTCAATCACCTGTCGAATGCCTGCCCACACA
>ERZ827488.3343-NODE-3343-length-13205-cov-13.611635_pt1 | contig 13205 bp, 9 predicted proteins | sample MGYA00519771_ERZ827488 | MGnify/ENA primary metagenome ERZ827488 (study PRJEB31778, sample SAMEA3449323) | human gut metagenome | biome: human gut; feature: human-associated habitat; material: faeces | place: United Kingdom | collected 2010/2012 ...
TCACCATCATGGTGGGCATGCTGGCGATCAGGTTGATGCTCTGGTTCAGGATATTTTCCAGGGTCAGGTCCTCGGCGTGCTCGTCGTAGGAGTACAGGCCCAGCACACAACGCTGCAGCTTATTCATAATGTTGGGCGAGGGGGCGTTCATGGTGTCCATGAAGCCCTCTGGCAGGGCACGGTGCTCTGCCAGGATCTCGCAAAAATCATCCAGCTGCTCCTGGGTAGGCAGGCTGCCGAACAGCAGCAGCCAGATCACTTCCTCAAACACGAAGCGGTCGTTGCGGTAGGCCTCCTCCACGATCTCGTTGATGTTGACGCCGCGGTAGATCAGCTTGCCGGGGGTGGGGATCACATGTCCTTCCTGATCCTTTTTGTAGCCCACAACGTCACACACGTTGGTCAGGCCGGCCAGCACGCCGGTGCCGTCCGGGTTGCGCAGACCGCGCTTGACGCCCAGACGCTCACTGGTCTCGGGGTCGATGTAGTTGTTGGCAATGTACTCCTCGCACAGGGTCCGCATCGTGGTGGGGTCCAGGGTCGCCACTTCTGCATGTGCAAAATTCACGGGGGATCTCTCCTTTCTTCCGGTTCCTATTTTTTACTTTCCCATACTTTCCTGCCATCCTCACTGATGGACATAATCTTATATTATCGCTTTTGTGCAGTAAATTCAAGCGCAATGTGTTCACTTCTCACCGGCCCGTGCCAAACGACTTTCATTTTTGCGGGCAACGTTTTTTCGCAGGGTTTTGCAGGCAGGTCTTTTTATACTGGAGACAGAATCTTTTTCACGCTGCAAGGGAGATCCCGTTATGAAAAAAGCTTTTCTGCTGCTGTGCACCCTGCTCCTGGTGCTTGGATGCGCCCTGCCTCTGGCCGCCTACCACCTCACCCGCGCGGTGCTGGGGCCTGCCGTTTCCACGGTCCGCCTTCCGCTTTCGTCACCGGAGAGCACTGCTTCCGCCCCGGAAATCTCCGCTGCCTACGCCGGTGACGCGGACCGGTTCCTGATTCAGGATGCCTCCACCGGGCAGGTGCTGGAGTTGTCCCGTCGGGAATATCTCATCGGCGCGGTAGCGGCCGAAATGCCGGTGAGCTGGCCGGACGAGGCCCTCAAGGCACAGGCCGTTGCCGCCCACAGCTACGCTCTGTACTGCCGCGACCATGCCGCACCGGACAGTATCGGCTGGCTGACGGCCGACCCGGCACGACGGCAGGGCTGCCTGACTGACCCGGTGCTGCGCAGCTACTGGGGCACTGCCTATGAGACCAACTATGCCCGTCTGTCCGCGCTGGTGGACGAGGTGGAACATACCGTACTGCTCTGCGACGGTGCCCCTGCCTGTGCCAGCTATTTTGCCATCTCCAACGGCCGCACCGAGGCCAGCGAAAACGTCTGGGGCACCGCCCTGCCCTACCTTGTTTCGGTGGACAGCAGCACCGACCTTGCCGCCGACCATTACGAGTACGCCCTGACCCTTTCGGCACAGCAGACGGCACAGCAACTGGCTGCCCTGGGCCTCACCGCTGACCTTGCCGCTCCGGAGCAGTGGTTCGGCACCCCGGAGTACACCGTCGCCGGTTATGTTGCTGCCCTGCCGGTCTGCGGGCAGCGCATCACCGGTACGGCCCTGCGGCAGGCGCTGGGCCTGCGCAGCACCTGCTTCACGGTCCGGTATGAGAGCGGTGCGTTCTGTTTTACCACAAAAGGCTACGGCCATGGCGTGGGGCTCAGCCAGTGGGGTGCCAAGGCACTGGCCGAGCAAGGGCAGAACTTTGCCGACATCCTGGCCCATTACTACCCCGGAACTTCCCTGTCCGGATAAAAAAGAGCCCATCTCCCGAAGGAGACAGGCTCTGTGAAATGCATGCAGTAGGGATCAGCCAAACAGGCCGGACAGCCAGCCGAGGGTGCTCTGGATCGTTTCTTCCGCCGTGGCCGTAATGGTCTGGTCGGTAAGTTTGGTACCGTCGGGGTCCTGCACCGACCAATAGGTAGCGGTGCTGGTGGCGGCATCCGAAACGGTGAAGTCGCTGGCAAAGCAAAGGGTCTCGCCGCTGGTCTCGGTCACGATGACCATGTAGGTGTAGCAGCCCGTGGGCAGCTCACCGAAGTGGATCTGGTCGTCCAGCGTCTTGAGGGAGAAGCTGGTTCCGCCCACCTGGGCCTGTGCGGACTGCACGATCTTGTCGTTCTCGTCCAGGATGGCCACCTGCACACCTTCCAGCGTGCTGCCGGAAGTGCTGTTGGCGGTGCCGGTAAGGGCCATGCCGCTGCCGGTGTGCACATTGACCGGATAGCGCATGCCTTCCAGCCGCAGGTCATCTGCCTGCAGGGCTGCGCCGTTGTGGTCGGCGCTCACATACCAGTAGCAGGACGCCTGTGCAATGGACACGCTGGAGCTGGTGAGCGGGATGCGGCCGGAGGAGATGTTCCCGGCCGGGTCGGAACAGTAGAACACGCCGTTCGTATAATCGGTCAGCAACACGGCATGGGGCTGCGTGCGGTCGTACAGGACGATGCCTTCCGGGTGCTGAGCCAGCAGCTGGATGAGCAGCTGGGTCTTTTCCTGATTATTGGAGGGCAGGGTCGCATAGGCCACCTGCATCTCCCGGTATGTAAAGCTGTGGGCCAGACCATTGGACCAGGCCGTGGAGCGCACACTGTTTTCAGTCACATCCACCCAGTCGGTCCGTCCGTCAAAGTAAGCGCGGCGGCGCAGCATCATGGCAGCCGAAGCCAGCGTGCAGGTGCCGCCCCGGCTCTGCTTGAAGTAGAACCCGGCATCCACATTCAGGTCCACAGCCAGTGCTGCGGGCAGACAGGTGAGTGCAAACACGATGGTGAGCAGAATGCCCACCAGTTTTTTATGTGCGGTCGTTGGCGCTGCGGTATTCACGGTCTGGTCGCTCCTCCCTTTTCTGGCATCATTTTTCACGTTTCACTGCCATAAAGTATACCAGCCTGTAACCATTTTGTAAACAAAGGCGGTTATTTTTTCTCAAGATTGACACGTTTTCAAGGTTTTTGTTGGGAGAAATGCACAATTTCAAGTGTGATATTCTACATATCCTACAAATTTTTTGTGTTTTATTTCTGCCGTCGTTCCTCCTGTCGCACGCAAAAAAGCCGTCTGCCGCAGGCACAAAAAAAAAAAGGTCCAACGACTTCTGTTGCGAAATCGTTGGACCTCTTGGTCCGAGTGGCGAGAATCGAACTCACGGCCTCTTGAACCCCATTCAAGCGCGCTACCAAAACTGCGCTACACCCGGATATCTGTAAGCGTTTGTCGCTCACAGCTTGATTAGTATACCCGACTTCTCGCATTTTGTCAAGCACTTTTCGGCAACTTTTTTAAATTTCTTCGTCCGCATCCTCCTGCAAGGGCAGGATCGGCTGGGCAATGGGCGGAAATTCCACCGTAGCCACAGCCACCGCAAACACGCTCTCCGCACCCGCCGAAAGCAGAGCCTGTGCACAGGCGGCAGCCGTAGCACCGGTGGTGATCACATCGTCCACCAGCAGCACGCGGCGGCCCTCTATGAGGTCCGGGTCCTGCACGCGGAACGCACCGGCCACATTGGCCAGGCGCTGTTCAAAGGGCAGTCCTGCCTGCCGGTCCTTCCGGCGGGCAGGACCAAGAGCCTTTGTTTCCAGCGGAAGGTCCAGTGCCTCTGCCAGCGGCTGCGCCATGCGTTCCGGTACATTGTACCCGCGTCTGCGGCTGGACGCCGGTACCGGCACGATGCAGTCATAGCCGAGCCGGGCACCTTTCACCCGCTGAGGCACCGGTTCCGCGCCCCTCATCCGGACCTCGCTGCCAAAGGCAAGCTCTGCCAGCACCACGCCCAGCTCCACCGCCGTCCATGGTGCAGCCTGATACTTTGCCCGCAGGATGGCCCGCCGCACGCAGCCCTCATACCGGAACGGTGCCGCTGCGCCGCTCAGGCCGCCCAGATAATGCTGCGATGCGTCCAGCCGGATGCCGGGCTTCCGGCGCAGCCGATCCACTTCTTCCGCACAGTCCGGGCAGGTCCTTATGCTGCCCAGCACCGCATTGCAGAAGGGGCACCGACGCGGATAAAGCAGCTGCCGTACCCCGCGCAGTGCCCGGCGCGGGGCGCTGTAATAGCGCATCAGTCCTTCTTCACGGCCACGATCACGCGGACGCGCTTGCCCGCGGCGCAGCCAAAGTTGTCGTACCAGCCGGTGAGGTAGTAATCGTCCGAGTTCACCTCGGCCAGCTTCGTGGCGTAATACTGGCCCTTGTACCACAGGTACACCTGGGCATTGTCCGCTACCTCATAGCGGGTGGAACCGGACAGCACCGACGCGGCACCCACCTTGTCGATCTTCATGGGCATCAGCTGAATCATCGCCTTGACCGAACCGTTTACTTCCTGCCGCACGGCCAGGCCGCCGGCCAGCACCGGGTATTTGATGGAGGTGGTGTAGCTGGTAAGCTGTCCATTGACATAGCACACATAGGTGGCACCGCCGCCCACATAGTTCAGGATGGTGCCATAAGGCTCCCCTACCACCTTAGCCAGCTGTTTGACGCCGATGCTCACCAGGGAGCCGGTGCTGCTGGTGACCTTATTCCACACGGTCTGGAGGATATCGCCGTTGATGACGCCCCACAGGATCTCGCTGGTGGTAGGCACCAGCACGCTCCGCAGGTCCTTCAGCACCTGGGTGGTCCCATCAGAGCCTTCGCCCTCAGAATCCCCTGCAGTGGCAGGGGTCTTGGTGGAGGGCAGGTTGGCCGCAATGTTGCGGATATCGTCCAGCACGCCGTACTTCCACAGGTCGCCGGTGACATCGTTGAGGATCAGCCGGTCGATCTCGCCGTTGTCGTTAAGCGTATAGTAGCGGACATTCAGCATGTTCAGTTTCGTCCCGGATAGGCGGCTGGGACGAACCGTCCCAGCCACACCCTCCGTAGTCGTATCCAAGATCTGCACGTCGTCTGCCAGCTTATGGTCGCCCAGCATGGTGGCGTCTGCGCTCACCGTGCCGCTGATGGTCCGGTTTTCAATAGCGGTCACGTTCTCACCTTCCGGCGCCACGTCGATGCGCACCATCCAGCCGGCGGGGTAGTTCAGGCTTTTGTCCACATTCACCGTGCGGGTGATGCCGTCGGTGCACATCACTGCCACGCGCTGCAGCACGTCGGCACCGTTGTCCTCCACAAGGGAGCGGGTGGCCGTCTGCACCACGCCGTAGAACACGCTGTCGGCCTCTTCGCCGGTGACCACATCCGCCACCTCATTGTCCATGCCCAGCAGCAGGGTGACCACTTCGCCCACGCCGCCGCCGTTCAGGGACGAGATCTTGGACGCCACCGCCGAGCTGCCCAGCTGGTAGCTGGTACCGGCCACGGTCACCGCCGTGGGAGCGCTGGCGCTGGGCGAAACTGCTGTGATGCGGCCTGCGGCTCGGCGGGTATAGATCCATACCGTCTGCAGACTCTCGCTGTAATAATACACATCGTATTTGTTCAATTCGCCGGACTCCGACACCTTATCGTTGCGGTACACGCTCACCGGTGCAAAGGGCAGCTGGGTGCCCTCCGACGCCACAAAGGGTCCCTTCAGGCTGCTGAGCAGCACCGTGGAGGTGTCCACCTGACCATTTGCCACGGTAAAGCCCAGGGTGCTGCCATAGGCTCCGCCGGAGGCCGTGTTGGCCGTGAGGGCATTGTACAGCAGCATGGCGCAGTCCTCATAGTTCATGGTCTGGCCCTGTGCCCTGTTCAGCTGGCTGCGCAGGCCCAGTTCCTGAGCCTTGTTCAGCTGCGCCGCCGGGAAGGCACCGTTCAGATCTGTCATCTTGTAGCCCAGCAGCTTGAGCACGGCCGTGCAGGCTTCTTCCAGCGTGACGGCGTTGTCCGGGCGGAAGGTGCCGTCCGTGTAGCCGTTCATCCAGCCCTGCTGCACCGCAATGCGGATGTAGGGTGCCCACTGCGAAGAGCCGGGCACGTCCTTATACAGAGTGCCCACAGCCCCCTGGGAGGCTGCGCTCTCCCGGTACGCTGAGAACGCCACCAGCATGCGGGCAAAGGCCCCGCGGGTGACGGCGGCGTCCAGGCTGCCGGTCTGTCCGGCGTCCATACCGCCCAGCGTGATGGCCGTCTGCACGGCCGTGTTGCTGGCACTGCCCAGCGCAGCCGCCGGCATGGCCAGCATGGACACCGCCATGCTCACCGCCAGCAAAAGTGCGAGAAAACGTTTTTTCATAGGTATTCCCCTTTCTTCGGGCTCAGTCGTAGCGCAGCGCCTCGATGGGATTGAGACGTGCCGCGCGCCGGGCCGGCAGATAGCCGAACAGTACACCGATGCCCACCGAGATGCCAAAAGCCACCACGATGGAGTTGAACGACGGGCTCACCGTGATGGCGGTATCGCTCATGAACATGGGCAGCACCTTGTTGGCCGCCATGCTCACCGCATAGCCCAGTGCGATGCCCAGCGCACCGCCCAGCGCCGAGGTGGTGGCAGCTTCCACCACGAACTGCGCCAGAATGGTGCGCTCCTTGGCACCCAGTGCCTTGCGGATGCCGATCTCACGGGTGCGCTCGGTCACCGACACCAGCATGATGTTCATGATGCCGATGCCGCCCACCAGCAGCGAGATGCTGGCAATGCCGGTAAGCACCACGATGACCATGTTGATCATCTTGTTCATTTCCTCCAGCCACTCGCTGGCGCTGTACACATAGTAGCCGTTTTCGGTCTTGAGGATCGACATCAATTCCTCTTCCATCGTGCTCTTGGTCTCGTTGGCAAGGCTTTCGTCGGCCATCATGGCAGTGTAGCAGTCCACCATGCTCTGGCTGGAAAGCCGCATCACGGTGGTGTAGGGCAGGTAGACGCAGTCGTCGTCGCTGCCTTGCTGCATGGTGGGGTTGCTGACCTTGGCCGCCAGCACGCCCACAATGCGGAACTTGTTGGCACCGATCTTGAGCGTCTGCCCCACACCGTTGCCGCCAAAAGCCACCCGGTTCAGGTAATCGCCAATGATGCAGACCTGCTTGTTGTCCTGCATATCCATGTACTGCAGGCCGCGTCCCTGTGCGATCTGGTAATTTTTCATTTCGGTGTAGTTCTCGTCCACACCGCTGATGTTGGACCAGCGGTAACTGGTGGTGCCGATCTTCAGCGTACCGCTGGCGTTGCCGCTGAATTCGATCTGGGGCGACACTGCCTTGATCAGGTCGGAGTGCCGCTGGCAGATGTCGTACATATCGTCCACCGGTACGGTGCGGGAGCCGTAGCCCCAAACCTGAATGCTCAGGGTGTTGGTGCCCAGCGCGGAAAAACTGTCCCGCATGCTCTTGGTCATACCGTTGCCCAGACCCACGATGACGATGACCGCCATCACGCCGATGATGATGCCCAGCATGGTCAGAAAGGTGCGCAGCTTGTTGCTCCACACGTTCTGGATGGCCTGCCGGAAGGTTTCAAAGATCATGCCTGTTCCTCCTTTTCCGGCGTTTCGGGCAGCAGGGTGGGCTGCACCATGGCCTCCGGTGCGTGGGAGTCGCCGTCATACACCACCTGACCGTCCTCCAGCCGGATGATGCGGTCGGCCTGCACGGCAATGGAATTGTCGTGGGTGATCAGCACTACGGTGTGTCCCTGCTTGTGCAGCTGCTGCAAAAGCCCCAGCACCTCGCGGCCGGTATGGGAGTCCAGTGCGCCGGTGGGCTCGTCCGCCAGAATGACCGGCGGGTTGCGCACCAGTGCCCGCGCAATGGACACGCGCTGCTGCTGACCGCCGGAAAGCTGGTTGGGGCGGTTTTTCAGCTTGTCGCCAAGTCCCACCTGCTCCAGCACCTCCCGGGCGCGGACGTGGCGCTCGGCGCGGGAGATGCCCGCATACACCAGCGGCACCTCCACGTTTTCCATCAGGTTCAGCTTGGGCAGCAGATTGTATTGCTGGAAGATAAAGCCCAGCATCTCGTTGCGGACAGCGGCCAGCTCGTTGCGGTTCATCTTGCCCACATCCCGGCCGTTGAGCCGGTAGGTGCCGTAGGTAGGCACATCCAGACAGCCGATGATGTTCATGCAGGTGGATTTGCCCGAACCGGACTGGCCCACGATGGCCACGAACTCGCCTTTTTCGATTTTCATGGTGATGTGGTCGGCAGCCTTTACCGTGGTATCGCCCATCTGGTAATACTTGCACACCGCATCAAACTCGATCAGAGCGCTCATTCATCCCTCCTGCGTCAATTCACCACAACTGCACCGGTCTCAGCGGGGTCAATGCCTTCTGCCGGCTCTTCAGCGTCCGCTGCGGGTTCTTCGGCGTTTTCCGTCTCCTCCGGCAGCATTTCCTCGCCGCCTTCGGCAGGGTCTGCGGCGTTTTCGGTACCGCCGATCACTTCACCGTCGGAGTAGTCGTAGCCGCCGTCGTCATAGTAGCTGTCGCTGCTCACAGAGCTGGGGTCGTAGGCGATGGTATCACTCTCGGACAGGCCGCTGGTCACCTGCGTATAGTTGTCATCACTGACGCCGGTCTTGACCTTGACGTACACATAACCCTCCGGTGCGCTCATGGAAGCATCAGCGTTCACGGCGCTGGGAGAATCCTGCCGCACCAGCACATAGCTGCCCCGCACAATGGCGGCGTTAGGCACGGTAAGCGCATTTTTGGCCTGTGCCACCACGATCTCGGCGTTGGCGTTCATACCCGGGCGCAGACCGGTGGTCTCGTCAATGCGCACGGTCACCGGGTAGGTGGTGGTACCGCCGCTGGTATCACCCTTCATGGACACACGGGTGACCAAGCCCTCGTAGGTCTTATCCTTCACGGCATCTGCGGTCACCTGTACGGACTGCCCCACCTTCAGGCTGCTGACCTGCAGCTCGTCCACGTTGATGGTCATTTCCAGATAACTCAGGTCGTAGATGGTGCACAGGTCGCTGCCGGTGCTCAGGGCATCGCCCACCTTGGCATTTTTCTCGATGATGGTGCCGCTGATGGGCGAGGTGATGGTGTAGTTATCCATGGCATCCTGCATATTCTGCATGGACAGCTCCGCGCCGCGCAGGGTCTCGGAGGCAGACTGGATGGACTCGGTCAGTTCCTCACCGCTGAGGGTCAGGATGATATCGTCCTTGTTCACGTTGCCGCCCTCCCGCACATTGATGGCGGTAACGGTACCGGAAGTCAGCGCAGTCAGGGTGCGCTCGGCCTGATACTGGAAGTTGGCTGCTGCAATGGAGCTCACCCCGTTGATAGTAGCCGTTGCAGCCTGTGCCGTGGTCAGACCACCCGCATTGGACACCGAGAGGGTCACAGTGCGGGTGAGCAGGTTGCCCGTGCTCAGGGCATCGGTGCCGGTCACAGCGGTAATAGTGCCGGGCAGCACCTCAAAAGTACCGTCCAGCGTCACCTGAGCGGTCTGCCCTACCGAGAAGTTAGCAGCATCCGCAGCCGGGAACTCCAGCACCAGATTCATCTTGGAGCTGTCCCGCACCACGGCCACTTCCTGACCGCTCTTTACCTCATCGCCCTTGTTCACCTTCAGGCTGCTGACGACGCCCGCCACCTCGGCACGCACATACTGATGGTCGGCGGTCTTGTCGTAGCTGCGCTGCGCCTGCTGCAGGGTGATGGCAGCCTGCTCCACCTTGGTGGTGGCATCGGAGGAATCCACCGTGTAGAGCACAGTGCCCTCCTCCACGATATCGCCCTCCTCAAAGCCGCCGGTCAGCACCTTGCCGGGCACCAGCGATTTGACGCTGTAAGTATTGGCAGGCTTCAGCGTGCCAGTGCCGCTGAGCGTGTTGGAGACATCCCGGGTCTCCGGCACTGCTTCTGTATAGGAAGTATCCACGTTGGCGGGCTTTGCACCCTTGGGCTTCAGCAGCCACCAGCCGCCTGCCAGCACCACGATGGCCACCGGCACCAGCCACTTCCAGTTCTTTTGGGCAAAGGCTGCCGCACCGCCTTTTTTGGGTGCAGCCGCTGCGTCCTGCTGCGGGTCGGCGGGCTGTTTAGACTTGTTCCAGATCATTCTTGCCGTTCCTCCTAGGTTCTTTTATGACAAGGTGCTTTTTGCAAAAGCACCCGTCAGAAACTCTTATTTGTAGTGTATCGCATTTTGCCCCGATAAACAAGCGTCCAATTTTCGTTTCACGGCATTTCCACAAAGTTTCAGACTTTTTTAACAAAGAATGGCTTTCTTTGTGCGCCGCTGAGCAGCTGCATATCCTTTATAATACGATTCAATCCGCCTCTTCCCTGCTCTTCTTCCTGTGAAAAAAGAGATTCTGAAAAGCCCGCAGGCTTTTCAGAATCTCAGACAAAAAATCAAATTCCTTAAAATATGGCCAAAGCGCACGCGGCGGCCATTTGGAATCGTTTTCCCTCAAAAAGAAAATCAGCCGGACCCGAAGGCCCGGCTGATTTCTTCTTTTTTACCCTGCGTCTGTGATGGGCTCTACCACCACATACACCCCTGCGGGCACACAAGCGGCCCATGCGCCGTCCTTGTCCAGCCAGCCGAATTGCTCACAGACATGGTCCGGGCACTGACTGTCCAAAAACGCGATGGCACCATCCTTTACCTGCAAGTGCACGATGTAGTCCCCTACCTCGTACAGGTAATCATGATCCTGCGCAAGGGGCAGGGTCTCGGTAACGCCGTCACCGAAATCCACAACGGCCTGTAAGCCGCTGCCCTTGGCGGGGTGCTGCGCCCGCACCGCAAGAAAAATACCTGCGGCCAGTGCCAGCACCACCAGTGCAAAGATCACATTTTTCTTCCACGCGCTGCCCTTGGGGGCGGCGGTGTCAGAATTTTTTTGCTTTATGCTCATGCAGCGTACTTGCTGGCAGCTGCACCGGCAATGCGGCCAAAGACGGTAAAGTCGGCCACAGCGTTGCCGCCCAGACGGTTTGCACCGTGCACGCCGCCGGTCACCTCACCTGCTGCGAACAGGCCGGGGATCACAGAGCCGTCAGCCTTCAGCACCTCGGTGTTGGTGTTGATCTTCAGGCCGCCCATGGTGTGGTGCACACCTGCGGTGACCTTGATAGCGTAGTAGGGAGCAGTATCCAGAGCCTTTGCAAAGCTGGTGCGGCCAAAGTCGGGGTCGTTCTTGGCCTCAACGTAGCCGTTCCAGGTCTTCATGGTCTCGGCAAAAGCAGCTTCGTCCACGCCCATGGCCTTTGCCAGCTCCTCGTAGGTCTGGCCGGTCACGGTGTAGCCCTTCTTGATGTAGCCCTGAATGACGCTGGAGGCATCGACCATAGCCTGATCCACCACCAGCCAGCTGTAGCTGCCGGTCTGAGCGATCTCGGCAGCGGAAACCACGTCACGGGTGCCCACTTCATCGATGAAGCGCTTGCCCTCGGCGTTGATCAGCACAGCGCCATCGCCGCGCAGACCCTCGGTGATCAGGGCAGCGGTGTTAGCCTCCACGGTGGGGTGGATCTGGATCTGATCCATGTCCACAGTGTCAGCGCCCACAGCGGTAGCCATCTCAATGCCCTGACCCTGTGCGCCTGCGGCATTGGTGGTCATAAAGCCCTTCAGCTCGGGCTTGTACTCGGTGACCATGTCCAGATTTGCGCCGAAGCCGCCGGTGGTCAGCACCACAGCCTTGGCATTCACGGTGATGGTCTCGCCGGTGGAACCGGTAGCCTTCACGCCCACAACAGCGCCGTTTGCATCGGTCAGCAGCTCGGTAGCGGTGGTGTTCAGCAGGGTCTGCACGCCGGCCTTGTCGCAGTTCTCCTGCAGCAGGGGGATCATGTAGGAACCCACAGAAAGGGTCTTGCCCTCATCATTCACGGGGCGGTGGATACGCTTGACGGATGCGCCGCCGAAGCTGGAAACGCTGTGCAGAGTGATGCCGTGCTCGTCCAGCCAGTCGATGGCGTCAGCGCTGTTGGAGCACAGAGTCTCCACCAGAGCGGGGTCGTTGATGCCCTTGCCGCCGATCATGGTGTCCAGCTCCATCAGCTCCACAGAGTCGAAGTAGCCCTTGGGGTCTGCCTGATAAGCTGCCCACTGCTCAGAAACGGTCTTTGCCAGAGCGGTGATGGTGGCGTTGTCGGCATACTTTTCAGCAGCGGTCTTCAGGGTCTTTTCCACGCCTGCGGACTCGCCGAACTCGTTCTCATCCTGATACACGGTCTTGCCGGCGTTCATGCCGCCGGTAGCGCGCACGGAGTTGCCGCCCACCATGGGCTGGCTCTCCAGAATGACCACGCTCTTGCCCTCGGCAGCAGCCGTGATGGCAGCAGTCATACCTGCACCGCCTGCACCCACGATGGCAATGTCTGCATCAATGGTGGAGTCCTCGGCCTTGGTCGTATCGGCATTGACCTCGGTCTTGTAGTCATCAGCGTTCAGGCCGGCTGCGGCCAGAGCGGCAGCGGCAGCCTCCTTGATGGCGTCGGAGGTGATGGTTGCAGTGGCCACGCCGTCCACGGCAATGCTGCCGCTCTCGGCAATCGCGCCGGGCAGCTGCTCCAGAGCCATGGTGCCAATGCCGGGGGTCTCATCCTTGCCCTCAGCGGTGCAGCCTGTGATCTTGCCGTCGGTCAGGGTCAGGGTAACGGTAACATCGCCGCCCATGCCCTTGGCCGTGCCGGTGAACTCACCGGACACGCCTGCGGTGGAGGAGGCAGACTTGCTGCCGCAGCCGTAGCCCAGCAAGCTGACGCTTACAACAGCCGCCATGGCCAGCGCAGCCACGCTCTTGCGGATCTGATTCTTTTTCATTGTTTCATCCTTCTTGTTTTGGGTTGCTTGTGTTCGGATATCTATCAGCAAAAAAGGGGAAGCTGCTCATTCGGAAAGCAGCTCCCCCTCGCTGAAACTTAGGAAAGACTTAGGCGTTGGCCTGAGCTGCAGCAACAGCGCAGGCAACGGTAGCGCCGACCATGGGGTTGTTGCCCATGCCGATCAGACCCATCATCTCAACGTGTGCGGGCACAGAAGAGGAGCCTGCGAACTGAGCATCACCGTGCACGCGGCCCAGAGAGTCGGTCAGGCCGTAGCTTGCGGGGCCTGCAGCCACGTTATCGGGGTGCAGGGTACGGCCCGTGCCGCCGCCGGAAGCGACGGAGAAGTACTTCTTGCCGTTCTCGATGGCCCACTTCTTGTAGGTGCCGGCAACCAGATGCTGGAAGCGGACGGGGTTGGTGGAGTTGCCGGTGATGGAGCACTGAACGTCCT
>ERZ827488.3348-NODE-3348-length-13189-cov-12.814756_pt1 | contig 13189 bp, 13 predicted proteins | sample MGYA00519771_ERZ827488 | MGnify/ENA primary metagenome ERZ827488 (study PRJEB31778, sample SAMEA3449323) | human gut metagenome | biome: human gut; feature: human-associated habitat; material: faeces | place: United Kingdom | collected 2010/2012 ...
GTGCTTTATAACGATACATCTTTCGCTCATACGCAGCCTCCGCACGTTCAGCTGCTCGAATAGTCTCCATTACTTCCTCTGTCACATCTACAAAAAAGTCTGTTGTATAAACATCAGGATAAAGTTCCCGAAGGTTAATTTTCTTCATTATGTACCTCCATTTCGATTCACGGGTGATTGACGAGTGAATCGAATGGAGGTGGGGAACGACACCGGTATACAGCCGGATTATCTCCGAAAAAAAGGCAACAAAAAACGCCAGATTCCCGCAATGGGAAACTGGCGCACCAAGAACAGTCATTATTATGCTGAATCACATGGAACGATAATGCCGATGCAATGCTATACTTGCCCGGAGGAGGGGCAATGCTTTTTTTAATTGATGTAGATCATGGGAGCTTTGAAAAAGCAAAAGAGACACGGCAAATTAACCTCCAAGCGGCTACCGTGTCCCTGCAAGTCGTCATTAGTTTGTGTAAACGCAAAGAAACGGCGGCTCTGAAATTGTCCTTCAAAACCGCCGATTGAGTTCAAACCTTAAAATAGCGCACGAAATTATCTGCCCCAGTCAACGGTTTTTTTCTTTCCCCGGACGGGGCAGATAACTTATTATGCAGAGCGGAGCCGATGTGCGCTAATCGGTTCCATGTACTTTTTCTTTCAACTTCTGAAAGGAATCTTCACTGATGGCGTGCTCCATCCGGCAAGCCTCCTGTTCTGCCGTTTCCAGATCAACGCCAGCGGCCACAAGCTGCTCTGTAAAAAAATCGATGCCGCTCATAGATTTTCTCGGCAACCTCACGTCCCACTTCGGTTAAATGCAGGCAATAATCCTCGTCCATTGTGAGAAATCCGCCCTCACGCAAGGTTTTGATCGCATGACTAACGCTGGGTTTAGAAACCTCCATGTGCCGGGCAAGGTCAATAGAACGTACCATACCATTTTTCTTTTGCAGCATCAGTATAGCTTCTAAATAGTCCTCGCCCGACGCATATAATTTCATTGCCGCCTCCTTCCCATGGCTATTTTAATTTCCATCCAATCGCTTTCTTGCGAATACCAATGAAATCTGCATAAATGCCAGGCTGCCTTATCAAATCCTCATGTTTGCCCGTTTGAACGATGTGGCCACCTGACAATACAAAAATCTGATCCGCATTTCTGACTGTTTTTAGCCGATGAGCTATCATAATAACCGTTTTATTCTTCGTCAGCTCTGAAATAGCGCCCATCAGAAGATTTTCATTCTCTGGATCAACACTTGATGTAGCTTCGTCTAAAATGATGATAGGAGCGTCTTTCAAGATTGCTCTGGCAATCGAAATCCGTTGTTTTTCACCGCCGGACAATGTAGCGCCTCCCTCACCAATAACGGTGTCGTAGCCATCAGGCAGACTCATAATAAAATCATGGCAGCACGCCTTTTGAGCTGCTTTTACAACTTCGTTATGGGAAGCCGCTGGATTGCCGAATTTGATATTATTTTCTATGGTATCAGCAAAAAGATATACCTTCTGGAATACCTCACTGATATTGGTGAGCAGACTGTCCAGTGTGTAATCTCGAACATCTATACCGCCGATTGTAATTTTTCCATCGTCAACATCCCAGAATCGAGCGATTAGGTTACAAAGCGTACTTTTTCCGGCACCGGACGGACCAACAATAGCCGTTACGGTTTTTTCGGGAATAGAGAGGCTCACATGATCCAGAATCCTGTGTTCTCCATAGGAAAAAGAAACATCATCAAAAACAATATTATAATTTGGGGGATTGATAGGTTTACCATGTTCGTCCATAACGGGCGTGTTATCAATTTCGTTTACCTTGTCAATCGAAACATCCAGTAACCGCAGGAGAGAGGAAGTATTCCCCGCCGACTGAAGCTGACTAAAGAGCATAAATGATGCTACTGTCATAAGCAGGCAAATGGAAAGCGCCATCGTTCCATTCAGGTAAAAGTACAACCCCTCCACTATAACAAGAATACTTGTTCCGTAGAGAATGATTTGTTGCAGCATATTGTAAGGGACGAATGTACGCTCTAATTTCAGATTTTTATCCTTGCTGTCCAGAATTGCCTGTCTCATTTTGCTATTGGAATTTTGACCGAGATTAAAGGATTTTACAATCAGCATCCCTTGAACGTATTCCAGCACATTAGAAACGAGGGCCTCCTGGGCCTGCTGTCTTTGTGGCGAAACCGTTTCCGATTTTTTCTGTAACCGGCCGATGCACCATGTAAAAAGCAGAATCCCGCACAAAATCGTCAGTCCGATCCGCCAGTCGATACAGAGCATAACAATAGTAATAATCGCTGCATGGATATAGCCGCCTAATATGTTGGTTAGCACCATGGACGCATTATTTTCAATATCGCCCATAGTCGTAGTGACGACAGAAGTCAAATTCCCCAAATTGTGATCGTTGAAATACCCCATCGGCATATATTTCATGCGATCTCCAATATGAATCCGTTTCTCCGCGCACATAAAATATCCAATTTGCACCTTGCCGAAATCTGAAATGTAGCTGCAATAAATTTTAAGCAGCATACTTGCCAGGGTGATTCCAAATATCATCCAGATCATAGACGTAGTAAAACCGTCTGTTAAACCCGAAAAAACCATGGCTAATGCTCCAAAGGACATCATATCAAAAAGGGAGTGCAGGACAGAAAAAAGGATAGCTTTTTTCATTGTCCCCTGCATTTTCCCTGAAAACTGATAAATCTTGCTTAATGTCTTTATCATCTTCGCACCTCCTACGCCACATCTTTTGTGTCCATGTGCGCTTTCCACATTTCCTGATAGAGCGTACAGGAAGTCAATAAGTTTTCATGTGTTCCTTCGTCAATAATCTGCCCATCTTTTATGACAACAATTTTATCTGCATCGGTAATCGTAGAAAGACGGTGCGCAATCATCAGAACGGTTTTCCCGGCAATCACTTTTGCCATTGCCTCTTGAATTAAGGCTTCATTCTCGGCGTCAATGTAAGCGGTTGCCTCGTCAAGAATAACAATCGGCGCATTTTTCAGTACAGCGCGGGCAATCGCAATTCTCTGGCGCTCACCGCCCGACAAGTGACCTCCTGCACCTCCGACAACTGTATGGAATCCATTTTCCAGATTCAGAATGAAATCATAGCAGCCACAATCTCTGGCAGCCTGATATACTTCTTCATCCGTTGCGGATGGTTTTCCCATACGGATATTTTCTAAAACAGTTTCGTCAAAAAGATAGTTGTCCTGTGAAATATAAGCGATGTTATCCATAAGCTGTGACAACGGAATTTTGCGAATATCTGTTCCGTCTAACTTGACAGTTCCGTTTGTTACATCCCAAAATCCCGCAATCAGCTTCGTAATGGTAGACTTGCCGCCGCCACTGGGACCGACAAAAGCGGTAATGCTGTTTTCTGGAATAGAAAGGTTGATATTTTTTAGCAACGGCTTTTCGCTTTCATACGAAAAGCTGACGTTTTCTAACACAATATTGGAAGAATGAATAGACACCGGCGTTTCCGGGCGATCCAGTTCTTTTTCATCCAATACGGCGCACAATTCCCCGACTACTGATTTCATTTGAGAAATGCTGTCCGTAAAGTTCATGGCATTTAAAATTGGTGTGATAATACCCAATGACAGCACGATACAGGTAACAAATGTCGGAACGCTCAGGCTCCCGTTCCGGTACAGGACACAGCCAATAGGAAGAACACACACTAACACACTGGGCCAGATTGTAACAAGCATGGATTTGTAAAGCTGCACGCTTTTCATCCAGTTCACAGCATAGGCCGCATTATCTTCAACGGCATCTGAATATTTCTGGTAAGAATTAGCAGACTGATTAAACGCCTTAATGACTTCTATTCCGCCGATATACTCAACCACAGTGCTGGTCATTTTACGCACGCGCATAATAAGACCCTGGAATTTTTCTTCATATCCATTTGCCATTCCCTTATAGCACAACATACCAATCGGCAGGGTAATCAATGCAGCCAGCGCCATTCTCCAATCCAAAAACAGTAGGTAAATCAGAATACAAATCGGAATACAGAGATTCGCTGTCAGCTCCGGTACTAAATGCGCAAGGGTCGTTTCCATTCCCTCCACACGATCTACCAAGACATTTTTTAATTCTCCCGATGGGGTGTTAATCATATAGCCCATCGGAACCCTGGTAAGTTTATCTGCTAGTTTCAGGCGGATCTCCGCCAGAGTTGCGAAAGTGGCCGTATGGGAAACTAAAGTAGAGAAATTTGCAAAGCATACTTTCCCAAGGAAACCAATTCCCGCAATCAGACACCACTCCATATAGACGGACACAGATGTCTCTCCATCCATCAAGAGAATCACAATTTTTGAAACTGCAAAAAACGGCAGCAATCCGGCGGCAACACCCAGGATTGCCAAAATCACTGAAAGAACATATTCACCCTTATATGGAGCGGCAAGTTCCATCAGTCTGGACATGGGATTATCTTTCTTGTCCATTTCACATACGCTCCTTTTCATAAAAATAGAGGTTGGTTAAACACTTCTAACCAACCTCTATTATATCTATTCGGCTATTTTCTGCCACTCTGATAGGGCGTTAAACCCTCCATTTAGACATTGGATTATATTTATTCCGCAGGCTGTACGTTATCGATCTCAAAGAACTGTGGCACGCTGGAGAAAGTATATCCGGCGATTTTGGAGGAATTATATACAACCAGATCCTTAGAATAGGAGATCGGAAGGTCAATCACATTGTCGTTGGAAACATTCAGTGCAGTAGCAATCGCACTCTGAACCACTTCGGGATCAGCAGAGGTGGAGAACGCATTTACCGCATCCGAATAGCTCTGGAAATCCTCAAGTGCCTGCAAGGAAATAGCATGAGGATCAGCACCGAGGGATTCCTGCAGGAACTTGTGCGGTTCAGTATAAGACCCTTCTGTATTCCATGTTGTAATGTCATAATTTCCTGCAACGCCTTCGGTCCACCAGGTCATCTGATCCTGGCCGGTAGTGGTTACGTCAATACCAACCTCTGCAAGCTGGGTCTTAATTGCAAGAGCCATGTCCTGTGCAAGAGAAAGATCAGTCCAATAGGTGTAATTCAGGGAAAGCTGCTGTCCATCTTTTTCACGGATACCAGTGCTTTCATTCATCACCCATCCAGCTTCATCCAGAAGTGCATTTGCTTTATCCAGATCATAGCTCCATGTGCTGTTATAAGTAATGTCTGTGTAGGGCGCTCCGGGTGCAAACAGGCTGGTGGCCGGAGTTTCGTATCCATAGGTCAGGCCCTTGGTGATTTCTTCCTTATTGACAGCGTATGCAATCGCCTGGCGAACCTTAAGATCGCTCAAAATTTCGCTGGACGCATTCAGAACCAGGTTCCGGGTCAGGGTATTTCCATCATTGATTGCGCCCTCGATCCCATCCAGAGAAAGAGCCTGATTATAGTCATCATAGCTGAGAAGGTCAGCACCGTAAATCAGGTCAACCTCACCAGTCTGTAATGCCTGAAGTCTGGAAGATGCCTCCGGGATATACTTTATGACAACTTCATCATAGTAAGGAGCTTCGCCCCAATAGTTTTCATTTCTGACAAAACGGGTGCAGTCACCGGAAATCATTTCTTCGCGGATGTATGGACCAGTGCCGACAACATCTGTGAATGTCTGGAAGTTTTCAGCTTCAAACACATTCGGGGACATCATACCAGCAACATTCTGGAAGCAGAAGTCATTGATATAAGAGAAGCAAGGGGCAGCATAATGAACGGCCACCGTGTATTCGTCAACAACCTCTACGCTTTCAATGTTGTAAATGCCCTTGATACCGCTAAAATTAGGGTTGGAACGGTCAAAGTCCAGAATTTCCTTTACGCTTTCCGCATTAAAAGCGGCTCCATCTGTAAAAGCAACATCCTGACGGAGCTTAAAGGTAAGGACAGTATTTGTCTCATCCCATCCCCATTCCTCGGCCAGTTCGGGAACAATTTCCCCGTCCTCATAGGCGACTAAAGTCTCATAGACCAGGCCACAGGCAATATTGTTTTCCTTGTTCATGGTCAGTGTCGTAAGGCTGTCCAATTCCTTAGCCGTGACGATCGTCAGTACCTTCGCTTCGTTTTCACCGCCAGTCTGCGTCTGATCGGAGGTATCATTCTGACCACAGCCGACCATAGACAGAAGCATACTCACGCCCAATGCAGCGGCGAGAAGTTTCTTGTAAATCTGTTTCATGTTATCCTTGTCCTTTCTGGTTTGATAATTGATCTATTAGATAGCCTTGCTCGGCGATCCGTCCCTCCCGCATGATGATAATCCGATTTGCAATACGCATTGCGTCCTTTCTGCTATGCGTAATGAAAATGCAGGAGCTGCCGGATAGCTTCACAAAGTTCTCTACTAAAGTAAGTACGGCATCCGCCGAAATCAGGTCAAGCCCGCTGGTCACTTCATCCATGATTAAGTAATCAGGTTCCACGGCAATCGCCCGAAGCAAAGAGAGCCGCCTCTGTTCGCCGCCCGAAAGCTGACGGACAGGCGTTTCCAAAAGCCCATAATCCATGTGTACGGCATCCATCAAATCTAAAATATGTTTTTTTCTTTCGGCTCTTTTCTTATCAGTTAAGTTCACCAGTGCTTCTTCTACATTTGCGTATGCAGACCTGGCAGGATTTAAAGTGCCGGAAGAATCCTGAAAAACAGCCTGTATTTTTTTACGGTGCTGTTTCCATGTTCGATAATTCCAACAGGTTATATCTTCACCATCCAGTAATATTTTGCCAGAAGTTGGTTTCTCAATGCCGATCAGAAGTCTTGCCAGCGTGCTTTTTCCCGATCCGCTTTCTCCCTCAATAGCAAGACTTTCACCTTTACAAAGGTGGAGGTTGATGTCCGAAAGCGCATTAAAATCTCCCTGGTTCACATTATGATATACCTGATTTACATTCTGGATTACAATTTCTCCCATTTCCATTCACCCCGACTTTCCCTATGGCTCAACGCGGAAAATTGTTTCATCCAGTCTGTCTGCGGACTTGACAAGAGTTTATCCATCGTTCCATGCTCAATAATTTTTCCGGCTCCCAGAACATAAACGTTCTGACATAAGTTTTTAAGTGCGGCCACATCATGGGATACAAATAATATGCCTTTGTCCTTCATTTGCTCCTGCATGATGAGAAGCAATAAATCCCTGTTTTCTTCATCCAATGCAGCGGTTGGTTCATCGGCTAAAACATAATCCGGCGACATTCCCAATAAGATTGCCGCAGCTACTCGTTGTAGCATTCCGCCTGATAGTTCAGACGGATACGCACCCAAAATCCGATCCGTGTCTTTTAGATTTACGGAAACCAGTTTCTCTTTCGCCAGGTCAGTTGCTTCACTTGTATTCAAATGCAAACGATTGACAAAGGTTTCCCGCATCTGATAACCGATTTTTAATCGGCTGTCAAAAGCCGTCATAGGGTTCTGGGGGATAAATCCAAGCTTCTTCCCACAAAGCTCACGATGTGACTTGCGGGAAAGATGTGATAAATCTATATCGTCCAACAAAATTTTCCCGGCATCAATATGACAGCTTGTGTGAAGCATCCCCAAAATGCTCCGCAACAAAGTTGTTTTTCCAGAGCCGCTTTTACCTGTAAGTCCAATCACATGGCCTGCAGGAATTTCCATAGATATGTCTTTCAAAAGGTAGCGGCCTGACCGTTCCTTGACATCTAACTGTTCAATTTTTAACATCACTCTGCCTCCTTCGTTGTCAACTGCCTGCCAATGACGTTAAAGCAGAGTGTCGATAAAATTACCGCCCCTATTGGATAGAGAATCATGGTCGGGTGAAGAACCAAAGCACCCCTTGCGTCTAAAATCATACTTCCCCAATCTACTACATTATCGCCAAGCCCTAATCCAATAAAGGAAAATCCGGTAATAGCCAGAATCATATCCGCACAGGAAAGGCACAGAAAGCGAATCATTTCGGCAATCAAATTCGGGAAAATATGAATCAGCATGATTCTGAGCTTTGAAGCGCCGGAAGCGATTGCACACATGACATAGGCTTTTCCCATTTCCATGTCGGTACGGGTACGAACCAGTTTTATGTATCTCAAAATGTAAGACACAGTGAGCGCGACAAGAGTAGTTTTCGCTCCGCTGCCCCAGGCTCCAATAAACACAATTAAATACGCAATCGGGGGGATGGCTGTAACAGCGTTAATCAGGCCATCAATAAGTGCATTTTCTTTCATAACGGCCCGGCTTGTCACCATTCCGATAACAGTGCCAAGCAGAAAAACAATAAGAGAGCCTCCTAATACAATCCCCAGCGTTGTCCAGCCACCATAAAGAATCCGTGACAGAATGCAGCGCCCTAAAGCATCCGTACCAAACGGATATTCTGCGCTGGGATCAGCATATCTCTCCAACAAGTTTGATTTCATTGGATCGTTGGGTGCAAATAAAAATCCGGCAAAAAAGAAAATAATCACAAGGGTTGGAATGAAAATCGCACACCATTTCCGAAAACGCTTCGTTTTCATTTACGCCACCCCCTTTTTACGCCCGATTGCCCACTGCACCAAGTCAGCGGCAATGTTGCAAAGAGCAATCGCCAGCGCCAGAAAAAACACCTCGGCGTGTATCATGGGAGTATCGCGATCAAGCACATGGTTTACAATCAGATAACCAAATCCCGGAATTGAAAAAATGGATTCAATCACCGTTGCGTTAGCCAGTGCCAAACCAATGCTTTGTAAAAAGTTTGGAACTAAACCCATCGCTGCCCGCGGAAAAAAATGGCACAGCAAAAGCCTTTTTTCCGAAAGCCCACGGCAACGGGCATAAAATGCGTAATCCTCGTTGCTTTCATGCTCCAGAGCATCCATCAGAAGCGGCGTATAGAAAGAAGCCCCGAATACGCCAATGCAGATTGCCGGAGATATGTAGCTGAGTAGGGTTGTATTTCCTGCCACAGAAATTAAGGACTTTTGAACAGCAAAATAATCCAGATAAACGGTTGCCAAATAGAAAGAGGGTATGGACACACCCAAAATGCACAAAAGCCTGACTGCCTTTTTCGGAAGTTTCCAGGGAAGTAAAAAGGCAATACAACTAACGATTACAATGAAAACAACCTGAAAGATAGATGCCAGAGCTACAATTCCAAGCGTTTTCGGAAAGGCTGTGGCAATATCCGTCCAAACATCATGTCCATTTGCCAAAGAAACGCCTAAATCAAAATGCAGTAAGTCCCATACCCAACGGCCATACTGGACAAGCAATGGTTTATCAAACCCCAACTGAATCCGAATCTTTTCAATCTGTTCCGCTGTGGGGTTTCCGATCATCCTCTTTGCATAAGCTGTGGCTGGATCAACGGATGACAGTCTCATCAGCAAGAAAGACAGTAGAGTTACAAACAATAAAGTAAATATCAGCTCAACCAGTTTCCGTAGGATATATTTTCTCATATCCCGTTTCATAATACCGACTCCTTCGCGGGTTAGAACAGTCTAACCTCTATTCAAAAAAAAGAGCGTCTGCACGACGCTCTTAAATCATCTGCTAGTACAGATGATAGTATATTGTATCTGGTATTTTGCCGCCACTCTAAAAAGACCAAACATCCTCTATTTGGACAACTTTTTTCGGAACTCGGAAGGCAGTTCTCCAAATTCCTTTTTGAATACTTCGGAAAATTTACTTGGATTATCGTATCCCATTTTAGCCGCAATTTCTGTTATGCTGTCAGAAGTATCCCGAAGCAAGATCGTGGCAGCCTGCATACGATAGGATTTCATATAAGCATAAATAGAACACCCATAAACGCCCTTGAAGCAAACCTTCATTGAGGTAAGAGGAATTTCAAATTTTTCTGATAACTCCTGCAAAGTATAATGGTTGCGAAGATCAGCTGTCATATATTCCTGCATTTTCTTTATTGTTTGTACTTGATTTCTTGCAAAATATCTTCGTTCTTCCTGGTAATCCTGAAGCGAAACCTGATTCAGAAACATCAGCAATTCCAACACTTTCACTTTTAAATAGTAAGCGATCATCCGAGGCTCCACCCGATAAAGTTCCGAAAAAATATGTTCAATTTCGCTTTGAGTTCTTAATACAATGCAGGTATCATTCTTGCAAAACTTATCTGCAATCGAAAAGACATCTATATTCAGACCTCCAATCACACTTTCTATCCGCTTCATAGTTTGATCTGCCGTAGGCAGATCAATGGTAATAGAAATGCCGTGATAATGCGACAACGGAAAGTAAGTTGATGTAGTTTCGTTTGTCAGGCGGTTAATTGCAAGATCGCCAGCACCGACATACTGATAATCTCCATTGGCAAATTCGCATTCAAAACGTCCCTCCCGGCAATGATTGATTTCAAGTACATCAGAGTGCGGAAGCTTGTTTTGATTCTGTCCATCGCTCATGTGAAAATCATTATAGAATAATTCAATACCCGGAAGAATTTCATAGCGAGTGATAACACCCTCTCCAGTTACATTTTTCATTCTGTAAATGGAGCAGCCATCTTCGCTGACAATTTTTTGAATTTCCGGGTCAAAAAAGTCTGTAAATTGCTGTTCGCTCATTTGTATTTCCTCCTGGGGTTAGCATAGGCAAACCACGGTTAGTATAGCATCTTTTCATGGCCGCAGTCCATAGATATTTTTTGAATTTTGAAGTATGCGTGTTGATTCTCGAACCTTAATCCTTGCCTGAAAGCACCCGATGCAGCCGCATAGTTTCCATACGGTGGAGCCGGATTTTTTCTTTTATCTTCGCAATCTGCTCCGCATGATCTTCCACAAAAACCTTATCGTGCAGGCAGAAGATAAATTGAAACTTTGAACACCCGTCATGTATGGAGACAAAAATATCTTCCGCCGCTGCGACAATCCTCGAAAACGCAGCCAGTCCTTCTGGATTTGAGCTGCCTAACGTAAGCCCTTCTCCTATGTAAACAAGCTGACCGATCAAGGTATCTTCCTTGATGTTCAATTCCACACGGCCTCCCTGAGTCTTTGCAATCACGCACAAGGCCGGATAAAATTCCTGCTCCAGTCGTTTCCAGCGTTCTTCATTCTTTACCCTGGTATATTGGGATTCCTGGGCATTGACCAATTCCATGGACAGCCGAAACCGCTGCCACTCCCGTTCGCTTGGGGACGTCTGGGGTTCCGCCAGCAGCTCCTTCATTTCTTCATTGTATTCCGCTATAAAATCTACCTCTTTGTGCATCCCTATTTCTCCTATTTTGTTTGTGAAAATGGATTAGTTACCTGACAGCATTTCTATTTCCCTACATAAAACGCTGTCAGAAATATTTTACAACAGAATATCAGACTAGTACAGTTGCAGGGACTAATTTTTTACCGCACCACCATATAATAATTAGTACAGTGACAGGGAATGGTGGTGATGCGGATGCAGCTAAATGAGGCCGTGAGTAAACGGTTGACAGAACTTCTTTCGGAAAGAGGCACATGACACAGTACCAGCTTTTTATGAAAAGCGGGGTTCCGAAATCAACCATAGGGAACGTTATCAACTGTTCGTATGAATCCGTGAAGCTACGGATCATCCATGAAATGTGCCAGGGACTGGGCATTACCCTGTGCGACTTCTTCCAGTCGCCGCTATTTGACGATTACCATCTTGATCCATAAACTCCGATACAACCGTTTGGGATGTACCGGAGTTTTTTTGTTGGAGAAATGTATTGCAGAAGATATGGTTTCTTCGTTTTTAACGAACACAGCCATTTTACTTTTTCCAATTTTCCAAATTAGTTGAAGATTATTTCTGACAAAACAATTTCCTCCGCCTGCGCCCTGCAATTATTTGCCAGCCCCACCCATTTCATTTGATCGGCGGCCTTTAGTTCTTCGGTCACACCTGCAGCTTTCATAAGCTGCGGCATGAGAATGTCCATGCGCGCATTTGCAGCCTCGTCAATCTCTAACAGATGGGGATAGAGCTTCTCGGAGAGTAACAGGCTGTTGTAAAGGGCAGGGCGGTATTCTTTCAAATACCGCCGCCGCATACGCCCGTACTTGCCGATAGATCTATCCGGCTGCTCTGCCAGCTTCAGATTCGGGATGTAGTAATCTCCAACACAAATGTAGGTCAACTCTTTCATGTGAAATCCTCCTTTGTCATACGGCGGCGCGGGTCTGCGCCGTGGCTTTCTGCGGTTCCTGCTTCGGTAACTGGCCCACTGGAATAAACACGCCCCTTGCCATATCCTCGGCCCGGATAGCCTCTTTAGCTTCTTCCATTCTCCGGCGTTTCTCGCTTTTGGTACGCTCATAATATTCCCTCTGCCAGCCGTTGGCTTTCCGCTTCAAATAATTCTGATGAAGCCTGTCCTTGCGTTCCTCTTTCTTCCGCAAAGCTTCTAATTCCTCCGGGGTCAAATCGACTTCCCCAAAGTGGGGCGGAACATATTTCCCGACAAAGTTGAAATAAATCTCAATCTCCTGTGTGGTTTCAACGCTGCCTTTCCGGTCACGCTCATGGACAAGAATTTTCTCTACAAACTCGTTGAGCATGGTGTTTGTCAGAGTGTCAAAATTCTCATACTTATCAATTAGGGCTATAAATTTCTCTGCGGATTTCTGGCTCTGCTCATAGCCGGTAACAGCCTTTTCCAGCTCCGCAATTTCAATCTCAAGTGCGTCCTGCTCTTTGGCATACTGTGCATCAAGCGCCCTATATCGTGCATCCGGCAGCTTGCCGAGGGCGTTGTCCTCATAGATTTTGCAAATCAGTTTTTCCAGTTCTCCGGCTCTCTTTTGGGCAGCAGCCAGACGCCTGCGCTTTTTCGATATATCGGCACTCTGTTGAGCAACCTGCGTCTCCTGAACAGTGTGAATAAATTCCGTCCGGTCATTTCTGGAATATTCAGCGATAGCCCGGAGCGTGTCAGAAACCAATGTCAGAACAGCACTCTCATTGATACGGTGTTGTGTAGGGCATAGTGTCCCACACGGAACTTTGGTATAATTGGAACAGGTATATTGAGAAATCCGCTTGCCATTGTTGGTGCGGTGGACATACATCTTGCCGCCACAATCGGCACAATAGAGCAAGCCTGTGAGGGGAGCCGCTTCGCCCCAGCCGTTTGGATAACGCCGTACATTGCTGCGGATTTTCTGC
>ERZ827488.3356-NODE-3356-length-13157-cov-6.784842_pt1 | contig 13157 bp, 9 predicted proteins | sample MGYA00519771_ERZ827488 | MGnify/ENA primary metagenome ERZ827488 (study PRJEB31778, sample SAMEA3449323) | human gut metagenome | biome: human gut; feature: human-associated habitat; material: faeces | place: United Kingdom | collected 2010/2012 ...
ATATGATACCAGGGTCAAAAGGTCAGAAAGCCGATGCAAGCTTGCTTGCAAGAGGTTTTTTGAACTCTTGACCATGGTATCATTTATATTTCAGCGTAATAATATCGCTGTCCTTTTTTTGTATCCATATGAAAAAATGATATATCATAAAGTTTCTTTAAATTTTCTTCACATAGACATTCATTTGTATTTCCTGCTGCAATTACCTGCCCGTCTTTTAGCATAATCAGACGATCACAATAAATTCCAGCCAGATTGATATCATGAAGCACCATAAGCACAGATACGCCTTCCTGTCTGTTTAATTCCGAAAGCGTCTGCATGATTTCAATCTGGTTTTTAATGTCAAGGCTTGCAATCGGTTCATCAAGAAGCATCCAAGGTGTGGTTTGTGCTACCGCGCGTGCAATCACAATCTTTTGTTTTTCGCCGCCGCTTAAGATAGCAAATTTTTTATCCTTAAGCTTATCTGCTTTTGTGAGCGAAAAAGCGCGATAAACTGCTTCTTTATCACCGATTGAGGTTCCCTCAAATCGTCCCTGATATGGTGTACGTCCTGTCATCACGATCTCCTCTGCCGTAAAGTCTGTCTCAATATCTGTCTTCTGCGGCACAAATGAGAGCAGTCTTGCAAGCTTTTTTCGCGGATAATCGTCAGCCGGCACATCACCAATTTTCATGCTTTCTTTACTCTCTGTTTTTAAAAATGCGAGTACATGACGCAGAAAGCTCGATTTCCCGGCTCCGTTTGGCCCGATAATTCCATATATGTGACCTGGCTCAAGATTAAGCGTGATATCTTTTAAAATTGGATGATCCATCCCTTCTGGTATCCAGGTCAGATGATTGCTTACAATATCTACTGATCTGAGCAAATCCATTCCCGATGCCGATTCTTTTTTATTTCCTTGTCGACTCACGATTGTTTTCTCCTTTTTTGATTTTACGCTGTTCACGAGGGTATTCTACGAAAGCGGCTCGCCGCTAATCTAGGTTGTGAACCGCAAACGTTAGAAATTTCTCACGCCAACTTTCTCTTAATTAGCAGAATCAGATATGGTGCCCCGACAATTGCTGTCAGCACACCAACTGGCAGTTCTCCCGGTGCAGTCACAGTACGCGCTAACGTATCGCAAATCATCAAGAAAAATCCGCCTCCAAGAATCGCCCCAGGCAAAATTCTTCGATAATCATCACCAAGCAAAAATCGTACAATATGAGGAATCACTAGTCCGACAAAACCAATCACACCGCTGACGGAAACACATGCGGCAACCATCACCGATACTACTAAAATCAAAATTCGGCGTATACGCGCTGTCTCGATACCAAGACTCTGTGCCGTCTCCTCACCCATCGCCATCAAATTCAGATCCTTTGCCAAGACAATGCAGACACAAAGACAAATCATTTCACAGATAGCAACATAACAAACCTTCACCCACACTGCAGATGAAAAGCTTCCCATTGTCCACAGATAGACTTGTTCGATCTTATCATGATTAAGGGACATAAGAAGTGACATCACAGCTGAAAAAAGTGTACTGATTGCCGTTCCTGTAAGAAGGATACCTATTGTCTTTGCTCCCTTTTTCATGCCTCCAATCAAATATACTAGCATAATTGTTAAAATCGCACCAATAAAAGCACACACACCAATAGTTCCAATCCCCAAAACACTCACCTGTACACCAAAAAGAATAGCAATCGTTGCGCCAAGTGCGGCACCTGAGGATACACCTAAAATATGCGGATCAGCAAGCGGATTTTGAAAAATCCCCTGAAACACGCCTCCCGCTGCCGAAAGTCCTGCACCAACAAGCGCGGCAAGCAAAACTCGAGGCAGGCGAACCTGCAAAATTATATAGCGCTGCATCGTGCTATACGCTGATATATCCACAAATTGGCCTATTCCTGGAATACCAGACAGCGCAAGCTTAATGCTCCCTATTATGCCAATCTCTGCAGATCCAACACTTAGGGAAATGGCAGCTCCCACAAAAAGAAGAGCTGCCATGCAAACATAAATATACAAATATGTTTTTTTCTTTTCCATTACTTTTCTAATGCTGCCTTTACGTAAGCAACCTCATCGGCCTTTGCGTTACAGTTAAATATCTGACCAAGTGTGATTACAGTCTCATCATCTTCTGCATCAACATAGATAACAGGAATATTGGCATCGTCAAACTTTGCCTTTTCCTCAGCAGAATACTCTGCATCTGCAACAACAACTGCCGGAGCCTCTAAAACAACGTCCTCAACACTTTTTTGTTCATACTCGGCATCCTCACTAACTACACCGATTTCCTTTAACAGATCGAAAACTTCCTCGCTTGCAGCGTAAACGCTCTCTGGGCAAGATTCGATATTGTACTCTACAACACCACTTTTTACATTAACCGGATACTCAGTCTCTGATGGGAAGCACTCTGGATGAAGCATCTGTGCTAACTCTACAACAGCATCTGCATTTCTCGGTCCCTGACGATCAAGCATGTTAGTATCAATAGTCTCTACAAAACCATTCTTTACTGCACTCAGCTCAGTATACGGATCTGTTGTGCAGAAACCTTCCTCATTATAAGCATTTAAGATAACATACTGCGGATCCTTCTCCAGAAGTGTCTCTGTGGAATATGACCATCCCTCCACATCTGATGCAATGTTGTCGCCGCCTGCCGCTGTCAGAATACCATTTACGAAAGTATCTCCTCCAGCTGTATAATCGCCGTACTCACCGTATCCAACTACATAATAAACTGTCGGATTCTCATCAACATTTGCCAGACGATCAGAAACATAGTCCATCTTTGTCTGCATTTCATCAACGGTCTTTTCTGCTGCTTCTTCACAGTTTACAGCCTCGCCAACCAAGCTGATCATATCATAAACGCCTTCCATATCGCCCTCATCATAGAGATACAAAACAGGAACACCAGCATCATCAAGCTGCTTTACTGCATCATCTGAAAAATGAGTAGAGGCAAGAACCAGATCTGGCTCCAGGCTTAAAATTTTCTCAATATCTGCATTTGAAATACTGCCAACAGACTCAACCTCGCTGACTGCTGCCGGATAATCGCAGTAATCGGTTCTTCCAACTAATTTATCACCTGCACCGATTGCATACAGAATCTCTGTCATATTGGGTCCCATGGATACAATCTTTTCAGGCTCCTCATTAATTGTAATTTCAGTGCCGTCTGTTCCGGTTAATGTAAGCGGATAGCTAACCTCGCCAGACTCCTCAGATTCGCCTGCCTCAGATACTGCTTCTGTCGCTGATTCAGACTCAGCTTCGCTGCTTGCCTCTTTTGCTGCCAATACAGATGTACTTGACGCCACAAGTGCTCCACACATAATAATTGCCTGCATCTTCTGATACTTTCTCATAAAACTCCTAACTGCAGATTTTTTCTGCATCACATATTCTTTTGCGCTCTATATTATAACGAACTATGGCCTGTATTTCAAGCAAATTATTTTGACTCCCAGTTTTGACAAAACCTTATCTTATTTCATATGGCATGATTAACATATCACAAATGGAATGAAGCGGCAGCATTGACAATTACAAAACTATCTTTTTACGCCAACTAATTTGCAAAGCTTTTCCATTACGACGTCTCTCCAATTCGAATTTCTTATTTCATCCTGCAACAGTTCCCTCCACTTCTCATCATTCACAATATTATCTTCATATCGTGCTTTCTGCCACTCTGTCTCTTTAGGAACACAGAATACATTATTAGCAAAATGAAAATTTTCTCCTTCATCAAAGCAGCAAATTTGTATCGGATTTTCATTATAAAACAGATTTCCATACCATTCTGCTAAAATTCCCTGATCATATACGGCAATGCCTCTTCCATCTCTCATACTGATATTGTAGCGCAGAATGGTCTTTTCACAGTCTCTATTGTGATTAAGCTTCATGCAGTCCAGCCAAAATCCACCTTCATTGTCATGCGAATAGTTATACTGAAATACTGTAGTCCCCGCAGTTCCCCAATCCGTATCAAATGCTGTTCCATCATTTTCAAACATTCTGGTTCGTGCCACTTCATTTCGCTGAATCAGCGCATCCCGTGTCGCGCAAACCCAGATACCAGCTATCAGCTGGGTATCTTCAAGTGTACCAAGTGCTCCTGCATCAAAACAAACATTACTATCAATCAGCGGTGATATGCAATTTGCCACAATAACTCCATCTGATCCAGTTCGTTCAATCCTATTTCCACGCACAACTACATGTGTATGATGAATATCATTTATAAAATCTTCCTGCTGATTTACACGTATACCACTTGTTCTAACATCGTGAATGTAGTTATTACTAATAACGATGTCATGAAGATGATCTTGAGCTGATGTACGACCTGGAAAGGTAACATACACAGCCCCATTCCAATACATGCTCTGGTATGCTGGCATTGCCCGTCGATTTTCACCGTCTACCTCAAAGATTTCACAATCTGAAATTTCTATTCCTGCTGTAATTCCCTCTGGCTTTGCACTAATGCAAATTCCCTGACGCACACGTCTTTCGCTGCTATGGTTACAAATACGAAGTCCCTTTACTTTCCAATAGCTCACTCCATCAAGTAATATCGCTGCATATGCACCATTTCCATCAATCAAAGGTGCTTCTCCGTTCCCATAAACACCAACCTGCGCAAAATTAAAACGATCTCCATCTCCATGAAGGCAAAGCATTCCCTTCCACACACATCCACATTTCAAAAGCAGTTTGTCTCCTTCTCCAAACACAATCCGATTTGCAGCTTCAAGACTTTTTAACGCTTCGTCTGGCGTAATTCCATTATTTTTATCATTTCCATTAACAGCATCCAAATAAAATATTCTTCCCATATTTCGCATCCTCTTCTATTTACTCAATTTTCGCACCAACTTTTCTTACGATATCCATTCGAAAAGCTCCAGGCCATGCAACTAGCCAGTTTGACGCACTTCCCATTACCGATTGGCGTGACAATTCAAAACTTTCATCCTGACTTCCCTTTGGTCTTACATGGCCATCTATAATCATCGTTCCATCTGATACATGCTGGCAGCCATTTCTCCATATTGCTTTTGCCCTTTCAATCCATCTTGTCTGACCAGTTTGTTCTCCCAACTCATATAACTCTGGCACATAAGATAATGCAAATGAATCCATTCCTTCATGCACAGTCGATACAAGAGTACCACCAAATGAATCATATCCAGTTTTTCCAAGTGTTGTTTCTTTAGAAAATTTTTCGGTACAGGAATACTGCCATGTTGAAAGGTACCACGCGGCATTTTCAGCAAGTACTAGCCATTCCTCTGATTTATCTTCACGATACATACTTACTGCACCTTTTAACAGTGGAATTGCTGATTCCTTATCAATTGAGAAAATATCAAGTGCTCCTGCTGTCGTAAAGCCCTGCTCAGTCAATTCTTTTCCATACCAGCGTAGTGCTTTTTTCGCTGCCTTTAAATAGACCTGATTTTTGCTTCTTCGATAGCCTTCCACTAACGGAAGTGCAAGAAATGCTCCAACTGACCCTTCTTCAATTGCCACACTTCCGTCTTCATGCCAACACTTTGCAAATGCCCCGCTTTCTTTCTGGACACGAACCGCAAAGTCGCAAATTGCAAATGCAGCATCCAGATATAATTTTCGTTCTTCTTTTAGCTTTACAGATAAATCATATGCATCAAAAAATTCAACTCCTGCTGTTCCAAGATTACATGCCTCCAGGTAGCGCACTTGTCCTGGATCATAATAGCTGTGGACAACACCAATAGGAAGAGATGCATATTTTATCCACGAATCCAATACGGCAAATCCCATACGACGAGCTTCCATATCTTCCGGATGTTTAATTGCTTCGCATAGTAATTCATTTGCCAATAATGCATTCTGTCCACACCACCCAATTTCATATTTATTATATCTACGCTTTTCCCAGTTTTCATTTTCCCATGCCAATCCGATGTTAAATCCGCAAAAGCCATCGGCTTCTTCTGTATAAAGCGATTTTGCATAATCAATTCCGTATGACCATACCTCTGCTAATGAAAGTGGATTTTTTGATATCGCATAATTTTGTTTCCATGAAAAGTCAAGTACACGATGATATCCGGCTCTTTGCTGTGGATGCTCCTCAAAAACAATCCATACGCAAAATTCCGTTCTTGGCTCCATCTTTGTCTGGAATGCATCTGCATACCGATACAAACGAAGCTGTTTGGGTGACTCTTCTTCTGGCCATAAAATACGATGTACCATTTGCTTAGAATTTTTTTTGTAAAACAGACTACAGGATTCTCCATCATTTGCTTTTCCAATAAGTGATACACTTATTTTTTCATCCTGTGACATTGTCATCGCTGGAATAGCTGCGCGGTGCCAGCCATATACCCATGGTACTCCATTATATCGATCTCCTTCATACTCGCAAAATGTACCAAATCCATTTCCATTATAATTAATTCCTGGAATCAAATAAAATTCACTTGAATAACAAGTTTCCAATTCCATGCACATTTTCTTGACTGGCTTACACTGACGCCTCCACTCAAAAATTCCATCTTCAAGTATTGTTAATGTATCCTCTGCATCACTGCATCCTATTAACCTTGCAATCTGTATCTCACCAGAAAAAAATAATATATCCTGTCCTTTTTTCATATATCGTATCATAACCAAGCCTCCTGTTCTTCCCCATTAAGCCAATTCCAATTATCCAATTTTCTTAACACTTCCAAACGAAACGCGCACGGCCATGCAACTAGCCATTGACTTACACCAAAATAATTACCATTGTTTCCCCATCTCGTATGTAAAATTCCTTCATCACAGCTTCCTCTTGGACGCACACCAGTCTCACCGATCATCAACGTACCATCAGAAATTCCTTGAGATGCATTGTACCAGATTGCAAACGCTCTGCTCTCCCACTGTGTATTCTTAGTAAATATTGCAAGCTTTTTTAAATCCTCCACATAACACAATGCAAATGGATCAATATGATGATGCGAGGTTGAAACTGCTGTTCCACCAAATGTGTCATAACCCATCTTTCCAAGAATAGAATCACTCGGATATACAACACTCTGATGCCACTGCCATGTTGATAAATACCATGCTGCCTTCTGTGCCATTTTCAGATAGCGCTCAAATCCCGTGGCTTCATATAGCATAATTCCACCTTTCAACAAAGGTATTACTGATTCCTTGTCAATGCAACACGTATCCAATGCACCAGATGTGCCATATCCACAATTTTTAAATTCTCTAAAATAATATGAATATGCTCTCACAGCAGCTATGTTATATTTTTCTTTATGTGTTTTTTCAAAAGCCTTTACAAGTGGCAAAATAAGAAATGCGCCTGCTGTTCCTTCTAGTGTATGGACCGAACCGTCACGATTCCAGCTCATTGCAATTCCACCATCCAGTCGCTGATGTGCCATCGCAAAATCGCAGATTTCAAGAGCTGCTGTCAGATATTGCGTTCTTCTGACACCAATTCGTTCACACTGTTCATATGCTTCTATCAGTTGGCAACCTGCAGTTCCCAAATTGCAAGCATCAATTAAACTATCTTCCGGATCATATCTGGTCAAAAGCAGTCCCTCTTTACTACGTGCTTTTTGGGTCCACCAATCCAAAACGGCCAGACCTTTTTTCAATGAATCCTTATTTCCATTCATCTGATAATCATATAAAAAAGAAACCGCAAGAGATGCATTCTGACCACACCATCCGATCTCATATTTCATCTCTTCCCGTTTTACCCATTCATTTCCATCCCAACGAAAACCAATATTAAAAGCATTAATTTCACCATCATGTGTATACAGTTTTTTCGCATATTCCACAGACCAGTCCCAAATTGTCTGAGCACTTTGTTTTGGATGTAGTCTTTTTATATTTTGTTTCCAAATATATAACATCATTTTTTCATCTGCATCACACTGATCACTGAAGAAAATCCATCCCTTAAATTCACATCTTGGCTTGATTTTACCTATGTATTCTGGCATAAAACAGTCCGCCATCAAATATTGTGGACTCTCCGTTTCTGGCCAAATTAGACGATGCACTGCTTTTTTATTCTGTATAAACATGCTGCCAGATGCAGTATCTGACGAGCATACTGCCAGACTTACCCGATTGCCTTTGCTTACAGTAGCTCCTGGCACTGCTGTTCTATGATAAGCAAAACTATAAGGAATTCCATCCTTCTCAAGACCTTTGTATTCATGATCCTTTCCCCACGGATTCTGGTCATAGGAAACAGCCGGTACCACAATATGTTTTGCCTCAAAACAATCCTCCAATTCCATACACATATGATCTGTTTCTTTAGCAGTTTTACAAGTCCACTCTACTACATCACCTTCGTGAAACACAAATGAATCAAACCGATCTGTTTGCTTTTTTATCCTTGCTGCAGGCTCATTATTAACAAAAAACAAAAATTCGGTCGCTGTTTCTTTCATTTCTAACTTCATATTTCTGCCCTGCCTTTCAATTATTTTCCCACTTTTCAGTATTCATCATCCTTACTGATTTCGATATTCCTGTGGACTAATTCCCACATATTTCTTAAAATAATGAGTAAAGTATGATGCTGTTCTCATTCCTGTCATCTCAGCAATTTTCTGTATTTTTATTGTTGGGTCTTTTAATAGTTTCTTTGCTAATACAGTTCGCTGATCACTAATATAACTATTGATTGACTGTCCTGCTGTCTCTTTATAAATTCTTGACAAATAGGCTGGATTAAGTCCAACATAATCTCCTAACACAACCATTGACAAATCCTTTGATAAATTCTCTTTTATATAAGAATTTACAACGTGTACAATTCGGCTTCGTGAATCCATATGCAATGATCTCCTCGCTTGGAAATACACATGAGCCATCTCATAAATTTCCTTTATTGCCTTGGAAAAATCTGCATAGATTCTAAAATTGCTCAGTTTTTGTGCATCAATCTCATCAAACGACTGGTTATCCTGTGGCAAAAAGTTAGCAATCGCATTTAACAGTTGACTGCTAAGGGTACAAAAAAGAGCATGTTCTTCTAACACAGACAGTTGACCACAATTTTCTTTTAATTCACCATATGCCTTTATGTACGCTTCCTCATTTCCAGCCGGTGAACTACTCGGTCATAGAATGGCCGAGCATCCAAAGTTTCCCTTGAATACCGATCATTCTATTTCCGCCCCTTTGAGAATAAGTCCACACTACACAATACGAATAGCACAGGCAGATCCTCTCCAGACAATCCATCTTACAGTCATGCCGTAAGAAGACAGTGGTAGTTCCTATGTTCTGCTCTAGTCACAGATGAGATCCTGCAGCATCATGTAAGATGTTACAGGATCCCGTCTGCTTTCATGCAGATGCTGCTTTTTTTCTTCATATGCGATGTGTCGTTTTTCATATACGATTCGAATCGCATTCTGTAAATTCTTGTGACTGTATTGGTGTTCCCTGCACAATTCCAGTATCTCTTTATCACCTGCCCGGTTTCTGATATTAACAGCACCAACGTGGTCTGCATCATCATGATACCCGCAGCTGGTACAGCAGAATCCTTTTGAGTGTCGGTTTTCTGCATTCAGATTGCTGCATACCGGGCATACCTGACTTGTAAAATCAGGTTCCACCTCAAAAAAGTCACATCCTTTTTGATTCAGTGCTTCCATCAGCTTTCTTTGAAGCTTTCCCCTGGCAAATGTGGAAAACATTCCATTAACCTTACGACTCTTATTGAATTCCTTAATATCCAACTTCTCAATCGCAGTCAGTGTATCTTTGGAAATGCTGTCCACATAGGTTGTGACTGATTTCTTGATCTCGTGATCCAGCCGTGCATAGTAGCAGCGCTTTTTGCGATACGGGGCTCCTGCCGTTTGAATCATTCGTTCCAGGCGATCCATCTTTTTGATGAGAGAACGTCTCACATCCTCTGGTAGATCATGTTTTCTCAAAAAGTGCTTAATTTTTCGTTTCTTGTTTCGAAGGTTCGCGAGTTCTGCAAAGGCAGGCTCTACAGCTTCATGATAAAAGTCAATTACCGGACTCATGGAACCGATTTTCCTTCCGTCGGATGTATGAAAACAGTCCGAGATTCCGGTATCCACTCCAATACAATTTGTTGTTGCAGGTTGCTGTCTTGTTGAATCATAAGACCAGCCAATTCGAAGATTCCCTTTTCTCACTTGCATCAGAACTGTTCCTGCCATCTTGTTATTCTGAATCTTATGTAAAAAATGGCTGCTGGTATCAATCGGAATCGTGATTCGCTGTCTTGTTTTTAATGGATTTGTAATAATGATTACATAGGGAATTTTGGTATCTGTTGATTGTTCGATCTTCATTAAGCGGGAATCCAATGGAACTGATACGAAACGAAGCTTTGGGACACGATACTCCAATGATTTTGAAGCATATCGCTCCTGAAACTCCAGCTGCTGATCAGAAAATTCCTTTTCAGACATTTCATGAAGTGTTTTTGTACAGTCCTCATAAAACGTGCCTTCTATCTGTCGTATCGTTTCTTCCATCTTTTGCTTTGAGCATCCCATGATCGACATAGCAAACAATACTTTTGACTGTGCAAATATCCCCATACCTTCTGACAAAAGATCCAGTCGGATATTATTCAAACGACCCGATACCTGCACGACTGCCGCATCGAATGCATTCTGGCAAAATGCAGAATTGATTCCTTCTGGGCGAATGGCTTTTTCCAGCTTTCGCATTTGGGAATCCTTCTTATCATTCTTTACCAGTTGAAGTACGATGTCAGGATTCTTTTCCAACAGCTCAATGTCACGATTGATCAGAGCAGTATACGAATTCTGCATCTGCCGTAACACGGCAAGCTTTTCTTTATTCGGCCGACCATACAGAAAAACACTCTTTGTAATGGTTGTCTGAAAAGAACTGTTCTTTTTCTTTCTTGCTTTTGGCATAGCCCCTCCTTTCGTTAGTACTGTTTTGACTGGTGTTCAATATACTTGCGGATGGTTTCTTCTGAGATGTCCCCAATCGTTTCAAGGTAGTAAGAATGATTCAAAAGCTATCCTTTTCACAGCTATTGGCGTAAGTCTGGAAACTTTTCATACATCTCTCTGCGGTATTTTATCGACCAGGCAATATGATAATTGATGTTATACATGCAGGTACGGGTCAGTTGGAAAAGTAAATTCCAGTTCCAGTAGGTCATAACCGGAACTTACCATTGCAAAAACAGTGGTGGAAGTAACTCTTCCAAACCTTTCCCCAACCGGTTGAATTCCGGTCAGTAATCAATTAAAATATAGTTACTTTTCCTGAGATGCAGGATAAGGCAACGCTGAGGAGCGACCCGAGCGGCATCCAGGGTTACACATAAGAAGCACTGAGTGTGTTGCTCTCTTTCTTTGCTCCTGTGGAAATACAAAGCGATAAACATCGGGGGGGGGGTAAGGGGCAACGCCCCTTCTGTTATAATCATACTTTCAGCAGATTTCCGGATGGTATCCTACCAAAGGAGAAACTATTATGGCAAAGAATGCACATCTGACATTTGATGAAAGACAGACAATTGAAGTATCACTTCGTGATAATCTCAAGTTCAAAGAAATCGGAGAAATTATAAGAAAAGATCCTTCTACGATTTCCAAGGAAGTCCGCAACCATTACAAGATTGTAGAAAAAAGTACTTACAACCCATGTGCCAACAGACATATATGTAAGCATTACGGTGACATCTGCAAACCCTGTCAGAAACGCTGGGGACAAGATTGTAAGAAATGTGATCCACCTTGCTATACTCACTGTCCTGATTTTGAGGAACAGGTTTGCTTGAAGATTAAAAAACCTCCATATGTTTGTAATGGGTGCGATACCAGGCATGGTTGTAAATTAAGACGCCATCTTTATGAGGCTAAGTATGCTCAGAATGAATATGAAGCTGTCCGCAGCGAAAGCCGGCAGGGATTCGCCATCAGTTCTGAAGAATTAAAAAGGATTGATGGCATCATCTCGCCTTTGATCAAGCAGGGGCAGTCTATTCACCAGATCTGCGTCAATAACGTTGATCTGATCATGTTGGATGAAAAGACAATCTATAACTATATCGATGCTGGTCTTCTTTCTGTCTGCAACTGTGATCTTCCACGTAAAGTTCGTTATCGTATCAGAAAAAAGAAGAAGCCAGTAAGGGTGGACAAGAAATGTCACATTGGCCGTACCTATGAGGATTTTCAGGAATATATGGCTGCCAATCCAGATGTTTCTGTCGTTGAGATAGATTCCGTTGAAGGAAGAAAAGGCGGTAAAGTATTTCTGACCATCTTTTTTCAGAACTGTAACCTCATGCTGGCATTCCTTCGCGATGTGAATACAGCACGTTCAGTAACAGATATATTCAACCAGCTTTATGTTCTCCTAGGGCATGAGAAATTCACTGAATTATTCCCCGTGATTATAACCGACCGCGGAAGCGAGTTTACAGACCCTCTGGGCATTGAATTCAATGGGAACAATGAGCGTAGGACTAGAGTGTTCTACTGTGACCCTCAGCGTTCTGACCAGAAAGGAGGCTGCGAAGTATGCCACGAAATGATCCGACGCGTGTTACCAAAGAAAACATCGTTTGATAACTTAACCCAGGAAGATGTGTCTCTTTTAATGAGTCATATCAATTCCTATACAAGAAAAAAGCTGAACGACCAGTCTGCAAACCAGTTGTTCAGCTTCCTTTACGGTGCGGATACCTTAGCTAAGCTCGGCATCAAGGTAATCCCCGCTAATGAGATCAATCTCACACCATATCTGCTGAAAAAATAAGCTGATCGGATTGCCATCCGGATTCATAACCACTGTTACAGAGGTGGAATTTAATCTTGCAAAAAAAGAAAGATGAATTCGACCTCCGCTTAAAGTGCGCCTTTTCTCAGCGTGGAGCTTGATCTGAGATTATCTTATCATGCTCCAGCAACTGGTTCAATCTATTTGGTTTTGTAAGTTCCAGTTTGGAATCGTAAATTCCGTTAAATCAGAGAATTCTTTATATACCGGAATTTAGTCTTGCAAGAACTTTTAAGAACAGGTATTTACTTTTGCAAACTGGAAGTCAATTTACCAATTCACC
>ERZ827488.3358-NODE-3358-length-13145-cov-17.290985_pt1 | contig 13145 bp, 10 predicted proteins | sample MGYA00519771_ERZ827488 | MGnify/ENA primary metagenome ERZ827488 (study PRJEB31778, sample SAMEA3449323) | human gut metagenome | biome: human gut; feature: human-associated habitat; material: faeces | place: United Kingdom | collected 2010/2012 ...
TTTACAATTCCATATTTGCTGAAACTATCAAATAGCACTACAAACCCAAATTTGTAAAACTAATTCATCTTAACTAATAAACAAAATGAAAATATAAACATATAAAAAGGTGTTTCAACAAAAGATTGAAACACCAATAAATTTAAATTATTTATTTTTTATCGCATTAAGCAGTTTGATAATTTCGGCGAATCCAAGCATAAACATACCACCAATAAAGCTTACACCCCACCAAGCAACAGCAACAGCAAAGCTAAAGTAATATGTGTCCTCCAGAATATTCTTTGTATAGCCCATAGCAAAACCAAGAATTGCACCAACAATAAAAATTGCATATGCAATACCGGTTAACACCTTTGCTACTTTATTTTCCTTATTAACAGGTGTTGTGTTATCACTTTGTTTGCAATACTTTAAAATTTCCTCATATTCCTCATCGGTAACATTGATTGGAATTTTCTTAAAATATCTGCCTTCCTTAGTTTCTTGGTCATATTCATAATCGGGATATTCTTCACTCCAAGCAGGATTTTCAGAATATTCTTTATCATAAAGTCCCAATTCATTCAGAACTTTTGCTTTTTCCATATCCTTATTGTATTCGGCTTGTATTTTCTGTTGATTAATAAATTCTTGTACCCTTTGATTCATTCTACTTCTCCCCTAATTTGCAACAATTATGTTTTACTTTACAATTACTACTATATCATCATCAGACTATTTTGTCAATTTTTGCTTAACCAATCATAAAATACACTATATATACAACTGAGTAATTATTATAAATAGAAATTAATATAAAAAATCGAGGACATCTCAAAAAGAGATGCCCTCAAAAAGGAGTTGATTATTCTAAATTACTTTAGATATGTTAAACCTGTTTCGCCAATAGCTCCGTCAATACCTGTGAAGCCCTGTGCACAACATACATAAACTCTCATATTTGACTTACCAGGTGCTGCAACTGAAAGTGTACCATTTGTAACAACCTTCTTGTCACCTGTAACTGCGTCAATATATGTACCGTTAGGAACGTTATTAAATGTTGCAGCACTTGAGATTGTAACTAGAGCAAGTGAATCTGTGTCATCGCTTGTATATCTTCTGATATAAGCCATATCACCACTTACATAGTTGCTATCTACTGTGTACTGACCCTTCTGAAGAGCAGGAACAGCACGACGAATCTTGTTAAGCTTTGTGATATGCTTTGCTAGAGGATAGCTTAGAGATTCTGAAGCAGCACCTGAAGCTTTATAATCACCAAAGTCTGTTGTCTTAACATCACCTTCAACGTTGTCACCGAAGTAAGCACGACCTGTGCCTTCAAGAGGAGTCTTGTTAGCACCACCATCAATCATAATGCCCTTCTTAAATTCAATTTCTGAACCATAGTAAATACAAGGAATACCACGGAATGTGAACATCAAGTCTAAGTTTTCAGCCCAAGTAGAAGTACCACCGTTAAATCTAACGCTATCGTTAGGACCAGGAGCGTAGTCATGTGAATCAACATAAACAACATTCCAAGTTGCATCATTAAAGTATGGATCTTCTTGCTTAGCTAGGCCATAAGCATTACCTGCTGTATTGAAGTTATAATGCATTGTAAAGTCAATTGCATTCATACCTGAAGCCTTACTTTTATCAGGTGTATGGTAGCTAATACCCTTTAAGAATGCATTGTCAGATGTTGGCTGAATTGATGTATCATCATACTCGTCGTAGTGGTCAAATGTTAGGTTCATATTATTGTTGATAGATTCAGCATCTGAGCCACTAGACCATTCTTTAGCCCACTTAGGATCAGATTCATCCCATGTATAGAACATTGATGATTCCTGAGCATGACCACGGTACCAAATCTGACCGTAACGAGTACAGATTTCACCGAACATATAGAAGTTAGGATTACCGTACTTAGCTGCATTTGCCATCATCTGCTTGTTATACATCATATTTAGAGTTAATCTTGGAATATGTCTAACAGTATCAACACGGAATGCATCAACACCCATAGCCATATACTTACTGTAAGCCTGGTTGATATATTCAGCAACTGCTGGATTTTCTGTATTTAAGTCAACACAGTCACCGGCAATCTGACCGTATTTACATGACCAGTCATCCCAGTTTAGGTTTCTAAAGTAAGATGTATGATAATAGTTGTTAGGATTGTAAATTTTAGATTTTGATAACTTAATATCAGAATAGTCCTTTGTTGAAGGGTGAACACCTGTTGAGTTACTATCCTGAATTGAGTTATTCTTCATTAGGTTAATTCTGGCATCATGCTGTTTTGCAGGTGTTAGGTTCCAGTATTCTTCTGCTGTGCTAACACCAGCTTGGTCTAGAAGTTGCTGAGTAGGAATCATAGAATCTTCGATACTGCCTAAATCCTTTGAAGTATCCTTATCGAATAGCTTACAAAGTGTACCTTCACCGAAGTTACCTGTATGCTGCCATACAACGTCCTGTACAATCTTCATGCCCTTCATATGAGCTGCCTGAATTAGATCCTGATAAGTGAAGTCATCACTTTCATATCTTGCATCAACCTTTGAGAAATCCATAGCATGGTAGCCATGGTAGTCATAGCCTGAACCGTTTTCAACAATAGGAGTAATCCAAATTGCTGAGAAACCAAGAGCTTTAATGTAGTCTAACTTTTCAGCAAGACCCTTAAAGTCACCTCTCCATGCAGGGTCTGAGTCAGGGTTATTATATACATTGTCATCCCAACAGTGAACGTCATTTGACTTATCACCATTATAGAATCTTGTTGTAACTACGAAGTAAATTGACTCTTCACGGAAATCAACAGATGAAACAGGGTCAAACTCATCAGGGTTTGAGCTCCACCAAATATTGTTATAGAACCACCATTCACCTGTCTTACGAGTAAGTTCCTTTGTAAGTTGCTTACCGTCTTTATCTGTGAACATTAGGTTAATCTTTGTAACATCTTTAAATGTTGTTGTATACCAGTTATCCTTGTCAGCAGTCATCTGTTCACCAGGATATTCTGTTTTGATATTATTTGGAAGTGAGTTCCAATAATATACATATGGAGTTACGCCTTCACTCTTATAGTGTACTGTTATTCCAGCTTCTGTAGTTTCGCTTGAAGCAGCAGTTTTCTTAACGCTTGTATCCTTAGCAGATACACCGACTGTGCCTACAACCATAATAGATGCTGAAACTGCAATGACCATCAAGAGTGCAATGATTTTTTTAATTTTGGTCATAATCTACTATACCTCTTTTTAATTTGCTTTAGCAAGGAATTTTTGGATAGCTACAGCATCCTTAACATTCATTTTACCATCTTTGTTAAAGTCAGAAACTGTTTCATCATATGAATTAACAACCATACCTGTGTGTTTCTTCTGAATTAGAGAAGAGTCTCTAACATTTAGAACACCATCACCATTAACATCACCAAGGATCTTACTTGGATCCGGAGTTGATGGTTTAGTAGCAGTAGTTGGAGTTGTTACTGTTGGATCTGTCTTAGATGGAGTTGTTACAGTTGGGTCTGTCTTAGATGGAGTTGTTACAGTTGGGTCAGTAGGAACTGTTGGGTCTGTTGGGTTCTGAGTTGATTCAAACTTTAACTGCTGAGTGATTGTCTGGTTATCACTACCCTGAACAGATACATCAACTGTATAAGTACCGGACTTAATTGCTGTAAATGAATAATTCTTGTTTAGTGTGTAATAAGCTGTGTTAACCTGTTCACCTGAAGGATCTTTAACTACATATTTGTAGAAAAGAAGCTTTGTACCTGTGTTACCACCGGCTGCGTTTACAGAAAGGTTAGTAGCTGTACCTGTCTTAATCTGGTTACCTGTAAGAGGGTTAGAAGATAGGAATACAGGCTTTTGTTCCTGAGAAGGGTCTTTGATTGTGAAAGACATTTCTCTAAAGTTTTGGTTACCGGCATTATCCTTAACATCAACTCTTACAGTGTAGTCACCGGAAGCAACCGGATTCCAAACACAAGAATTGTCAGCAGAATAACTTCTGATAACTTGACTGTTTACTGAGTACTGATACTGTACGCCAGTAGTTTCTGTCTTTGTTGTAGTTGTTAGTGCAATAGCACTGCCAATGTAAGCAGGTGACTTAGTGTCTGATTCAAAAGAAGTAATTCTTAGTGGACTTGTATCATATACTTCCCACTTACCGTCTTTGTAAATCATACTATTTCCGGGATAAGTAATGTTACCTGTCTGTGAGCTACCGTTATTGAAGATAATGTGGTCGTATTCGCCTTTAATGTCATAAGACCATACGCCATCACCCTCATCAGTCATAGCTTCACCAGGCCAAGCTTTGTTGTTTGCATTGCTTTTACCTTCATACCACATGTAAGCGTTAACCTTTGACCAATTACCAGTGTTTTGGAAATACACTGTGTCACCGCTTGCAGAGGTTGCCCCTGATTTTTCTGTGTTAGTATTAGCAGCAAATACAGAATAACTGCCAACACCTACAGCACTTAAAAGCATAAGTACTGCTAAGAAAACACCAAAGGACTTTTTGCATAATGTTTTCATTGTTTTGCCTCCTAAAAGTAAAATATTTTCTTACGGTTAAATTATATCAAAAAAGCTCAAGGGTTTTTATTCTGTAAAAGAATTAAAAAAATTAATTATATACAATCTTTTATACAATAACTTGTTTATATGTACCAAGTTATGAACTAAATATTAATAGCCCTTTAAATACATGTAACAGTATTTTAGGAAATTATGAACTAGGAGTTTTTTACTTTCTCCCAATATGCCCTAAAAGCCTGTTCATTCTTGTTGTCACCATATGTATAATATTGCCTATTTTTTAAAATATCCGGTAAATATTGTTGATTTACGTAATGATTTTTATAATCATGTGGATAAAGGTAGTGTTGTCCTTTGTTTTTATTATCTTCACCATCATAGTGAGTGTTTTGAAGTTGTCTTGGAATACTGCCAACATTACCTGCCTTTATATCAGACATAGCCTTGTCTATTGCCATTTCTCCGGAATTTGATTTTGGAGCATTACACACCAAAATAACTGCATCGGCTAAAGGAATTCTAGCCTCAGGCAATCCTACTGACATTGCAATATCAACACAGCTCTTTACTATAGGTATAAGGTTTGGGTAAGCAAGTCCTACATCTTCACAAGCACACACCATAAGTCTTCTACAAGCAGAAATCAAGTCACCTACAATCAAAAGTCTTGCTAAATAGTGCAAGGCTGCATTTGCATCACTGCCACGCATACTCTTTTGATAAGCTGACAGAATGTCATAATGCTCATCACCTTCCCTATCGTACCTCATAGCACTTCTTTGGGTTAAATCTTTTACAGTTTCTTCTGTAATATTCTTTATCCCATCGACAGTATCTGTTGCTAAGAAAGAAAGTTCTGCACTATTCATAGCCTTTCTTACATCGCCACCACAAGCAATGGAAATTGTCTTAACTGTTTTATCATTAATTTCAACAGAAATACCATTTTCATCTGCTAAAATAGAAAACGCTCTTCGTACTGCTTTTTCTACTTCTTCATATGGAACAGGTTTAAATTCAAAAACTGTACTACGACTTAAAATTGCATTATATACATAGAAATAGGGATTTTCTGTTGTAGATGCAATTAAAGTGATTTTACCGTTTTCAATATATTCAAGTAGTGTTTGTTGTTGTTTCTTATTAAAATACTGAATTTCATCAAGATAAAGCAAAACACCGTTTAGTCCGGCAAAACCATCAAGTTCCTTAAAAATATCTTTCAAGTCAGAAGTTGAGGCAGTTGTACCGTTTAACTTTTTGAAAGTCATATTAGTTTTTCTTGCTATATATGTAGCTAAAGTAGTTTTGCCAACTCCTGATGGGCCATAAAAAATCAGATTAGGAATTTTATTGCTTTCAATAATTTTACGCAAAGGCTTTCCTTCACCTAAAATATGTTTTTGACCTACAATATCATCAAGGGTCGAGGGTCTAAGTCTATCTGCTAAAGGTTGCATAATTTCCTCCTTTCGTATTTTTAATATATTCAACCGTTGTTAACTAAAATAATAGGGTGTCACAAAGACACCCTATTGATATTTTGTAATATTTATTTTGTTAAATACTCCAAATCTAAATATTCCAAATCAGTCTTCATATAGAGGATACTTCTTGCAGATTTCTTCAACACCTGCTCTAACCTTATCCTTGTTGCCTTCATAGTCATTTAGAACTAAAGTAATATATTCAGCAATCTTGTCACAATCTTCTTCCTTTAGGCCACGAGTTGTAACTGCTGCTGTACCAATACGAACACCACTTGTAACAAATGGGCTTAGTGGTTCATTTGGAATTGTATTCTTGTTAACTGTAATATAACAGTCATCAAGTCTTGCTTCAAGTTCCTTACCTGTAACACCTGTATCTCTTAAATCCATAAGTAGAACATGGTTGTCTGTACCACCTGAAACAAGCTTACAGCCTCTCTTAACAAGGCCATCTGCAAGAGCCTTACAGTTCTTAACAATCTGCTTACCGTATTCCTTAAATTCAGGCTTTAGAGCTTCACCAAGACAAACTGCCTTTGCAGCAATAATGTGCATTAGTGGACCACCCTGAGTACCTGGGAAAATAGCCTTGTCAATTGCCTTAGCATACTTTTCTTTACAAAGAATCATACCACCTCTAGGTCCACGAAGTGTCTTATGAGTTGTTGTTGTAACGAAGTCACAATATGGAACTGGGTTTGGATGAACACCTGCTGCTACTAAACCGGCAATATGAGCCATATCAACCATTAACAAAGCACCAACTTCATCAGCGATTTCTCTGAACTTTGCAAAGTCGATAATTCTTGGGTAAGCTGACGCACCGGCAACAATCATCTTTGGCTTACATTCTTTTGCAATTTCAAGGACCTTATCATAGTCAATACGGTGAGTTTCACTGTCAACACCATAAGGTACAAAGTTAAAGTACTTACCACTCATATTAACAGGTGAACCGTGAGTTAAGTGACCACCTTCGTTAAGGTTCATACCCATAACTGTATCACCCGGTGTTAGCATTGCAAAGTAAACTGCCATATTAGCCTGAGCACCTGAGTGAGGCTGTACATTAGCGTGTTCTGCACCAAATAGCTCACAAGCCCTCTTTCTGGCAATTTCTTCAACCTTATCTACTGCATAGCAACCACCATAATAACGCTTACCGGGATAACCTTCAGCATACTTATTAGTTAGTAAGCTACCCATAGCAGCCATAACTGCAGGTGAAACAATGTTTTCTGATGCGATAAGTTCAAGGTTTCTCTTCTGACGAGCCTGTTCTTCAGCCATTGCTGAACCAACTTCAGGGTCGTACATATTTACAAAATCAATAGAATTTACTTTTTCCATTTTAATTATCTCCCATTTCTTTTATTTACTATTCATTATATAGGAAAATTCCTTATATTTCAACTATTAATGTGCATATCCAAAACTTTTTGTACCAAAGCATATAATTCTTCAAGTGACGAGGTATGACCGGCTTCATTTCTTAGGGATGCTGCACCTCTAAAGCCTTTTAGATACCACACAATATGCTTTCTGCTTTGACGAATACCAAGGTACTCACCTTTTAATTCACACATTCTTTCAATCTGCTTAACCATTACCGAAAGTTTTTCTTCCGGTGTTGGCTTAGGTGGAATTTTTCCTGTCTTTAGATACTGATTAATTTCATCAAATAGCCAAGGATTACCCAAAGCACCTCTGCCAACCATAATCATATCACAACCGGTATGTTCATAAAGTTTCTTAGCCTTTTCGGCAGAATTAACATCACCGTTGCCTATTACGGGAATTGTTAGGTGACTTTTCACTTCCTTAATAATATCCCAATCAACAGGTGGCTTGTAGTATTGTTGTCTTGTCCTACCGTGAAGTGCTACTGCTGAAGCACCGTTTTCTTCCACAATAGTTGCAACTTCAAGACAATTTATCGAGTCATCATCCCAACCTTTTCTCATCTTTACAGTTACGGGAATATCAACTGCCGACACAACTTCCTTAACTATTTCACCACAAAGTTTAGGTGTTTTCATAAGTGAAGCCCCTGCACCGTTGCCACTTATCTTTGGAGCAGGACAACCCATATTTATATCAATAAAGTCCGGTTTAAACTGCATTGCAAATACTGCAGCATCAGCCATAGTCTTTGGTTCATTTCCGAAGATTTGAATACCGGATGGTCTTTCTTTATCGGTTAGTTCCATTAGTTCGGCAGACTTTTTACTATTATAATGTATTCCCTTTGAGCTTACCATTTCTGTTACGGTATAAGCAGCACCGTAGGATGCACAAAGTTCTCTAAATGCACAATCTGCCACCCCTGCCATTGGGGCAAGAGCAGCAGAATTTTTTATTTCAATATTTCCGATTTTCATATTATATCCTTACTTAATTATTGGTATCTCTTGAATTTGCCCATATTTTTGCCTTTTACCTTAGTAGAAAGTAAAAATGCAATAATTACACAAGCAGAAATAATAACTGCAATCCAACAAACTACACCACCAACAAAGCTAACACCACCATCTTCATCAGCACCAATAGCAGTAGGTAATTCTTCTGCTACCTGAGTCGAGTCAACTAATGTTGGTAATTTATTTACATCATAAGTTGGTTCAGTATAGTTTTCTGTTACCGGTTCAGTTTCAGGCTCTGTTTCCGGTTCTATAGCAGGTTCTGTTTCAGGCTCTGTTTCCGGTTCTGTTTCTGGTTCTGTTTCAGGCTCAGTAACCGGCTCTTGAGTTACAGGTTCAGTTACAGGTTCTTGAGTAACAGGTTCTGTTACCGGTTCTTGTGTTACAGGTTCTGTAGCTACAGGCTCTGTTACCGGTTCAGTTACAACATCTTCAGCAAAAGCAGTTGTAAATGACATTACACAGAACAAAGTTGCAATAGCTAGAACAATTGAAAATTTCTTTATATTAATTAATTTCATTATTATTACCTTCAATAATCATTGATAAGGTAATTATATCACATTTCAATTATTTTGCAATACTTTTGCTAGAGCCTTTCCCACCATCTTTCCGGAACGCTTTACTTCATCAATAGTATTTACATCTGTACCAAATTCAATTAGCAAAGAACCGTTGCACACATTTAGGTTATAAGTATATTCTCCAAAGTTAAGTGGTCTGGTTAATCCGGGATACATTGTTTCTGCAGTTTGTTGAAGTTTTATGGCAAAGTCAAGGTTATCTCTCCAAAACGGAAAGTCCCCTCCACCCTCATACTGATAACCTGTCATAATCATAATTTGTGAGGCTTTCTTTCCTTTATATTTAAAAGTAGGTTTAACTTTACCGGACTCACCACCCTCACCAATAGCATCTCTATGTATATCTAGTACAACCTTAATACCCTTATACTTTTCCATATACTTTTGAATAGTTTGGTAACTTCTATCATACCCACCGTTATATGATGGATAGTCATGCTTTGTTTTGTCATGGATAACACCAATACCGGCTTTTTTCAGTTGCTTTTCTATTTCGTCACCTACTGCTGTAACATTTTCTTTATTATTTGTACTTCTTGGATAATAGTCACTTGGATAATAACCGGTATCACTTTTTAGATAACTTTCACAAGTATGAGTATGGAAAATCAATACTTGGACTTGGTGGTTATTTTCTATTTTAAACGGCAAACCTCTCTTTAATTCTGTGGCAATATCAAGAGAAAAGTCAGTATAATTTTTTACACAAAAATTATCATATGTAATACCATCCTCACCAAACTGTTTTTCTATGACAGGATAATTTTTTCCTGATGAGGTGGTAGGGACAGTTTCTTTATTTGTTTTATTTACCTTTGTTTTTGTAGTAGGTACAGTAGTTAAGACAGTAGTAGGTGTTGTTGTGGGAACTTTATCAACCTTCTTAACCACTTCAACCGAATTTTCCTTAGGTGTTACATAGCCACCTACCCTATTACATAATGAATACATACCTGCAACAATAGCAACAAAAGCAAAAAGTAAACTTAACTTTCTTATATTTCTGCCCATAAAACCACCTCTTTAATATTCTCTTTAATACTATGATGGGTTTGTACATTTTAGTACATTAGGCTCATAAGGTCGCTTAAATTTAAATCAGAATGAAGTGCATAATTAATAGCAAGTGCAATCAGTTCAGAAGTTCTATTTATCAGCAAATCTATTTCTTTAGGTGTAACTACCATTTGTCTGCCGTTGGGATTTACCATACTTTTTAATTGTTCCGAAAATTTCACATCTTCCGTATCAAACAGATCAAGTGCCAAAGTTGATGCATCAACAACTGTTGGCACACCTATACCTATAACAGGAATACCTAAAGTTTCTTGTGATAATTTTGTTCTGTTGTTGCCAACACCTGCTCCGGGAGAAATGCCGGTATCACTAATTTGAATTGTACAGCCAAGCCTTGAAAGTCGTCTTGAAGCCAATGCATCAATGGCTATAAGTACATTTGGCTTTATTTTCTTAATCAAGCTATACAGATACTCACCTGTTTCAATACCTGTTTTTCCTGTTACACCGGTAGCAACTACTGCAACCGGTCTAAGTTTATCAAGACCTGTTGCCTTTGCAACTTCACCTTTTATATGTCTGGTTGCTATAATCTTTGATACTGATTTTGGACCTAGCGCATCAGGAGTTATTTCTGTATTCCCTAAACCTGCAATCATTACCAGACCATTTACAGGTATAAGGTGCTTTATCTCCTGTGCAATAACTTCTAACTTTTCATCAGGTGTTTTGTAATTATCGGAAAGTGGTGGCATTTCTAAAGTTACATAAGTTCCTTTTTCTTTACCTAGTTTTGCACTTGCTTTATCACTTGTTATTTTCAGTCTGGAAACTTTAATATCTTCCTTTTCGCTTTCTTCAAATTTCACACCTTTAATATCTTCACCAAAAATTTCTCTTGCTTCTAAAGCAAGGTCTGTTCTTCGTTCCATAATATCCCCCACATTCTGTAAATATCTTTTCCGAAAGTTAACAATTATATTCTTTACAGTGCAAAAAGTATTTGATATAATGTGATTAAATGCAAATATTATCGAAAGGACAGGTAAAATGAATAAATTTGCAAAAATTGTTTCTATTGCAAGTGCAATGTTAATTGTGTCTACTACCGGACTTAGTGTTAGTGCTGCAAAAGTTGACACATTAGAAAGTAAAAATTCAAGTGAAATTGCAATACCTTTTACAGGTGAAGGAACTACACTTGATGTTGATGAAAATTTACCTTCATCATATAGTTCAAAAGACTTAAATCTTGTAACACCAATCAGACAACAAGGCAATGCTCAAATCTGTTGGGCTTATGGTGGATTAAGTAGCCTTGAAACATTACTTATTAAAGATGGTGTAATAGATAATTCTTCTAACTCTTGGTACTCTGCTGCTCATGTTGATGCTTGGGGTACTCCAAGAAAAGACGGTACAGGTTGGCAGAGAGAATACTACAAAGGTGGTGGCTTTCCATATATTACAATGGGTTACCTAAGTAGTTGGAGTGGTGGTGTTTCTGAGAATGAATTTCCATACACAAGCCCACTAAGTCTTTTTGATATTAACAAAAAGTACAATATTAATAATGTTGCAACAGGCATTATGTACCTTGATTCTGAGGATAAAGACACTATCAAAAAATCTATAAAAGATTATGGTGCAGTTACTACTCACTACGATGAATATTCAAAATTCTCTGCTGATGATACCCATTCATACTGTCCGGGTGCATCAAACTACATTAATGGTCACTGTATTAGTGTTGTAGGTTGGGATGATAACATCAGCAAAGAAAGTTTCACTGTAAATATTGATGGCACAACATACACACCTAAAAAGGATGGTGCATGGTTATGTAGAAATAGCTGGGGTGACTACAACGATTTTGACGGTTACTTCTGGATTTCTTATGAAGACTACTACATATTCTCTGATGTATTTGGTCCATCATATGCTTTTACCGACTATATGAAAAACAATGTATCAAATACAATTCATCAAGTAGAAACATTTGGTGCTACTTATGAATTTGATTATCTTGATGAAGCATCAAAAGATACAACATACATTAATGTTCTAAATATTGATAACACAAATGAATATTTAAACAAAGTTATGTTTGAGTCAACAAGTGTTGGTGCTAACTACACACTATATTACATTCCTGTTGACAATGAAGGCACACCAAGTAGCGACAAGACGACTTGGAAAACACTTAAAACCGGTAAAGTACCATACAGTGGTTACTACACAGCTGATGTAAACCCTCTATATGTTAGCAAAGGCAAAATCGGTATTGGTGTTGAGATTGATACAACCGATACAAAAGCTATAAACGGTATTGGTGTTTCAGAATGGCTGGAAAATAAAGATGAAAGAATCTTTAATACTGAAGCTAAAAGAGGTCAAAGCTACATTTATACTGACAAAAATATCTTTCCTAACATTCCTAGTCTAAGCAAAAGCAAGGTAAATGATGTTATGGATTTTTACGAAGATGTTAATGATGACACAGAAGGTGGTAACTTTGTAATTAAGGGTATCACTTATAAAAGAGGAACACTTGCAGGAGACGCTAACCTAGATGGTGTTGTTGATATTGAAGATGCAGTTTGTATTCAGAAAAGCACCATTCATAGCTATACACTTTCCAGTGAAGGTCAGATAAATGCTGACATTAATCAAAATGGTGCTGTAAATGTTAAAGATGTAACAGAAATTCAAAGATTACTTGCAAAAGTAACCGGCGATAATCAGTAATTTTTAATTTTTATTTTAATTTTCATATTTTATCTAAAGCATAATTTAAGCCTCCATTTCGGAGGCTTATTTTTATGTTGGTTAAGTGCAACCTTAATTTTCATCTTTAAACTTTTTTGTAGATTAATAAGAATATACTTTACAAATTTGGTTTTTTCAATTTTGTCTGTGGGTAAAGATTAGTTTTATAAATTTGGGTTTGTAGGTGTGAATTATAGCAAAATTTTGGCTCACAGTCGTAGGGGCGAACATGGTTCGCCCGTTAAAAAGTGTGATACCTATGGGATTATTGTCCTATTTGCAGATTATAAATTTATAATA
>ERZ827488.3368-NODE-3368-length-13132-cov-6.634549_pt1 | contig 13132 bp, 9 predicted proteins | sample MGYA00519771_ERZ827488 | MGnify/ENA primary metagenome ERZ827488 (study PRJEB31778, sample SAMEA3449323) | human gut metagenome | biome: human gut; feature: human-associated habitat; material: faeces | place: United Kingdom | collected 2010/2012 ...
CATCCGCTCCATCAAAGAAGCCCTTCCGGAATAATCCGTCAATGATCGTAACAGCCACAAATGCGATCGTACAGATTGTAAATAACTGCTGGATGGCTTTCTGGAAATTCAGCAAGTGAACCGCCAGCATAACTGCGGCAACAACCAGAATACCAGTCAGCATTATAATAAATATATTGTCAGTCAGCTTTTTCTGTGTCTTCGGACGGAACTCCTCGTCATCATCCAGCGCTTCCACATCAAGGAAGATATGACTTCTGGTACGATCTTCGTCTTCATCCGGAATTGCTGCATCCTTCTCGTTTACAAGCTGTCTTGCCTCCCGTTTCAACCGCGCGATCTCCATATTATAAGCATCCAGCTCTTCCCGGCGTTCTTCCCGGATTGCTTCCAGATCTCCGTCTACATCTCCAAGCGCATCCATCTGTTCATTTAACTGATCGATCTCTGCTGCCAGCTTTTTATTTTCAAAATTCCGGCGTTCATTTTTCAGATACCGGACCGCTTCTGTCTTATCAATATCGGCATTCCGGGTTGTGGTCAGATTTACCACATAATTTCCAAGATCCTCTGCCAGTTCCTTCCCCGGTGCAGCACCATGTTCTCCGATACAAAGGGTATTCGTATAGGTGCTTTTATCTACATCAAACAGGATACCTTTATAAGAATTCTGATTCTTAAGCTGTACTTCTTTTCCTGTTTCAATCTCTGTCAAGGTTGCATTTTTATTTGTTCGAAGGAAATTCCGCTCCAGAAGATAGCTTTTGTCATCTGTTACAGCGTATGCCTTTCCGGAATAACCACCGCCGTTTACCGGTTTGCGAAGCTCATAATTATCCAGCCTTGCTCCGATCCCTCTGGTCTTATCGATTCCATACAGCATGCCAACAATAAATTCTTTCACCGTTGTCTTACCGGATTCATTTGCACCGTAGATCAGATTCAAGCCCTTTTTCAGCCGGATCTCTTTATTATTAAATTTTCCAAATTCCTTTAATAACAGCTTATTTATATACATGATCACTTATCTCCAGTTGCAAGTATTGCTTCTACCCCATACTTTAATGCATGTTTGCTGATCTCGTCCTCTGCATCCGCGAATCGTTCAATAAACTTTCCAAGCAGATTATCTTCATTATCCAGATGAAGCTTGTCCAGATCGTACTCACACAATGTATTATCCACGATCTCATAGATACGGTAGTTCCTCATCAGACCTGAAAAATCCGGTTTTAATCCATTTGCCATATGTCCGGACAGAATAATACGGTAAATATTCTGTGTCCCCATATTTTCCATCTGCTTCGCAAGGACATCCAGAATCTTCGCCTCGCTGTATTCCGGTTTCACAGCAAGCCCCAGATTAATATAACTTCGACAGTTAAATGGCTCCCAGCGTATCTTTGTCTCGCCATCCTTGATCTGTCCATAGATAAAGCCATGTCTGCCGGTCTCTGTCCGGTCCAGCGGCTCCAACGAACCCGGATATGCCATCTTATTCTTCACGATATGCTTTGGTTTGTGGATATGTCCGAGTGCGCAGTAGTCAAATCCTGCCTCTGCCATTTGCCGGAAATTGATTGGAATATGCTTCTCATCTCCACCATGTGCCAGCAGAATATTGACCGCATCCTCCATCTGCGGCATGATATCCGCATAGACATCTTCTGTATATTCCACCTGTCCAAAACTGAATCCTGTCACACAGACATTGATATCGTCCAGATATGCATTACTGAATGTGTCTGCCGGCATCAGCACTGTGTTCGATGTAAATTCATAACTCTCTGCCGGTGATCCTTTACTGATATAATCATGATTTCCTGCGATCATGATCGTTCTTGTATTTGTGAGCTTTGACAACTTATAATCCAGACTCTTCAGATCCTGCAGGGATGGCTGTGCATGGAACAGATCTCCCGCGATCAGCAGCAGGTCTACTTTTCGCTCTTCTGCCACAGCCAAAAGGCGGTCAAATGTTGATTCGATCTCGTCTGCCCGCTCTTTGCTCCAGCTTTTATCTTTATCAGGAACGGCGCCCAGATGGACGTCCGCTATATGAATAAATCTCATAGGATAACCCCTTTTCTGTTTCTCAGCCAGAAAAGTCTCTGGCAACTCACCCTTGATTATACCCCACCTGCCCCTATATCGCAATTAAAAAGATTGGCAAACATGGATATTCCGGTCGCTGCGCTATTTGGCATAGGGCGCTAACACATTTCGATTTCTATTCGATTCGCACGCCTGAGCGGAGCACTTAGCGAAGGTGAGTCAAAGACGAGACCTGAGGTTAGTGCGTGCCATGTAAGTTACCTTAGCGAAGACAAACCAAAGGTGCAGTCTGAGATTAGTAGAACTTACTATCAGCTAGTGCAAATCTCATTACGAAATCTACATTAATGTTAGTCGTCCTATGCCAAATTACACAGCAGCCGGAATATCCCAAACTACGAGTCTTTTTAATTTGCGATATAAAAGCAGGTGCGGTATACTTTGGCTATATTTTAAGTTGATTTAAGTTATAGCTGTTATTTTATAGATAGAAACTTTTTTACAATAAGCAATTATTGGGCTGCATTTTCGTATACTACGAAAAATGAATCAGATTACATTCACATGTTTCATTTTCTTTATGGATTTTGCACAGTTTTATGTGGCTGTATACCACTGATCGACTCTGTTGCAACATTGTGAGCATTTCGTGATGAGGTGTATATTGCCAGCGAATGCGAGTGCTTGTTTGAGCCCATAGGGCGAGTTAGCACAGGAGCATGAGCAAATTAGGCGTATACACCGAATAGAAAGCGCAACTTGTTTGCACCAGAATCAATCAGTGGTATACAGCCACATAAATCGGGGCAAATCAAATAAGAAATGAAAGGTGTGAATAGTAAGGATAACAAATCCGATCCATATGATAATTCAACCAACAACAGTGTTGTGACTATGAATGCAAATGCAGTCACCTCAGAAACCCAGACTTCAAATTCCTCTGACAATGCTGCAAGCTCCAAAAATACACAGTTCCCTGACAACAAACAGATGCCAGGGAATGCACCGGGCAGCATAGGAGGCTTTGACATGGATGCCGACGAATCCTGTGTCCTCACGATCAATGGCGGCACTGTTACGATCAACGCCGATGGAGATGGCATCGACAGCAATGGTTATTTCTACATAAATGGCGGAACTGTATATGTCGAAGGACCGGAGAGCAATGGCAACAGTGCCTTGGACTACGGCATCTCCGCAACCATTACAGGTGGTTACTTCCTGTCAACCGGATACTCCGGCATGGCGCAGAGCTTCAACTCGGATTCTACCCAGTGTTCCTACATGCTGACGCTTTCATCAAATACCAGCGGAACGACCACCGTTACTTTGACCGATGCTGATGGAAAGGTGCTCCTGTCACATGAAACTTCAAAGTCCTACAATTCTATCATCGTCAGTTGCCCGGAGCTTGAAGTTGGCAGCACCTACACCCTGACAGCCGGAGATACCAGCCAGAGCATCACACCGACCTCCACCGTCAACTAGGGTGGCAAGCCGAATGTCCACCGTGTATCGTAGTCTGTCCTGTAACAAACAAGCTGTGCTTTCTATTCGGCACATACGCCCTAGTCGCTCATGCTCCTGTGCAACTCGCCCTCCGGGCTCAAACAAGCATTAAAAATTGACCGAAAATATGCCCGGTAGTTGATGGTACATTAACATTGCGAGGATTTCGTAATGAGGTTTGCACTAACCACTGGGCATTTATCGAGCAATATTATTTAACTGTATTTTAGCGCCTGCTGTATATCAACGGTCTATTCTGCAGCAACATAGCGAGCATTTCGCCAGGAGGTGTATATTGTCAGCGAATGCGAGTGCTTGTTTGAGCCCAAAGGGCGAGTTGCACAGGAGCAGGAGCGGATCAGACATATACACCGAGTAGAAAGCGCAGCTTGTTTGCAGCAGGATAGACTGTTGACATACAGCGGGCATTAAGGTCAGTCGGTTGCGCTGGAAATGCCGCCAACTGCTTCGGCAAGCTTCATCAGGTCGAGGGCAGAGCCATCTCTGGCATCCAGAATTACGACCTGCTCCGGAAGCTCATGATCTGCAGGATCTTCGTATTCTGCAAAAATCCATGCCGGAACGTACTCAAATCCACTTCCATCTTCTTTCTGTTTCAGATAGTAAGACAACGTAATATCGTTAAATGCAATCTGCTTATATGCGGTCGGATATTTGGTATAATATGCTGCTATAGACTCATTTGCTTTCTTAAGCATCTCATCAAAGGATAACAGTTCCACCGCCTGTGGGCTGCCATCTGCTTCTAGATAACTATTCCAGAGAGCATCGATCACTCCATTTGCATCTACCTGAATCGTATATTTTTCGATCGGAACATTCACAAATCCATTTGCCTGACGTAGATTATCAGCAGTCCAGACTGCTACATCCGACACCGGCTGATCCATAACCGATCTTATGTATTCAAATGAATATCCGTCAACAACCGTCGGCAGATTCTGATCAGACGAACCATCGTTCCGATACAGCCAGCACAGATCCGATTCACTCTGTAAAATCGCATCCGATCCGCCAATCTTTGACAGAAATTCTTCAGCAATCTGCCTTGCCTCATCTACCGACAGTGAACATTCATTAATATCCGATTCCAACTCTCCATATTCATCACCCAAGCCGGTATTGTATTCTTCCAGACTGGACGTAAATACACCCGTTGCACCTTCCATCGGACGATACTGCAGAAGATCCTCCTTTATCCGGAAAAGCGTATCATTTTCTCCTTCCTGAGGAAAACTGATTCTGTATTCCAGATCACCAACTGTACCCATATATTCATCTGCGGAATAGTCTCCCGCATTTTCTCTCTGCTTTGAAGTCGTTTGCAGCAAACGGTTCATACGGTCAATATCCGAATCATAATTTGCTGCATGTGACGGATCCGCCTTTTTCTGCCGCTCATACAGATCGATATATTCCTGAATATCCTCTTTTGACAGCTTGTCCATATTCTCCATATCATAATAGACATAGACCCCTTTATCTGTATCAAATAACTTTTCTACCAGAGCTTTTCGATATTCTGAATCGATCTCCTTCATTTTTACCGGAGCTGTATACATCGCACCGATGTCCGGCACTGTGATATCGGAATCTGTTAACTGGATCTTTTTAAGCCCGGTTGATCCTATGTCAAATGTGGTATCACACGATTCCGGAATACCATATTTGCTCTGAATACTTCCACCGTCTTCATTTCCTCCATCCACAGTATAATCAGCATCTTTTTTCCCACATGCAGACAGGGCTGCAATACATGTAAATGCTGCTGCCATCACTACAAACTTTTTGTTTCTCCATAACTTCTGTCTCATTGTAATCGCCTCCGTTAACTATCTTTTACCCCTTATTCTCGTACATTCTCCTTGTTATATTTATTTTCCATTTTACCCAATCCTGACAGATAACACAAGTAAACGAAAAAAGAGAAGCAATCTTTTCCAAATTGCCTCTCTGCATCATCATCTCATGTCATTTTCTGACTCCATATCTTTTCGCCTTATACCAATCTATACAAATATTTTTATTCATTATCCCTCTTGTTCTTCCCGTTCATGCAGATATTTCTCTTTTGTTGCCATTCCTCCCCGGATGTGCCGCTCCGCTTTATTCACATCCAAAACAACCCGGATTCTTGCCGCCAGAAATGGATTGATCTTCACCAGTCGTTCCGTCACATCTTTATGCACCGTACTTTTGCTTACTCCGAATTTCTTTGCTGTCTGCCGGACCGTTGCTCCGCTTTCCACGATATATTGTCCAATTTCTTCTGCTCTTTCTTCAATATAATCTCTCAAAAAAATTCCCCTGCAAATCTCATTTTTACAATGTATGCAGAGGAATTTTTCTGTATGTCTGTATGATGGAAAAATGATATAGATTAGCTTGATATATGTTATAATTTTCTATAAACGTTTTAAAATATTTACAAGGAAGTCATACCCATGAACAACAAAGCAAACAACTACATCCTGGATTTTACGCATGTATACTGCGATGAAGATATGAAGGATAACCCACGGTTTCACTGGATCGACTGCTCTGACATTGAAGGCTGCGACCTGTATTGTTCAGATGAAGCCGCTGCCGAGATTCGGAAACGAATCATGCCATATGGAATCAACGGTATCCATTTTATTGACTCCGGGAATTTTCATTATGTAACAAAGATAACAACCGACCAGATCAAACGACCGTTCTCGCTCGTAGTATTCGACCACCATACAGATATGCAGCGACCACTCGTTGACGGAATGATGAGCTGTGGTGACTGGGCGGGGCTTGTTCTGGACCAGAATCCAAATCTGAAACAGTTAATTCTGATCGGACCGGAAGCAGCCGACATTTTCCAGATTGATGCAGTACGCAAAGACCGTCTTCTGACCTTTTCTGCTGAAGAACTAAAAAATGGGACTGCCCGAAAGAAATCAGCAAACATCCTCTCAGGTGTCCCATTTTATATTTCTATTGATAAAGATGTTCTCTCTACCCGTTTCACAGAAACCAACTGGAATCAGGGCGACATGACACTTGACATGTTGGAACATCTGCTTGGCATCATCTTAAGCCATGAAACCGTATGCGGCATCGATATCTGCGGTGAATGCCAACCGGATCTACCACTTCCAGAATACATGGAAGGCGAAGAAAAAAATGAACGTATAAATCATGAGCTGATTGATTTTTTTCGATCACATATTTCTAACGATACCCCATCCGTTTCTCATAATCGATGATATAATCCCTGTTTGCAAGCTCATACTGATTAAACATTGCTGTATCATCGAAATCATCCGGATCAATCGTTCCATTGTACCAGCTCTTGGAATTGAAATATGCCTGATAATCCGGATCATTAAATTTTCTTCCATGGCGGGCATATATTTCGTTAAGAGCGAGACGGCATTCATCCGGTGTCAGCCCATCCAGGTCACTATCTGATATGTATTCAGAATCACTATTCGGAAGCATATACTCGGGATCTGAAGTATCCCCTGTTTCCTGTGAGCCGGACTGGTTATCTGTATTGGCGAGCACCTTAGAATTATAATTATCACTTTCTCCGCTATATTCACAGGCTCCATCCAACGCCAATACCGTAACCATATGGTAATAATAATTTGCTCCTGCCATAGAATAGATTTTTGCAACAGCTCCCAGGGTTCCATTTTCATCAATATATGGAAGTGCCTCTGCAACATTTTCAGACGCTATTGTTTCATTGTAAACGACATCATAATAGTCATCTGTATCTTTAAAGCTTCCATACAATGAATAAAAGCAGGCATCCATGGCATCCTGTTCATCCTGTTCATAATCTGCTTCATCTATATTCAGTTCTGCAAGCAGATCCTTCTTCGTAAGCAGCTTATCCTTTTTCAGATCCAGAACATACACATTATACTCAACCATATCTGCATCAAATTGAAGCGGTATGATCAACGATAATATATTGCCATACAGAGTCCATTTATAACTGATTCCCATACAACCCGATCCATATTCATCTGTATTTTCTATGTATTTCTGTGCAAGCTTCTCGATTCTTTTATTTACTTCGTCACATGCAGCACCGTCATAATTTATGTAAGGCAAATAATATACACCTGTATAATTTACAGTTTCTACCTGTGCTGACATATCGGAATCAATAACCATATCTGCACTGTATGCAGTCTGTGCCTCACTTGTATTCTCTGAACTATTTTTCTCCGTAACCTGAGCATCTGTTGATGTATCTGTTGACAAATCCTTTGATGCATCTGTTATCATTTCTGTCTGATCTTCGGAAACCTCACTTTGTTTTGTAGTGACTTTATCGGAAGCTTCAGAGAATCCGAAACTTAAGAGAAGATGCTGACTACACACAAGAATACATTGCCCATGTTCTTGGCACATCCCAGACAATGTACGCCCGATACGAACGTGGTGCAAACGAACTGCCAATTCACCATCTGCTGACATTATGTGACCTCTATCAGGTATCTGCCGACTATATTCTCGGACGTACAAATGAAAAATAGCGCATCTACCCCCGCAGATAATTCTTCTCCCCCCTGCCAATAAAATACACCTTATGAAACGGCACAGTCACAAGAAGCGTCACCGCTTCTGCGATTGGTACAGCCAGCCATGCTCCATAGATCTTAAGGAAATGCGGCAGGATCAGAAGGCTTAACACCGTAAAGATAAATGTCCGGCTGAATGAAATGATCGCCGACACCTTACCATTTGAAAGGGCTGTGAAGAAACCGGAGGATGTGATATTTAATCCACTGAACAGGAAATTGATCGCAAAGATCTTGAATCCGATCTCTGCCAGTTCAAATGTTGCCGGGTCATGTGTGAACACCGTAATGATCCAGGTCGCGAGTACCTCTGCAATAACCGTCAGAATAATTGCCGATACCGCCACAAAAAGGAATGCAATCTTATAAATACTCCGAAGTTTTTTCTTATTCTTTGCGCCATACTGGAACCCAACGATCGGACTGATCCCGATTGTAAATCCCAGATAAAATGCATTGAATAAGAACTGTCCATACAGCAGGATCGAGATAGCCGCAACTCCGGCTTCTCCTGCAAGACGCATCAGAACAAGATTGAACAATACCGTTACAACAGAATTTGAAAGCTCTGATACCATCTCTGAAGAACCGTTATAGCAGGCATGTCCAAGCTCCCGCAAGGAAAGCTTGAATCCGGTAAACCGAAGCTCACCTTTGGAGAACATGAAAAATACAAGTCCGGCAATCGCGGGAATGCACTGACCGATTCCTGTTGCAAGTGCCGCACCTGCAACTCCCATATCACAGATCACGATCAATACGTAATCAAGAACAGCATTTACAATACCTGCACCGATCATAAGCAGCAAGCCCATCGTTGGCCGTCCCGCTGTGACCAGATACATCTGAAACAACGTTTGCAACATACAGGCAGGAATGAATAAGCTCACCATTCCCAGATAACTTTTACAGTCTGCCAAAAGCACTTCATTAGAACCCAGCAGTCTGGATATCTCTGTCAGGAACACCTGACTGATCACCACGATCACAAGGCTGACCAGAATACATACCGTGACAAACTGAGTCAGGCTCTCACATGCTCTCTTTTTATTTCCCTCTCCAAGATATTTGCTAATGATCGCATTTCCACCCGATGCCAGCATCATGGCAATGGCGATCGCCACATTTACTACGGGATATACGATATTTAACGATGATAATGCATTACTTCCGACAAATCGGGATACAAAGATACCATCCACGATGGTATACAACGACATAAATACCATCATGATGATTGACGGTGCTGCAAAGCTCAGCAGCGACCATGGCGTAATGCGACGATTTAATGATTTACCCATTTTAATAAGTCCTCTCCGTTTTATAACACTTTTCTAATTGACAAAGCCAAGCATATACTATAGGGTAACCCTATAGTCAAGTGTAATTTTGAAAATGAAAGGAAATTCAAATGAATAAAAAGATATATATGACGACCGGCGAGTTCGCCAGGATCATGCGAATAACAAAAGAAACCCTGTTTCATTATGATGAGATCGGTTTATTTCAGCCGGAGCTCACCCAGCCAAATGGTTACCGCTATTATTCGATCTATCAGACCGAGATCCTTGACACCATCCTTTTATTAAAAGACCTCGGTATGCCGTTAAAAGAGATCAAAGAGCAGCTTGCCAACCGTGATCCGGCAAAGATGCTCCATATATTAGAAGAACGTGAACATCAGATCAATACGGAGATTGCCAAATTACGCTCCATGGAAAAATGGATCTCGCAGCAAAAGAGCAAGATCCATTTCGCTATGCAGATCGATCCGACAGCCATCTTTATCGCCGACTTCCCGGAACGCTACTATCTCTATGCAGAAGCACCAACCGCTACAGATGCTGAACTGTATCGGAAAACCGATGACCTGATCAATCTTCTGCTAACGGTCGGTTCTACTTTTAAAAATGATTATGATATGGCATATTTCCAGCACGCTTCCCATATCGAATCAGATAAGTACGCTGTCTATGATAATGTCGCCCTGTTGTTAGATAACAAGCCTTACGGGCTTCCTGTCCATACCTTGCCTGCAGGAAAATATCTCACCGCCTACCACACCGGTCACTGGGATACGATCGGCGATACTTACGACCGCCTAATGACCTTTAAACATGAACACAACATCCATACTTCCTCTGAATATCTGGAGCACAATGTTATAGATAGCTTCACTGCCGAAGACCCGCAAGACTACATTACCGAGATCACCGTAGCCATAGAAGCATGATCTGCATTTTTATATAAAGCTCCGCTTAAAACTTCTCAAAGAAATGATATTCGTACAGGTTGGTCAGCTTCTTACCTGTCAGCGCCGCATAGGTACGGAGCAGCGAGGATGCACAACCTGCCACACCGACATACAGTCCCGGATAACTGACAACTCTGGTCGGAATCGTTCTCCACCAACTGTCATACCAGGTACGAAGTCCCGGTGTCCGGTGATCCGAATCGGAAAGCATTATATCAGCCGTACGAATCATATAATCATAGAACTCCTTCTCCCCGGTATATTCATACATGGCGGCAAAATGCTCCAGAATACCTGCTGTTCCACAACACTGGCACTGGCAGTTCCAGAAGCCCCAGGAATGTTTCTCCGGCGCACCGGCACGGACGATACCACGCGATAATTCGATCGTCCAGTTCCGGTAGATCTCCTCTCTGGTAATCTCATATAATTCACGAAATGCCAGCGTACTTCCAACCGGGCCATGACATGTACTGAGATAATATTTGTCATACGTCGGACCTGTTACCGGATGATCCTGATATGGGATCAATCGTCCGGTCTCATCTCCAACTGCGATATTCATTGCATATGTAAGTCCTTCCTTTGCCAGCTCCAGATATTCCTCTTTCTTTGTATCCTGATATAAGGCTGCGAACATCCATGCCGTTCCGGTCGTTCCATGTGACCAGTTCGGGAATGTCGTATCCTTCGCAAAATCAATCACCGACAAGTCAAGCAACTTCCAAAACTTTCCACCATTTGGTGCAGGAAGAGCATCCTGTGCGATCCGGTCTGCAGCCGCACATGCCGTATCCAGATATTTCTTTATACCGGTCTTACGGTAAAGGATATCTAAGAATACGATAAATCCGCCATCTGCGGTGATATCCTCCTGATCACTCCAATGCAGTCCTCTCTTATCAGTTACTGTTGCTTCAAGCAGGACATCCGCAACATATAATACATAATCCCGATACGCCTGTTTTCCTGTCACCTGATACAGGTCTTCAAGGAAATACGCCTCACCAACCGGGCCATTGTAAGGGCCTGCCGCCCAGCCCGGAACCGGAATAATACCCTTTACCTCTGAATGAAGCGTCGTCTGATACCATTTCACGCCAACCTTCGTTGCAATGATATGCGCCGCTGCTTCCTCCGCCTCAGTCAGCCAGCGTGTGTCTCCGGTTGCTTCATACAGCCGAATAAAGAAAATACCAATACCTGCCGAACCGTCATACATACTCTTCGGCGTAAATAACGGAACATCCTCCCGATATCCATCCTGTCCTTCCGGCAACGCCTGCCAGATTCTTCCATATTCCGTCTTAATCGCCAACGTATCGATCCATTCCGCCGTATCGATCGCCGCTTTCAAATAATCTTCTGCTGTATTCTTTTGAAAAATCTCCGGTGTAATCAACTTTGCCATATCTTCGTCTCCTTTGTAACTTTATCCTATGCTATAAAAACTTCTCACTCTGTCTCAGTTTATCTCGCTGCTTATTATCTCTTTCTCCAGTCATTCCTGTTTCATCGCTTTTATTTCCTAGTATTTCTATATGATAATTATACATGTATTTTCAAATTAAGCAAGCCTTAAAATCACACCCAAACTATAACTATACTATTAAGTGTCCTTTTCATTACATTTTGTATCGTGTTATATCGTTCTCCCCTTATTTACGAACTCTCATAAGGGAAAATAAGGGAAAGAAAATCTGGTAACAAATTATAGAAATGGCGCTAGAATATTGGGACTTGATATGATAAGATTAACGGAAATACTTTATTTGAAAGAGGTGAGAACGATATGAAATATATCCGAGATAATTACTCAGTACAGTTGATGTAAACTGTTGGCAGATTGTGCTGAGGTGAAAATAAACTTGCTAGCAGTCGTTAACTGTACTGTCCAAATGATTGAAATATAATATTAAAGGAGTACAGTTATGCGCTATATAAAAGAAATTCTAAAGAATAACAGAATATGGGTATTAGCTTACATTGGACTAGGTATATTTAATGCATTTATGGCTAATTACAAGACGGACTATTTTCAGAAGGTTATTGACGGATTGGCGACTGGAACACTTACATTTGCAGGAGTTATAACCTACGGTCTTATTTTGCTGGTAAATTATTGTATGAATTATCTGGATAATTATCCGGAAAAGAAATTGGAGTATGGTATTTATCTGGATTTTAAGCTTTTATCGCTTAGAAAAATAAGTACAATCGATTATACGGAATATCAGAAAATAGGTACTGGAAAACTTGTTCAAAGGATTGAGAATGGCTCATCCGCAGGCAGAAATGTAGTATTCAATTTCTGGTTGCGTTTGATTCGTGATTTACTTCCTACTATTGTTTTTAGTGTATATTTTATTTGGAAGATTGATAAAAAAATTACTTACATATTGTTTGTAGGCTATATACTTATTTTTATAATAACCAATATTCTACTAAAGTTTCTATACAAAATAAAAGAAAAGATTTTGAACAGTGAGGAGCTATTCAATCATTTTCTGGTCAGGGGCTTTATGGAAATGCTGGTGTTCCGTATGAGCAAACAGTTTTCGAGTGAAATAAAGAAAACCCGTAGTGCAAAAGAGGATATTGTATCATCAAAAGTAAAAATGAATATGATTCATGAAGCTTTTTTTACAATATTTGCGCTACTTGTGGCAATGTTAGATATTGGTATTTTATTTTACGCATGGAAAACAAAAAATCTTACAGTGGG
>ERZ827488.3370-NODE-3370-length-13129-cov-2.885880_pt1 | contig 13129 bp, 9 predicted proteins | sample MGYA00519771_ERZ827488 | MGnify/ENA primary metagenome ERZ827488 (study PRJEB31778, sample SAMEA3449323) | human gut metagenome | biome: human gut; feature: human-associated habitat; material: faeces | place: United Kingdom | collected 2010/2012 ...
TTTCGTCATCGTGGTAATGTTCCTTTTTGACGCCCTCCGGCAATCTCTGTAAAAGTAACTTGGCGTCATGTTCAATGAAAACCATGTCGCCAGTATCAGACAGCCTCCGGCAGACGGCCAGAACCGCCTCTGCCGCACGCTCCGATGTTGGCAGGCCGCCATTTCTGTGCAACGCCTGGTCAGCCACCCCGTAAAGCTCGGAGTGGATACTTTCCAGAACCGCGAAGAAGGCCATCTCCTTGGATTCGTAGAATTTATAAAACGAGCCTTTTGCGATACCGACAGCCTTTGTCAGTTGATCCACGGAGGTTTTCTTCATCCCCAGTGTGACGGCGCAGCGTCTTGTTTCCTTCAGCAGCGCCTTGTGAAGTTGTTCTGTTTCATAGTCGGTAAAAGCCAAGCTCGTTCACCATCCAAATGACCATTTCGGTTCTTCTGGTCATATTATACCGCATTTTTTCTGGTTTGCAAGGGTGTAAAGAAAAACATACGCATTTTAACAAAAAATTATTTTCCCTTAACACATTATTTCATGAAGGCGCTCCTCTTCCTTTGGCAAAGAACTGCACCCCCCCTCCAAACCGTAATTGCACCCCCTTAATGGGTTTCTATCAAAATTAGAGTCATTTGCCACGAAGTGCGGTAGTCCATGATACAATGGGCTACCGTACTTTTTTATTTTCCTATTAAAAAAACGCCGTGATACAGAAAAATCCAGACAAAGGGGTGCAAAAGCCCGGCCGGTCTGGATTTTTCTTTATTCGGAGAACTTCTTTCCGCAAGTCGCTCTTGCACCCCCTACTGAGAAAAATCAAAATGTTCTATCGGCTTTGACTAATCATCATTGCCATGTTTTAGCCTGTTATTTCGTTTTGCAGAGTAATGCGTATCTGAAAGACACATCGCAGTTATAGCCCTTCAATTTCCGGCAAGCGGAAAGAGCGTCAACGGTATTTCTGCCAAGTCGGCTGGAGTTTTTACTACCCCTGTCCGTCTCCGGCAGACGCCCCCGCCTCCATACGGCCTTGGTTAGCCCTCACTAACCCTTTATATAGCCCATTTCCCGGACATTTCTCATTTTTGTCCTCCTGTCACGCACATTCCTCTTCGTGCAGTAAGTCATTCGGCGAATCGATTCGGTATTCCATTTTTGAAAAAACTGTTAAATTCGGCAAAAATGCGCCCGCATAAGAGAATAATTTCAATAAAAATTTCGTCAAAATATATTTCTCAAGAATTGCAATCTCTTCCAAATCGTGCTATGATTGGCAAAACCATACTTGCTCGGTATGCAGCAGGGCAGCCGCTTCCGGCACACCGTATGGTCAATTCTAACCGGCTGACGCCGGGGAAAGAGAGAGTGAGCTTATGAAACACGCAAAGCCCATGAAGCGGGCATTGTCCGTGCTGCTGGCTCTGGTTCTGAGCCTGAGTCTGGTCACGCCCACCTGGGCCGCCGCCAAGACGCCTGCCAGCGGCACCGGCAACGGCCTCACCTGGGAAAAGATCGACAACCGTTCCACCGATCTGCGTTTGGATAAGAACAACGCTGAGAAGGTGGCGCAAGACACTCCGGAATATGCAGACACCGACGTAGTCCGTGTCTCCATCGTTCTGAAAGATGCCTCCACGCTGGCGAAGGGTTACTCCAGCGAGGATATCGCTGCCAATTCTGCGGCCATGAAGTACCGCCAGAAGCTGGAGACCAAGCAGGAAAAGATGGCTAAGACCATCTCCAAAAAGGCTCTGGGCGGTGAGGCTCTGGATGTGGTCTGGAACCTGACTCTGGCGGCCAACATCATCTCCGCCAATGTGGAATACGGCCAGATCGAAAAGATCGAAAAGATCTCCGGCGTCGAGGCCGTGCTCATTGAGACCCGCTACGAGCCCTGCGTGGTGAAGGACAATGAGACCACCGATCCCAACATGGCTACCTCCGGCAGCATGATCGGCTCCCATGTGGCTTGGGCGGACGGTTATACCGGCGCCGGCTCCAAGGTGGCCATCATCGATACCGGTGCCGACACCGACCATCCCTCTCTGGATCCCGATGCCTTCACCTATGCCGTGAAGGACAGCGGCGCCACGCTGATGACCGCTGCTGATCTGACGGATACCGTTCTGGAGCAGCTGAACGCCTCCAAGAAGATGCCCGGCGTCACCGCCGATCAGCTGTACGTCAACGCCAAGATCCCCTACGGCTTCAACTACGTGGATGACGATCTGGATATCACCCACGCCAACGACAAGCAAGGCGACCATGGCTCCCACGTCACCGGCATTGCCGCCGGCAACCGCTTCATCAAGAACGAGGACGGCTCCTTCTCCCCCGCTCTGGATACCGCTCTGACGCAGGGCGTGGCTCCGGATGCTCAGGTGTTCGTTATGAAGGTGTTCGGCACCAACGGCGGCGCTAAAGACTCCGACTACATGGCCGCCATTGAGGACGCCATCCTGCTGGGTGCTGATTCCGTGAACCTGTCCCTGGGCAGCGGCAACCCCGGCACCTCCCGCAACTCCTATGCCGCTTATCAGGCCATCATGGAGAACATCACCAATAGCGGCACCGTGGTGTCCATCTCCGCCGGTAACTCCGGCAACTGGTTCGAGAACACTGCCAACGGCTATCCCTATGCCGAGAGCAACAGCTGGACCACCACCGGCTCCCCCGGCTCCTACACCAACTCTCTGGGCGTTGCCTCCGTAGATAACGTGGGCGGCACCGGTGATTACGTGGAAGTGGCCGGCAAGAAGCTCTTCTACACCGACACCACCAGCGCTCCCATCCAGCCTCTGACGACTCTGGCCGGTGAGCAGCAGTTCGTGTATGTGGACACCGCCGGTAATGCCGAGGTTTTTGCCGCCGTAAAGGACATCCTCACCGGTAAGATCGCCATCTGCAACCGTGGCTCCATCGCCTTCACCGATAAGGGCAACAACGCCATCTCCAACGGTGCCATTGCCCTGATCGTGGCCAACAACGAGCCCGGCACCATCAGCATGGCTACCGATGGCTATAACTACACGGCCCCCTATGTCTCCATGCTGCAGGCCGACGGCGAGTACATCAAGGCCAGCTCCGAGAAGCACACCACCGATTCCGGTCTTGTGTACTACACCGGCACCATGACCGTGGGTGCTTCCGCCGCTGTCAACCATGCCTCCGCCGACTACTACACCATGAGCAGCTTCTCCAGCTGGGGCATTCCCGGTTCTCTGGAGATGAAGCCCGAGATCACCGCCCCTGGCGGCAACATCTACTCCCTGAAGGACGGCGGTACCTATCAGAATATGTCCGGTACCTCCATGGCCGCTCCTCAGATCACCGGTATGGCCGCTCTGGTGGCTCAGTACATCCGTGAGAATGATCTCACCGAGCAGACCGGCCTCACCGTCCGTCAGCTGGCTCAGTCCCTGCTGATGTCCACCGCCGAGCCCATGGTGGAGGATTACGGTGAGGACGGCGACGGCTACTATCCCGTGCTGCGTCAGGGTGCCGGTCTGGCCAACGTGGCCAATGCCGTCACCTCCGGCACCTACATCCTGATGGATGAGGGCGCCAACGCCGGCGCTGCCGACGGCAAGGTCAAGGTGGAGCTGGGCGACGATCCCGCCCGCACCGGCAAGTACTCCTTCGGCTTCACCATCCACAATCTGGAGGACGAGGCTGCTTACTTCGACCTGAGCGCCGACTTCTTCACGCAGAGTCTGATGTCCTCCGACGGTGTGAACTTCGAGGACACCTGGACCGACCCCGTGGCCTCCAACGTCAAGTGGACCGTGGACGGCGAATACGCTGCTTTCCTGAACGATACACTGAAAGATTGTGACTTTAACGGCGACGGTAAGGTCGATGCCGATGACGGTCAAGCTCTGCTGGACTATGTCACCGGCGTGCGTGCCGACATTGCGCACAAGGACGCCGCTGACTTCGACAACGACAACGGCATCGACACCTACGATGCTTACCTGTTCTTCAAGGAATTGGGTACTGCTCCCGTGGTGATCCCCGCCGGCGGCAGCCTGCACGTCACCGCCGATGTGACTCTGCTGGGTCTGGATGCCTACGATAAGGCCAGCGACAACACCGGCACCTATGTGGAGGGCTATGTGTTCGCCAACGAGGCCGCCACCGCCGAGGGTGAGCAGGGCGACAGCCACTCCATCCCCGTGTTGGGCTACTATGGCAGCTGGACCGACTCCTCCATGTTCGATATCGGCAGCTATATCGCCTATGCCAACGGGCTGGAGACCCGCGCCCCCTATATGTATGCCTATAATGGTGACAATTCCGTAAACAATCAGGCCCTGACCATCAAGGCCGTGGGCGAAACGAAAGGCTACTACTTCGGCGGCAACCCCTTCGGTCTGGACGAGTTCTATGATGCTGCCCGTGATGCCATCAATCCGGAGATCAACAGCTTCTACAAGATGACCTTCACCGCCATCCGCAACGCCGCCGCTTCCCGCCTGACCATCACCGACGGCAACGGCAAGGTTCTCTCCAGCAGCGATCTGGGAGAGGTCTCCTCCGCCTTCTACTCCAGCAGCGACGCCACTTGGATCAGCACCCGGTACACCCTGAACATGGGCGATACCCCCAACACAGCTGACGGCACCTACATGAATGTGGACCTGACTCTGGCCCCTGAGTACTACGCCAGCTACGACAAGGACGGCAACGCCACCGTGGATTGGGATGCTCTGTCCGACGGCGCTACCATGCACTATGGCATGGTCGTGGATAAGACGGCTCCCACCGTCTCTAACGTGAATCTGGGTACCGACGCCGAGGGCAACAAGGTCCTGACCTTCACCGCCGGCGACGACCAGTATATGTCCGCCGTGGCCCTGCTGGACTACGACAAGGGCAGCGTCGTCAGCAAAGCGGCCGGTTCTCCCGAGGGCGCTGCCAAGGGTGCCAGCCAGAACTTCACCCTGCCTCTTGGCGATTCTACGGCTACCCATCTGCTGCTGCAGGTGTACGACTACGCCGAGAACTACGTCACCTACAAGCTGAACCTGAACCCCGATGAGCTGGCCGGTGATGTCACCGTGAAGCTCAACACCGAGGCCCTGACCCTCTTCAAGGGCAACGTCGCCAAGCTCACCGCCAGCGTGGAGCCCTTCGGCGTGCAGCCCGACACCGTGACCTGGTCCTCCGACAACACCGACGTGGCCACCGTCAGCGACAATGGTCTCGTCACCGCTGTGGGCAAGGGTACTGCCAGCATCACTGCCACCTCCGTGAAGGATCCCTCCGTCAGCGCCACCTGCGTGGTCACTGTCAAAGCGGTGGAGGTCACCCTGAACGGCGCTCTGCAGGATGCCAAGGGCAAGGCTGAACTCTTCACCTGGGATCTGGCCAACGATGCCACTTGGACCGCCGGTTCCGAGCTGGAAGCCGGTTCCGTGAGTGCCACTACTCTGGACGACGACAACAACACCCTGCTGCTGTTGGATGGCGATGGCTACAATATGCACGAGGTGGATCTGGCCACCGGCAAGAACCTGCACACTTGGAACGGTATCGACGGCGGCAACGGCAGCAATCTCCCCCTGTTCGATATCGCTCACAGCTACCTGTACTCCGGCGAACAGAACGGCAGCAACATGGTTTGGATCTACGGCTACTATGTATCCACTCTGCAGCATCCCGATGAACTGGATGCCAGCGCTTACAATCTCCAGCAGACACTGGCTACGCAGGATGCCAACTTCTTCACCGCCATTGCCAACATGGGCTATTATGATGTGAGAGTCGGCAGCACTCTTTGCCCCGCAGATGTGTTTGTCGCACTGGACGATGCCGGCAACATCTGGACGCTGGGATATGTCTACTACAACAATACGGTCGAGCTGTACACTCTGGACGATGTGGAAAAGACCACTCTGCCTGAGCTGAGCTATCCCGGCTTCGACCAGTACGATTCCTCCATGTCCTCTCTGGTCTATGCCGAGGAGGAGAGCGGCGACGTGCTGTATCTGTCCTACTTCAACGGCGAGACCAACGACATCTATCGTCTGGCCTATTCCACCGACGACGGCGGCGACACCCATTACTGAGATGACAGCCTGCTGGGCGACGTGGGCAGCGAGGTGTGGCCTGCCACTCTGTACTCCGCTGTTCCCGCCGCCTCCGGCGAGGCCGGCAACAACGCTGTCACCGTGAAGAGCGCTCTGGGCGATGTGACTCTGGATGCCGCCTCCGCTATGGTGGAGACGCAGGCCAAGGCCCTGACTCCCGCCTCCGTCACCGGCAGCCTGAACACTGCCAACGGCGAGGGTACCGGTGCTGTCAAGCCCGCCGATGCCGAGACCACGACCCCCGTTTCCTCCATCACTGTCTCCGAGGATGAAAAGACCGTCACCGTCACCGTGGTTCCCAAGAACGACGATGTCACCACCAACGGCCTCTTCACCGTGGACTATGACGCTGGCCGACGTCACCTTCGCCTCTCAGTACTCCTCTCACAAGGATGCCGACGGCAAGGTCACGCTGGGCTATGTGGATGTGGACGGCCTGCAGGCCGGTACCGCTGTGGCGACCCTGACCTTCACCGTCAGCGATCCCACCGCCGTGGATACCTCCACCGCCGTCACCGTCCACCAGACGGAGATCAACGATCAGACTGTGGACGTCACCGAGGATCTCACCGCTGACCTCCATCAGGACACCAAGGTCGTGAACGCCAAGCCTGCCACCTGCACCGAGGACGGCTACACCGGTGATACGGTCTGCGCCACCTGCGGTAAGGTCCTGGCTAAGGGCGAGGTCATCAAGGCTCTGGGCCACGACTACAAGGATGGCACCTGCACTCGCTGCGGCGATAAGCAGCCCGGCGTCAACACCGGCGACAACAGCACCATGACCATGTGGACCATGTCCGCTGTGATGGCTCTGGCCGGCGCCGCCGTACTGGTCCTGCGCAGCCGCAAGGAGAAGTACGAGGGCTAACCCCTAAGTCTCCGCAGTATCATCTGCCATAAGATCAGCCCTCCGGCGAAAGCCGGAGGGCTGTCTTTCATGTATCCGCAGTACCATCCCCGGCAGGCGTGTTTGCCCTGATTCATCGATGGTACTCCACACACAAAGGCAGTGGGCAAAAGCCCGCTGCCTTTTCTCATTTTTTCAGTTCAAAGCTCCCGGCCCATCAAAACACCGCCACGATGCCGCTGACATCGTCGCCGGGCTTCAACCGGGGATAGCGGTTGCAGCGGCTGTCCGCCGCCTCCCGCTGCCGCAGCTGCCGATACAGCTCCTGCAAGCACGGCTCCTCCGCTCCCAGCAGAGCCTCCCGCTGGCCAGAAAAGCCGTCGGAGAACAGCACCACTCGGGAGAGTTCTTCCCTCCGGTACACCCGATGCGTGCCGTGCCGGGCCGCCTCCGGGGCGAAGCCTGCGATCCAGTAGCCTCCCGGCCGGTTCATCATCCGCCGGTGCCGCAGCAGCATCTCTCGCACCTCCGGCAGCTGCCGTGCCTCGATGACGTCGATACCTCGCTCCCGGTGCAGACGGCACATCTCCGCCACCACAGCGCCGTCCAGACGGCTCACCGCCTCCTGGGACACCAACTCCGGCCCACGCCCGTCCCGGAAGCGTACCCCGGCGGCGCAGTCCCCCAGCACGAATACCTCCACCTGCTCCCCCGTCTCCCGGAGGATCGCCAGCGCCGCCGAGACGCCCTCCGTCTCCGGCGGAACACCGCATCGCCGCCGCAGGGTCTCAATGCCCGCCGCCACCATGTGGGGCAGATCCTTCCCCTCTGCACCGGCCACGGCATCCGCCAACAGGCGGACATACTCCCGCACCTCCGGCACACGGGGATCCTTCACCAGCGGTGTGGAGCCGTCCACCACCATGGCGATGTCCTCTCCCAGCCGGATATAGTCCTGATTCTCCACTGCGCCGGGGCAGCAGAGCTGCTGTGTGATGTTCATGCCTTCTCCTTCCGTTCCGCCAGCAGCGTCCGGACAATGCGCTCCAGATAGTCGCCCCCCGGCTCCGTGGCGTCCACATACTGCATCCCGCCCAAGCTCAGCTCCATGCCCGGCGTCAGCTCCACATCGTCCAAGTTCACCCGCAGGATGGGCTTGCCGCAGTGCAGAGCGTAGTTGATCTCATTGCGGACAAAACCCGGCTGGATGGACTCGTGGGAGGCAAACAGCAGCACCTGCCACGAATCCCGTATCTTCTCTGCGATGAACTCCCGGAAATCGCTGCCGGCCTCGATGCCGTCGTCGTACCACAGTCGGATGCCCCGCTGCATCAGCTGCTCCACTATGGGGTACACCCGGTCGCTGTTGATGTGGGCATAGCTGACGAAGCAGTATGGCTCTGCTCCCTCATAAGCCTTCGGTCCCCGCCCCGGCACAAAGGTCTTGGTCTTAGGCAAGGACGGCACGGACTTGCGCAGCTTCTCCATCTCTCCCTGGAAGTACTCCCGCTGCTCCTGCAGCAGGATCACCGTCTCGCAGTGGCGATAGTCCAGCAGCCGCAGGGCGTAGTCCTTCCGGGCGGAGCTCTCCGTGGCAACGGCCTTGTTGATAAGGCTGTACGCCTCGGCGTAGCGGCCCCGCTGGGCCACCACACGGGCCTTGGTGCAGTAGAACTTGGCATAGGCCGGGTCCAGCCGGATGGCATCCTCCACCGCTCGCTCCACGTCGTCATAGTACTCTCTGCGCACCTGCTCCCGCATCTCTCCCCGGCTCTTTTCGCAGGTGTAGACGAACAGATGGGCAAACAGATGCAGATACCCTGCATTGTCCCGGTGCTGCCGTGCGTCCTCACGGGCCAGCTCCAGCAGCTCCAGCGCATCGAAGAAGGTCTCCGCCTCCAGCTGGAACAAAATCAGCAGATGGTGATAGGAGGGGTGTCCCGCAAAGTGTGGATTCTCCTCGAACAGCGCCTGCAGCTGCTGATAGTCCTTCCGATTGCGGTAGATGATGGTCAGGGCATAGAAGGCCCGGTAGGCCAGATCCTCCTCCCCCTCCGCCACCAGCTGCCGCAGCTGCTGCACCAGCTGGGCGTCCATATGCCGGGTGCAGAAGGCGGACAGATCTGCCTCAAACTCCCGTGAGCACTCCTCCTCATGGGCCGTCAGTGCGCTTATCAGCTCCTGCATGGCGCTCCCCCTCTCGCAGTGATTCTTCTCCCCGGATTCTACCATATCCGTCTCCGATTGGCAACCACGCAAAAGCACCGACGGCCCCACAGACCGCCGGTGCTCTCTGTCATTTTACCCCGCCAAACAAATCCCACGGATACACCTGCGGCGGCGGACACGTCACATCCACCGGCTTCCCGGTGACGGGATGCCGGAAGCCCAGATGATACGACCACAGCGCCGCCGTGCAGCCGGGAGCCTTGCTGCCGTAACGGATATCCCCCAGCAGCGGCAGCCCACGGGAGGCGAACTGCACCCGGATCTGATGGGTGCGCCCCGTATAGAGCTGCACCCGCACCAGCGACAGCTCCTCCGTGCGCCCCACCTCCTCATAGGAGAGCCGGGCCTCCCGGACGCCCTTACGCATCCGCTTCACCACATAGCTCTTGTTGTGGGAGGCGTCCCGGAACAGCAGATCCGTCAGTGTGGCGGCCGGCTCCTGCGGGTGCCCCCGCAGCACCGCCAGATACTCCTTGGTGATCTCATGAGCGGCTATGGCCGCCGTCAGCCTGCCCGTGACCTCCCGCCGCCGGGACAATACCATCACTCCTCCCACGATCTTGTCCAGCCGATGCACCGTGGCGATATAGTCGGGCTTTCCCGCCTGCCGGTAGTGCTCCGCCAGCATCCGTGGCAGGGATCGCCCGCTCTCGCTGTCTTCCGACAGCACCCCCACCGGCTTCACGCACACCACCAGATAGGGATCCTCATAGAGGATCCGCAGCTCCTCCGCCATACCATACACCTCCGCTCATAAAAAGCGGGCCTGCCCCTAGGGCAGACCCGCCCGTCTATCGTTTTTCAGCGTCCTCTTCTGCCGCCCCGGTAGGAGCTGCTCCGATACCGTCTGCCGCTGCGGCTGCCGTAGCGCCGGTTGCGGCGGAACACCTTCGCCCAAAGCACCAGCAGGATCACCAGCAGCACCAGTACCACCAGCGCCACCTTCACAATGGTGCGGGAGAGGAACTCCTCCACCGCCGCCTTGGCCACCAAAAACCGGGAGGCGCTGACGTCCGCCTGCGCCAGCAGCGGCACCGTGACGCACACCTGCCCGTTGTGGGAGATGGTCAGGGTCCCCATCTCCTGCCCCCGGGTGATGGGAGCGTCCGCCACCTCATTTTTCAGCGTCACCGTCTGCTCCAGCTGATCCTTCGTCACGTCGGAGGGCAGGAACGCCTCGGCGTTCTCCGCCGGATAGAGCATCACGCAGTCCGTCTCCTTGGACAGGGCCACCGGCTGGCGGAATACGTCCTCCGTGGAGACCACCAGCTGCTTGCTGAAGTTGTTGTAGCCGTAGTCATAGAGCCGTGCGCTCTCGGAAAAGCTCTCGATATGAGTCCCCTCGCCCTCGGCGCCCAGCACCACCGCCACCAGCCGCTTGCCGTCCCGCAGGCAGCTGGACACCAGACAGTACCCCGCCTCCGGCGTGGAGCCGGTCTTGCCGCAGTCCACCCCGTCATAGAGATAATCCAGAATACGCCAGTTGGAGAGCAGCGAGTTGGTGGTGTGCAGCTCCCGTGCCTCGGACTTGTTGGTGGCCGGCACCTCATAGGCCACGGAGCCGGTGATGGTCATGAAGGTCTCATGCTTCATGGTCTCCCGGAAGAACAGATAGATATCGTAGGCGGTGGTATAGTGGTTCACATCGTGCAGGCCGTTGGTGTTGGCAAAGTGGGTGCCGGTGCAGCCCAGCTCCTGCGCCCGCTGGTTCATCAGCTCCACAAAGGCCTCACGGGAGCCGGATACCGTCTCCGCCAGAATGTCCGCCGCCTCGTTGGCGGACACCAGCAGCAGGCAGTACAGCAGCTGTTCCACCGTCAGCACCTCGCCCTCCTCGATGCCGGCGGAGCTGCCCTCCGGGTCCTGATCGTTCACCACCGCCGATGCGGTGATGGGCTGATCCAGAGACAGCTTCCCGGCGTCCACGGCCTCCAGCGTCAGCAGGGCCGTCATCACCTTGGTGATGCTGGCGGGGTATTCCCTCTCCTGCTCATTCTGCCCAAAGATGATCCGCCCCGCATCGGCGTCCACCAGTACGGCCGCCTTGGCCTTGATCTCCAGCGCAGGCAGGGCGTAGGCCTGCGGGGTCAGCATCAGACTGACCATCAGCACGGTCAGCAAAAAAACAGATAGAATACGGCGAATTTTCATAGTAATTTTTCTCCATCTATGCTATAATGAGCCTATCTACCATCCGTAAGCAGGAGCCGGCCCTCATGCTCTCCGCCGGTATCAGCGGCCGTCAGCGGGGCAGCCCCCCCTCCCGGCCGCAGGGTCGCTTTCCTCTTATTATAACAAAAATCGACCGGGAGTCAACTGCGGAAAAATGGGAAAGATCACAAAAACAGAAAAATATCTGCTGCTTCTGACGGCCATCTTCCTTCTGTGTCTGGCGCTGCTGTATTTCACCGACCACCGCAGCGCCGGCGGCGGGGACTACACCGTCACGCCCCAGTATACAGCGCAGGAGCCGGAGGCCCCTGATCCTCCCGCCGTCCCCGGCAAGGTGAACATCAACACCGCCGACGCCGCCCAACTGGAAGCGCTGGACGGCATCGGGCCCACACTGGCCCAGCGCATCGTGGCCTATCGGGAGGAGCACGGTCCCTTTGCCGATATCGAGTCCATCATGGATGTCAACGGCATCGGTGAGGGCATTTTTGAAACCATCCGGCAGCAGATCACCGTGGAGGACGATACATGAAAATACTGGTAGTAGACGACGAAAAGCTCTTGGTCAAGGGCATCAAATTCAATCTGGAGAACGAGGGCTATCAGGTCCTCACCGCCTATGACGGCGCAACCGCCGTGGAGCTGGCCCGTCAGGAGACGCTGGACCTCATCATTCTGGACCTGATGATGCCCGGCCTCTCCGGCAGCGAGGCCTGCATGAAGATCCGGGAATTTTCCGACGTTCCCATCATCATGCTCACCGCCCGCAGCGAGGACGCCGACAAGATCATGGGCTTTGCCTGCGGGGCCGACGACTACGTCACCAAGCCCTTCAACATTCTGGAGCTGAAGGCCCGCATCCGGGCGCTGCTGCGGCGCTCCTCCGGCCAGAGCCGTCCGGCAGCCCAGCCGGATCCGGAGCTGCTGACGGTGGGTGACCTGACGCTGGACACCCGCCAGCGGGTGGCCATCCGGGACGGCAAGGCCATCGACCTCACCGCCAAGGAGTACGATCTGGTGGAGCTGCTGATGAAAAATCCCCGGCGGGTATACAGCCGAGAAAGCCTGATGGATCTGGTGTGGGGCTACTCCTACGCCGGGGACTATCGCACGGTGGATGTCCACATCCGCCGCCTGCGGGAGAAGCTGGAGCGTGTTCCGGCGGAGCCCGCCTATATCATCACCAAGTGGGGAGTGGGTTACTATTTTGCCGGGGAAGATCAGCCTACAATTTAAGTTCGGCCTGAGCTATATTCTGGTAATTCTGGCGGTGCTGCTGCTGCTGAATACCTACCCCCTTCTGGTGTCCCAGAATCTGGTATTCCGCACCAAGCAAACCGCCATGGTCGGCAGCGTCAAGATCGCCGAGGCGGCCCTGTCAGGTCTGGCCGACCTGACGGAGGACAACGTGGCCCAGGCTATGTCCGCCGTGGAGGAGACCGGCGTCTCCCGTGTGCTGGTCACGGACACCGCCGGGCGCATCCTCTATGACACCCGTGAGGGGGACAACGCCCGTGGACTCTACGCCTTTTATACGGAGATCGCACAGGCCCTGCGGGGCAACGACACCTTTTACTGCCGCTACGACGGCGAGGCATTCCTGAGCCGGGGCGCCTCCCCGGTGGTGTACCACAACCAGATCGTGGGAGCGGTCTACGCCTACGAGTACGACACCGTACAGGCGGAGCTACTGCGGAGCTTCCAGACCAATATCATGCGCATCTCTCTTCTGGTGGCCCTGTTCGTGCTGTTCCTCAGCGCTCTGCTCTCCCGGATGTTCACCCGCCGCAT
>ERZ827488.3372-NODE-3372-length-13128-cov-3.454678_pt1 | contig 13128 bp, 7 predicted proteins | sample MGYA00519771_ERZ827488 | MGnify/ENA primary metagenome ERZ827488 (study PRJEB31778, sample SAMEA3449323) | human gut metagenome | biome: human gut; feature: human-associated habitat; material: faeces | place: United Kingdom | collected 2010/2012 ...
GAAGCCGTCGAGGCAGGTGCGGCGGCCGTCGCCCGCGGCGTAGGAGGCGTTCATGTCGCCGGTGACGAAGATCGGAGCGTAGCGTCCCGCGATCTGCTTCATCTGTTCGACGATGAGTTTCACCGACTCGGTGCGCGCCACCTGATCGATATCGCCGCCCTCGACGGGCGACGCGCGGTGCGCGAGGTGGGTGTTGAAGAAGAAAAACTCCTTGCCGGTGCTGCGCTCGCGCAGTTTGACCCACAACGCCGTGCGGAACTGGTTGTGCCCCCAGCCCTTGATCGGCTGGGTGATGTCCTTTTCGTTGAGGAAGAAATACCCTTGGGCGAGCATCTCGAAGCGGTCTTTGCGCCACCAGACCGCATTGCGGTGCTACGAGTCCTTGTCATCGGGGGCCAGATAGTAGTGCTCGTACTCGGTCAATTCGCCGATCAGATACTGCGCCTGCGAGAAGCGAGGCTCCTGCATGCCGATCACGTCGGGCTTGACGTCGCGGATCATCGTGACGGAAGCCTCCTTGCGGGCGTCCCACGCCGCGTCGCCCTTGTCGCTCGCATTGGCGTAGCGGATGTTGTAGCTCATGACGTTGAGTTCGCTTTTGGGGGCTGCGGATTCGCCTTCGTGGTTGGAGCATCCGGCCAGAGCGGTGAATAACAGAGCTATCGAAAATAGGAATCGTTTCATTGTTTTGGTTTTTAGATCTTGGAGTTCGGGTTATCTGTTGTAGCGTACGGCCAAGTAGTCCATCGCTCCGGCGGCGTTGTAGCCCATCGGGATCGTGCCGTCGAGGAAACCGAGTCCCGACGAGAGCCGGCTGGCGGGCTGGATGCGGAGCCAGACCTTTTCGCGGCCCATGATCTCGGCGGGCAGCGGGACTTCGACCTGTTTATAGGCCGGGAGCTGCCAGCTGCGCTGCGTGGCGAATACCGGGAAGTCGGGCTGCGTGAAGGTGTAGGCGCTGCCGTCGGGCGCGGTCTGCGCCGCTTCGACGTCGAACCACCCCTCGTCGCTCTCGTAATCGCCCGTCGCGGACCACTGCACTTTCCAGAAGTAGGGACCTGCGTTGAGTGTCGCGCGGCCGCTCTGCACGCTCATGATCAGCGATACCCGGTCGGACGAAATCCCGGCGGTCGAGAACTCCACGACCCACGCATAGGGCCGGTCGGTCGAAGCGTTCCACCAGTAGGTCGTCACCCACGCCAGCCAGTTGGCTTGGTCGGTGCCTTTGCCGTCGGTATTGACTGCCGTGCTTTTCACGGCGTAATTGGTGCCGTCTTCGAGGATGACGCCGAAACCCGAATAGCCGTCGTTGCCGATGTGGCTGCGGAACGGAGCCGTGCCGCGCGCCGTGCCGCACCAGCCCAAGTAGTGCCAGCAGGCCGCATTGTAGACGCCGTTGGGGTATGCTGACTTGGAGGCGGTCTGCGTGAAGCGTCCGTTGGTGCCCCACGTCGGATACCAGTAGGCGTAGCCGTCGGCGGCCGCGGCCTTGCCCTTGACGTAACTGTATTCGGTCAGCGTCTCCGAGAAGCTCTGCGAGCGGTCTTCGGCGAAGCGGATGTCGGCGAAGGACATGTGGCGGATCTGGTAGGAGCCGATGATGCCGTTGGCCAGATCGTCCGCCGTATCGACGTACTCGTACTGCGGGAAACGCTCGTGGACGATCACGCCCGCCAGTTCGCCCGAACCGTAGGGCAGGCGGGTGCCGTTGCGGCGGTAGGGGCAAGTGGTGTTGGTCAGCAGGTGAATCAGGCTGCCCTTGTTGTCGCGTATCAGCCGCGGGTACATGTTGAGACGTCCCTGCGCGTCGGCCAGCGTATAGCCCTCGTGCACGGGGGTGAGCGAGCCCTTGCGGACGGCGAATTCGCAGTCGCGGAGCGTCACGAAGGTGTAGATGTCTTCGTCGGTCAGCTCCGAGATGTATTTCTGCTTGACCGGAAGCACCGAGGCGTCGTTGCCCGTCACGCGCTCGACGATCATCGACGAGCGGATGCCTTTGATCATGTAGCGGTCCGGATCGGGTTCGAAGACCAGCTCGGCGTCTTTGAGCAGGATTTTCACCTTGTCGTAACGGGTGAAGGCGTTGTCCTCCGGAGTGGCCGTTTCGACGCAGAAACCGTAACGGCCGTCGGGCGATTCGAGGTAGACGGTCTTCTCGCATCCGCTGTAATCGACGCTCATGTCGGTCGGCATCGGGTTGTTGCTGGCGTTCTTCGAATCCCGGTCGCTGACGACGTAGCCTTCCAGCAGCCAGTACTCATCGACTTTCGAGACCGTGAGCGCTTTCTCGCGCAGTTCGGCGAACGAAATGTCGTGTCCCAGCATGTCGTTCTTCGTGCGCTGGATGACGTTGAGCGTCAGCTGTTCGGTCTCCTCCCAGCCGTTGACGTAGGAGACGGTGACCGTCGCCGTGCGGAGTTCGTCCGTGTCGTTGCCGGCGTAGTCGAAAGTGAAGGTGTATTCCTCCTCCCCGGCGGGTTGGAGCGCGATTTCCGAAAGCCACTCTTCGGCAGGTTCCTCCCCGGCGTCGTACTGCGTGGTGAAGGTCAGCTCGTCGGGGGCGATGTTGGTGCCGAACCGTACGGACGCCTTGCCGCCCGAACTGCCCGGTACGTTGGTCGAGGTACCGCCCTCGAACGCCATTGCGGGGACACGGGCGCCCCGCTGGCGCAGTACGACCGTGTCGGACCGTACTGCGTCGGCGCTCTGTATCAGTACGCGCGTCATGCGCGGAAAGCCCGTGTTGTCGGCGTAGTCGATGTAGAATTTTCCGTCGAGCGGCAGGCGCGTGTCGCTCAGGTCGGCCCACGAGGCCCCGTCGTCGAGGAACGACAGCACGGCCGGCTGGTTGGAGTAGACCTGTATGTCGACGTGGCCCGCCGTGGCGTTGACGGTGAACGAATTCTCGACCGCACCCAGCTCGATCAGCGGAATATCGTCGCCGTGGTCCATGCAGGCCGTCGCGGCCAGCGCCGCGAGCAGGATGCCCGCCGAGCCGATCTTTGCCATGTATCTCTTTGCGTATTTCATGATTGCGTTTTTTACGTGGTTAGAAATATTTGACCGAAACGTCGCCGAAGCGGAAATAGACGTAGGTCTTCGTCGTCGTGCCGTTGTCCTCGCCCGTGGTGCTGCCGCACACCTTGCTGGCGGCCTGCAGCCGGATGGTGACGTCCTTCTGGCCGAAGCAGGCCGACGGCAGGTCGAAGTCAACTTCGTAAAGCCCCGGAACGTACCACTGCGGGCCGGCCCAGTAGACGAGCGTGCGGATGGGCACGGTGTCGAACCGGGTGAAGGTGCTTCCGTCGAGCGAGTAGGAGACGTCCCAGTAGAGCGGAGCGACGATCGTGGCGGCGCTCAGGTTGCCCAGTGCGGCCGAGAGGATCATCTTCATGCACGAGCCGCTGACGCCCTCGGTCGAGAAGTTGAAGGCCACCCATTCGCCCTCGTTGCGCGACGAGTTCCACCAGATGCCGTTGTAGCGCACGGCCGGGGATTTGATGCCTTTGGCGTAGTCCAAGGTGTTGTAGTCGAGCGTGCAGGAGACGCCTGCCACCGATGCCGACGTGTTGAGCTTGTTGCTCACCGACGAGAACATGCGGCCTTCGCCCAGATAGGGAACGATGCTGCCGTCCGCGTGCTGCTTGATGCCGGCGTTGGTGGTCATGCCGGGCCATGCCCAGCGTACGAGCGTCGAGTAGTTGCGGGTGCTTTCCTCGCGCGAGAAGGCGATGTCGGCCTCCTCGACCGGGCGGATCTGGTAGGTGCCCACGTCGCCCTTCACGCCGTAGCGCGGCAGTTTGGTGTGGACGATGATGCCGCTTATGGGGCCGGAGCCGGCCGGAACGCCGTCGCCCTTGCGGCGCCAGCGCACCTGCGTGTTGAGCACCATGTTGATCTTCTCGCCGCGGCTGTCGATCACGCCGCGGACGGCGCAGTCGAAGCGCGGATCAAGCACGCCCTGCGTGTTGAGGTCGGTCTTGTAGCAGTAGCCGTCGTGGACGTTGATGTAGGCGCCGCCGTTGAGCATGAATTCGCACTCCTTGAGCGTCACATAGGTGTAGATGTCGGCGTCGGTAAGCTCCGAAATGTGCTTCTCCTTCTTCGGGAGGTCGGCGGCCGTTCCGGCGTTCTGGTTGAGGACATGTTCTTTGGTGAAGCCCGTGAGCGTATAGCGTTCGGGGTTCGACTCCTTGACCAGCTTCAGCCCATTGATCGAGAGCTGTACCGAGCTGTAGCGTTTCAGGATGTTGTCGGCCGGAAGTTTGGTGACGATGCGCAGGCCGTACTGACCGTCGAGGCTCTCGATGTAGGCGGTCTTCTCGTTGACCGAGAAGTCGATCGAGGTGTCCGTCAGGTTGGGGTTGGTCTCCATGTTGTAGTTGCCGGCGTCGCTGATGACTACGGCCGAGAGCATCTTCTCGCCCGTCAGCTCCACTTCGCCTTCCGCTCCGGGGATCATGGCGCGCAGGTCGGCGATCGAGAGCTGCTTGACCTCCTGCGTCAGCCGGAGCGTCGAGCTGCACTCCACGTCGGTGTCCTTGTAGGTGATCTTCAGACTGGCCGAACGGGGCTGGTCGCCCGTGTTCTCGGCAACGATGAACGATACGGCCGATTCGCTGAAGGTCACGTCCGTGATCCACTGCGTGCCTGCGGGGTCGTACGCGATGTCGAAGGAGAAGTGCGCCGGATCGACGTCGAAGTTGGCCGTCAGCAGTGCGCTGCGGTTGTGCTGGTCGCCCGGAACGGATACGGTCGTCTCTTCGTCCTTGAAAACGACCGTCGCATTGTCGGTGGTCTGGACGACGGAGGCTTCGGCTTGGGCGAGGATCTTGCCGTCGGCATCGGGGATTTCGAGCCGGATCGCCGCCTTGCGGTCGCTGCTGCTGTCGTTGCGGTCGATTCCGAAGACCAGCACGATGTTCTCCTCGGCGTCTTTTTCGAGCCGGATCTCCTTCAGCCAGCCGGCTTCGGCGGGATTCTCCGCGTCGGTGACGTCGGTTGCCGTGATGAGGATACATTCGAGCGCCTGCGTCATGTTGGTCGTAACGCCGATCTGGACGCGTTCGCGCGGCAGACGCACGAACTCGAATTCGGTTTCGGCGAGCGCCAGCGTCGGTTCGGTGACCGCGCCGGCCTGCGTGAGGACGATCTCCTGCTCTTCGCCCTCGCCGCTGACGAGGATGCGCGCGCGGCGCGACACGCCGTTGTTGGCTTCGTACGTAAAGAGGAAGTCGCCGATGCCGTTGCCCGACACCTCGCTCACTTCGCCCCATGCGCCTTCGGCCATTTCGGCTTTCCAGCGCCCCGTGGAGTAGACCGTGACGCGCGTCGAACCGGCCGGGGAGGTGAGGTTGAGTCCGTTTTGGGTGACGGCCAGCGGCTCGTTCCATTTGAAGTCCTTCTGACAGCCCGGACCGAGCAGTGCGGCGGTCAGTGCGACGGCCAGCATGCGCAGCAGGGGATATATTTTGTTTTTCGGTTTCATGTCGGTTGATTTAGAATCCGTACTTCTTGTATTCGTTGTTGTCCAAAGCGCCGCCCGAATAGATCACCTCCGTGTCGGGGATGGGGTAGTATTCGTGGCAGGGCTGGATCGAGGTCTTGACCTTCGCATAGTCCGAAAGCGCCGCCGTGCGTTCGTACCAGATGCCCCAGCGCACCATGTCGAACTTGCGCTGGAATTCGCCCAGCAGCTCGCGGCCGCGTTCGTTCTGGATCTCGTTGAGCAGCAGCGGATAGGTGCGGAAACGCGTGTATTCGGCGATGCCCGCGCGGCGTTTGACCTTGTTGAGGTACTCCATGGCCTTGTCCTTGTCGAGCAGGGCGCAGTAGCATTCGGCGGCCATCAGCACGGCGTCGGCATAGCGGAAGACCTTGTAGTTGTTCGAGTCGTAGGCGGCCTGAAGGTCGGGGCACCAGAATTTGGGACCCATGAACGGCCGGGTGACGATCGCGTCGCCCGAAGTGAACTTCACGCCGTTCCACTCGGTGATTATCTGCATGTCGCGCCGCAGGTCTTCGCCGCCTTCGGGCATGAGGTTGCCGTAGAAGAAGCTGTTGGGGCGCAGCGGCGACCATGTCGTGGCGGCGTCGCCCAGCTCCTCGATCACCACGTTCGAGTAGATGTTGTCGCTGTTGCGCGGATAGGGCATGCAGATGCTGGCGACGTTCGAGGTGTAGATCAGTCCGCCGGCGGTATAGGTGTGCTGCACTTCGAAGATCGATTCGGGCGTGTTCTTCATCCGGAACGGAATATCCGAAACCGGGTAGACCGAGAGGTCGTCGCCGTAGATCTGTTCCAGCACGGCGATGGCTTCGAGCGCCTTGTCGTAATCCTTGTTCCACATGGCGAGTTTGGCGATGAGCATGTGGCCCATGGCGGCTCCGGCGCGGTTGCCCGCGGCTTCGCTCGTGCGGATGAGGGGCAGTGCGCCCAGACACGATTCGAGGTCCTCGATCAGCGCGGTGCGCGTCGCCTCGGCCGACATGCGCGGCAGTTTGGCCACGCGGTCGAGCACTTCGTGGTCGGAGACGTCGTCCGTGTAGAAGGGCACGTCGCCGAAGAAGCTCGTCAGCAGGTAGTAGTAGAACGCGCGCAGCACCTTGGCTTCGGCCACGAGGCTGTTGCGGTCCTTTTCGTCGATCGGCGAGTTCTCGATGCCCGTCACGGCCATGTTGCAGTACATGACGCCGCGGTAGCCGTAGGTCCACATGTCGGCGCCGAAGCGGGGCTGCGACGGCGAGATGTCGAGCTGCGCGTCCTGCGTTCCCGATGCGATGTACATCAGGTCGGTGACGCCTTCGGTGGCGATCATCATTTTGTAGGTGTAGAGATTTTTCAGGGGTATATAACACGAGTTCACCGCCGACTGACACTGGGTCTTGGTCTTATAGAAGTCGCCGGGGGTCGAGAACCCTTCGGTGTCCTCCTGCAGTGAGCACGACGCCGTGAGCCACGCCGTGAGAATCAGCAAGATGTATTTTGTTTTCATAATGTTCTCGGATTACGGTTAATAACGCAGCTGGATGCTGAACACGATGGTGCGCGGCTTGGGGTATGCGCCCAGATCGACGCGCCGCAGCGCCGAATCGCTGCTGTCGGTCGAGACGTCGGGGTCGAAGCCGTTGTACTTTTTCCAGATGTGGAGGTTTTCGGCGCTCAGGTTCAGCGTGATGTCGCGGATGAACTTCGAACGCTTGCTCAGGTCGAACGTGTAACCCACCGTGATGTTTTTCAGGCGGATGTACGATGCGTCGTAGATCATCAGGTCGCTCGGCACGTGCGCGTCCACCGCACCGGCGCGCGGCAGGTTCGACTGCGGGTTGCGCACGGGATGCCACGCTTCGAGCATGTAGCGATACTGGTTCGACATCGAACTGCCGGCCATGTAAAGCTCCGAGTAGTTGTAGATCTTGCCGCCGAGCGAATAGGTGAAGTAGATGCCGACGTTGAGCCTGCCGAAGCGGAAGTTGTTCTGCAGACCGCCGTACAGGTCGGGGTCGGCATTGCCCTGATAGACGAGGTCGTCGTTGTTGAGCGAGCCGTCGTTGTTGATGTCGTAGTAGCGGGGCATGCCCAGCGAGGCCTTGCGCGACGCGGCGTCGCTGTTGATCGCCAGCGCCGAAACGTAGGTGTTCGTCACGCTGTTGCGCTCGAACTCCTCGACGCTCTTCCACGTGCCGCCGTACTTGAATCCCCAAAGCGCGTTGAGCGGGTAGCCTTTGACGTAACCGTACATCATGTAGGGGTTGTTGCCGGGCGACGAGAGCGCCGTGACGAAATCCTCGCTGCCGATGTCGTCCACGTTCTGTTTGTTGTGGGCGATGGTGAGGTTGGTCGTCCACGAGAATTTAGGGCGGACGATATTGCGGCTCTCGATGCTCAGTTCGACGCCTTTGTTCGAGGTTTTGCCGATGTTGGCGTAACGGCTGGTGTAGCCCGTCGCCGAAGCGGTTTGCACCGTGAGCAGCAGGTCGCGCGTCTTGGAGATATAGCCTTCGGCCGTAATCATCAGGCGGTTGTTGAAGAATGCCAGATCGAGCGCCGCGTTGTAGAGGTCGGTCTTCTCCCACGTCAGGTTGGGGCTGGCCAGACGGCTGCGGTAGTAGGCGCCCGGCTGCATGCCGTCGAACAGATAGCCGCTCGTGGTGCTGGACATGGCCGCCAGCGAACGGTAGGCCGAGATGGCGTCGTTACCCGTGCGTCCGGCGCTCAGGCGGAGCGACAGCTCGTCGATCCAGCGTACGTCCTTCAGGAAATTCTCCTTGGCGGCGTTCCATTTGAGGGCCACCGAGGGGAAGAAGCCCCACTTGTTGTTGGCGGCGAAGTTCGACGAACCGTCGTAACGCCCCGTTACGGTGAGGTAGTAGCGCTGTTTGTAGTTGTAGTTGAAGCGGGCCAGCAGCGACATTTTCGTTCGCTTGGTCAGCCCCGTGGCGGCCGAATAGGTATCCTTGTCGGTCACGGCGTTCATGTTGTTCCACAGCACGTCGTCGTCCATGTAGCCCTGTCCGCTCAGCGTGAAGTTGTCGCTCTTGTAGCGGTAGGCGGTGAAACCGGCCAGCGCGTCGATGTTGTGGCCGCTTTTGGTTTCGAGCTTGTAGCTGAGGGTGTTCTCGCTCGAAAGGCTGAATTCGTGGAATTCTGCGCGGTAGGCCTGACCGCCTTCACCCTCGTTCTTGGCGGGAAGCGATCCCGGATAGTAGCGGTAGGTGTGGCGCTGGAACGAATAGTAGGAGTTCTGGCTGCGCAGTTTCAGGCCCTTGGCCAGCGCCACTTCGAGATAGGCCGTGTGGTTGAGCGAGGTCCGCTCGATGGAGTAGGTGTTCTGGTCGATCGTCGCACGCGGCGTATTGATCCGCTGGCCGTTGCCCCAAAGCGGGTTGTAGTTCTCCTGCGGGTCGATGTGGGGCGAAAGATACATGGCTGCGCGGTAGTAGGCCGTGCCGCCGATTTCGGCGAGGTTCTGGGCGTTGTCGCGCCATGTGTAGCTGCCGCGGTAGCCGACCTTCAGCCATTTGAACAGCTGGTGGTCGAGATTCAGACGCCCCGTGATGCGCTGCAGACCGCTGTTGTCGATGATACCCTGCGAATCGTTGTAACCCAGCGAGGCGTAGTAGCTGCTCTTTTTCGAGCGGCCCGAAATCGAGAGCGAATAGTTCTGGTAGGGTGCCGTGCGGGTGATTTCGTCGATCCAGTCGGTGCCTTTGCCCAGCGAGAAGGGGTCTTTGAAGGGATATTTCGACTGGGGCGTGCCCTCGCCGATGTCCTCGTAGCCGCTCTGGGTGCTGAAGTAGGCGAAGTCGTTGCGGTAGAGTGCGAACTCCGTGGCATTCATCACGTCGAGCTTGCGGGGCAGCTGCGAGAATCCGATGTCGGCCTTGAGCGTGATCGAAGGTTTGGTGTTGGTCTGGTTACCCCCCCCCTTGGTCGTTACGATGATTACGCCGTTGGAGCCGCGTGATCCGTAGATCGCCGTCGAGGAGGCGTCCTTGAGGATCGTGACCGATTCGATGTCGGCCATGTTCAGGTCGTTGAGGTCGCTGACGGCGTCCATCACGCCGTCCACCACGATCAGCGGTTCGTTCGAGGCCGAGATCGAGCGCGTACCGCGGATGCGGATCGAAGTCGTGGCGCCCGGTTCGCCCGTGGTGGACATGATGTCGGCGCCGGCGACGCGGCCCTGCAGCGCTTGGTCGACGGACAGCACCGGGAGGTCCTTTACGTCGGAGATTTTGATGTTGGCCACCGAACCCGTGGCGTCGCCCTTCTTCACCGTGCCGTAGCCGATGACGACCACTTCGTCCACGGCCATCGCCTTCGAAGGCTGGAGCGTGACGTCGAGCGTGGTCTGCCCGCCGACCGAGACGGCCTGCTTTTCATAGCCGAGGTACTGGAATTCGAGGATCTCGCCGTTGCGGACCTGCAGCGTATAGGCGCCCGTCGCCGAGGTGGTCGTGCCGCGCTGCGTGCCGACGACGATCACCGTGGCGCCCGTCACCGGCGCGCCGTTTTCGTCGGTCACGGTGCCCGTCAGCTTGTGCATCGGCATCGAACTCTGGTCGCTGCGGCGGCCCGTCAGGATCACCTTGTTGTTGGATACCTGCACGTTGACTTCGGGCAGGCATTCGCGGACGATGGATTCGATGGGACGCTCCTTGGCGTGCACGGTCACGATGCGCTTGAGGTCGATGTCGGCATTGTTGTAGGCGAAGGTATAGACGCCCTGTTTCTCGATGCGGATGAATAACTCGTTGATTGTGATTGCTTTTGCATTGATGCTTACGGGCGGGTTCTGGGCCCGGACGCCGGCTGCGGCCAGCAGCGTGAATAACAGCGTCAGCAAAAAGAATCTTCCGGGCGGAAGTGGAATAATTCCTTTTCCGCCGGATTTTCCGGATTTTTTCATAATTTTGTAACGATTTAAGATTCTGTCATTTCGTAATTCGGTTACATTACGAAGCACGTCGGGGTGTTTAAGTCGGAGCGGATGTTGCAGCATCCGCTTTTTTTCTCGGATTACGGAGGAGGAATTCCCATAGGCTTTCGGTTTTTCAGGTTATTTTTATCGGGTGGTTCGTGCGGTGTGGAACGTGGCCGACTCGCTGTCGAGTGTGTATTGCAGTCCCGTGATGAGCGAGATGACCTGCAGGGTCTCTTCGAGCGATTCGTGGCGGACGTGGAACGACAGACGGATGGTGCGGTCCACCGAGGCGTCGGTGCCGATCGGAACGTTGAACCAGCGTTCGAGGTTGGTGATGATGTCTTCGAGCGTCATGTCGAAGAAGGTCAGGGTGGGCTGTATCCAGCTGTTGTAGTTCGAGGCGTTCACCTGTTCGATGATCATGCTTCCGGAGGTCTCGTTGAAGACCAGCCGTTCGTCGGGCCGGAGCCGGACGGACTGCTGCGAACGCGACGTGCGGACGCAGATCGAGCCGCTGTTGAGCGTGGTCTCGGCGATGCCGCTGGCGCGTTCGTAGCGGGCGTCGAACGTGGTGCCGAGCACTTCGATCTCCATGCGGTTCATGTCGACGACGAAGGGATGCGACGTGTTGCGCGCCACTTCGAAATAGGCTTCGCCTTCGAGCGTCACGCGGCGTTCCCTGCGGTCGAATGTTTCGGGATAGGTCAGGCGGCTCGATGCGTTGAGCCATACCTTCGTGCCGTCGGGCAGCTGAAATTCGCCTTTGCTCCCGCGCGCCGTCAGCAGGCGGATTTCGGCCGGAACGGCCGACGCCGAGCGTACGTAGTAATATTCGCCGACGGCAAACAGCAGCACGGCGGCTGCGGCCGCGGCGTAGCGTATGCGGCGGAAAATGCGGCTGCGCCGCTGCTGCGCTTCACGCATGCGGATGGTGTGACGGAGCCGCTGCAGCTCTTCACTGCGGTCGGCCGCCGCAGGGCTTTCCACGACGGCGGTCCACTCCTCGCGCAGCGCGGCTTCTTTTTCGTCGCCGTCGCCGGGCTGGAGCATCCAGCGGCGGAATTGCGTCTGGAGTTCGCCGGGGACGTCGTTGTGCAGGAATCTGCCGATGAGCTCTCTTATTTGTCGTCTCTCCATCGTATGCGGTCTTTATCCGGGATATGCTTTTATAAATAAGACGGCATGGCGGGGCGCAACCCCCACCCGGCAGCGATTTTTTTCGTATTTTTTCGGAAGGCGCCTTCGGACGGGCGTTTTCGGGGCGCGTTTTCAGACGAAGAGGGCGAGGAGCGTCAGCAGCCGGCGGAGCTGGCTCAGGGCGGCGGTCATGTGGCGTTCGACGGTTTTGACGCTGAGGTTGAGCCGCTCGGCGATCTCCTTGTTGGAAAGCTCTTCGTAACGGCTCAGGCTGAAAACCCGGCGGCGCTGTTCGGGCATGCGGTCCACGGCGACGGCGATGAGCAGCGCCAGCTCCTCGGTCTCGATTTTCTCGCTGAGCGGAGCGTCGCGCCGCTCGGCGGCCGAGTTGATATGCTCCTGCATGTATTTGTCTTCTACGATCGAGTGGGAAAAGATGTCGAATACGGCGTTGCGGGCCATCGTGTAGAGGTAGCTCCGCAGCGAGCGTGTGCCGCCCAGTTCGCGGCGCTTCTCCCAGACGCGCAGGAAGATGTTTTGCGTGACGTCTTCCGCTTCGCCGGGGTTTTTAAGCAGCCGGAACACGAATTCCCTGACCTTGGGAGCATAAAACAGGTAGAGGGAATCGAATGCGGATTGGTTCCCTTTGGACAGAGCGGTCAGCAGTTCTTTTTCTTTTTCCGGAGTCATAGTCTCACACAAAATTAAAAAAAAACGGAATAAAAAAAATATTATATTCCGGAAGAATATGACGAGCCGGTGAAAAACTACCTTTGCGGGGGCTTCGTTGCGGTCCGCACGGTGTCCGACCGCCTTCTGCGGCATGCAAATAGCTTCTTCTCCCGTCCGCGGCATATTCGGCGGGACGGGAGAAGAAGCGTAAGGTGGATTTTCGACAGACGTGCCGGTTCCGGCGGTTCCGCTGCGGTTATCGGCCGGAGGGCTTGTTCGCGGCGCCGGCGGCCCTGCGGTCCATGACGAAACTGATGACGAACGGGATGGAGAGGAAGACCGCCGTGCCGACGACTACCAGCCACGTATACATGGCGGGACTGCCGACGGGCAGTTGCGAGGGCGGGAAGAAGGTGACGATGAACGAGAAGAGCACCGCGAGGAATCCGATGCCGCCGACCAGCCACATGCCCGCATTGCCGCCCGGTATGCGGTAGCTGCGTGTCAGGTCGGGCTGCGTGTAGCGCAGGCGGATGCCCGCGGCGTACATCATCATATACATCAGCAGATAGAGACCCACGGTCAGGGCGCTCAGCAGGAAGAACGCCACGCTCACGTCGTTCATGACGATATAGAGCGACGACAGCAGGGTGACGATGCAGCCTTGGATGATGAGAATGTTGATCTGTACGCCGTTCTTGTTGGTCTTCTGCAGGAAGCAGGGCAGCACGCCCTCCTGCGCCGTCCATAGCAGGCCGCGGCTGGGGCCTGAAATCCACGACATGACTCCGGCCAGTGCGCCGAACGCTACGAGCAGTCCCATGACGTTCGTGAGCCAGCCCACATGGTAGTGTTCGAAGACGATCTGGAACGTGGTGAACAGCCCCGACTG
>ERZ827488.3377-NODE-3377-length-13118-cov-16.420118_pt1 | contig 13118 bp, 10 predicted proteins | sample MGYA00519771_ERZ827488 | MGnify/ENA primary metagenome ERZ827488 (study PRJEB31778, sample SAMEA3449323) | human gut metagenome | biome: human gut; feature: human-associated habitat; material: faeces | place: United Kingdom | collected 2010/2012 ...
TCCAGCTTCTCCACGGAAGCCATCGGTTCCAAAATACTTTCCCATTATAGTTTTTTCCTCATCCAAAGAGTGAATTGACGAATATATGCTTTAGCCGGATAATAATCCGTTGCCTGCTGCTCACCGCGGAGAGGTAGCATACTTGAGCAGCACAGCCATGCTGATGCATGGCTATAATTTTAGAGTTTTTCTTCCAGTATATTCGCAATCCTCTCACACGCATGTCCATCGCCATACGGATTGCTTGCCTTACTCATTGCCTCATACTCATCCTTATCAGACAGCAGACGGCTAAACTCTTTATAAATCGTTTCTTCTTCCGTGCCCACCAACTTCAGCGTACCTGCCGCAATACCTTCCGGGCGCTCCGTGGTATCACGCATCACCAGAACAGGCTTGCCCAGAGAAGGAGCCTCTTCCTGAATTCCGCCAGAATCCGTCAGAATCAGGTAGCTGCGGCTCAGGAAGTTGTGGAAGTCCAGGACATCCAGCGGTTCAATAATGTGAATACGATCATCGTCACCCAAATACTCGTTTGCAATTTCACGCACTACAGGATTCATGTGAATCGGATAGATGGCCTTCACGTCCGGATGCTCATCCATTACGCGGCGGATTGCCTTAAACATGTGGCGCATCGGCTCGCCAAGGTTTTCACGGCGATGGGCAGTAATCATGATCAGACGGCTGTCCTTTGCCCATTCCAGTTCAGGGTGCGTATAGTTTTCCCGCACGGTGGTTTTTAAAGCATCAATAGCCGTGTTTCCAGTAACATAGATGCTGTTCGGATTTTTACCCTCTTTCAGCAGATTTTGCTTGGAAAGTTCGGTGGGAGCAAAGTTGAATTTGCTGATAATGGAAACCGCCTGACGGTTGAACTCCTCTGGATACGGACTGTAAATATTGTAGGTACGCAGACCAGCTTCTACGTGACCTACAGGAATCTGCATATAGAAGCAAGCCAGTGCGGTTACGAAGGTCGTGGATGTATCGCCGTGTACCAATACTACATCAGGTTTTTCCTTTTCCAGAACAGCCTTGATGCTATTCAGAATATTGGTAGTTACATCGAATAGCGTCTGCTTATCCTTCATAATAGACAAGTCATAGTCCGGGGTAACATCAAATGCCTCAAGAACCATATCCAGCATCTGACGATGCTGACCAGTCACACAAACAACCGTTTCCAACTCTCTGCGTTTTTTCAGTTCATTAACAAGAGGGCACATTTTAATTGCTTCCGGACGAGTGCCAAAAACGAGCATTATTTTTTTCATACATTAGCTTCCTTTCTTTTAATAAAACCACAAATTCGTTCCAAACAAAAGGCACTTGCAATAGTCAATATACTAACCGCAGGAATTCCTATCTGTGGGCTCATCACCTTTAGCATTGAATGAGCTCCCAAAATATAAATATGGTGTGTCAGATAAACATCATAAGAATATTTGTCTGATAATTTAAGTAGGGTTTTGAACACTTTATTATTTAACTGTAAAGGGAAGCAAAGCATAGCGATCAGGAATATTGAAAGAGCAAGCAATACATGTCCGTAGTTATTCAGCAAAATTGAATCTTTCAAACATCTACCACCATTGATTATCGCTGCCATTATCAACACTATTACTACTGCTTTTTTATCTACACTCTCTTTTGATATTTTCCGCTTTCCCAAGCAAAAACCTATAATATAACAATTTACCCAAGCGCCCGTAAAATATGGAATATATCTCAAGACAACTTCAAATAAGACCAAAATACATGCGAATTCTCTTACCCCCCCCCCTGAAATTTTACTCAATGCTGGAGTTATCAAGTAGCAAAACAAAATTGTAGATACAAACCACAAATGTCCCAATCCAGGAACATCTCCGACTCCTAACAGAAGCTTTAGAAAAGCTTTTATCGAAAACGGATTATGAAAGACAAGCACATAAAAAGGCAATAACACAATGAGATATACATAATAATTTAGCAGTATTTTCTTGAACTCTTTAGCGATGAAAGAAACTGCCTTTATCTCTTCTTTACGCCCATACAGGAATCCAGAAATAATCAAAAAAATTTGAACACCAACATTGAACCACCATGCCAAGGCATTTCCATAAAATTGCAATAAATGACATAAGACGATGGAGCACATTGCTCCAAATCTCAAAAAACTAATATAATCCTCTCTGTCTGTCAAACAAATTCCTCCAACCATCATTTTCTTTTGCGAATAGTTGTTGCTGGATTTCCAGCAACAATCGAATAATCTTGAACATCATGAGTGACAACCGCCCCTGCTCCTATGACAGCGCCCTGTCCAATTCTAACGCCCGGTAAAATCGTTACTCAACTTCCAATCCAAACATCATCTCCGATATAAACCGGTCTTTCTTGTGTAACGCCTTGTTCTATCATAGGTATATCAGTTCTATTCATTGCATGGTTGATGGTCCATATCTGGCATTCTGGTCCCATCATAACATAGTTTCCGATATGTACTTCACCTTGAATAAGTGCATTTTTCCCTATGCCAGAATGATTTCCGATGTGTACTTTAGAGGAAATCGAGGCATTTCTTTCGATATCCACATTTTGACCAATTTGCCCCCCGCAAAAATTTTGAACGCACCAATGTCTAAACCCTTCCTGTCCAACATTTAATACGGCATGAGAAGCAGGGAGGTGTTTTGCAAGTATTTCATACAGTATTCTAGCAAGTACTTTTTTCATCAATGTCCACTTCCCATCTGATGTTTAATAAGATGTATCGCTTCATTTAGGCACTTTGATTTCATTACAATTGAAATTCCCAGATATGTTATAATCCCTATTACGATTTCAAAGAGGATTTTAATAATATTATTATCAACAAATCCGCTCAACACTATCACAATTAAGGCCATAATTAGCGAATACACTAACGGCTCAGCAATATCAGCGATTTGTTCTTTAACCGAGTACTCGATAACTTTCTCATTGGCCCTCATTGCAATTGCAATACTCAAAACGCCACATATTGCCGAACTCATGCCAATTGCATCAACACTAATAGGTACAGTAATTGCTAATAAAGAGATTTCGATTATCTTTCGTATGATCTCAAGTTTTAACGGTGTTTTGCTATCGCCAACAGCCCTCATCGCCTGAGCTGTCGCAATTTGCGTTGGTTGACAAAGATAAGCAATCGCAAAATACCGAATATATGGAATACATGGCAACCATTTATCTGTTAGCAACAATTGAATCATCGGTTCAGTAACACAGCACAATCCAACCAAAACCGGAAAAATCAGGTAGTTACTAATTCTGACAGAGGTACGAACCATCCTTGTCAGTGCTTTTTTACTATCTTGTTTTCTTGAATATACAGGAAGAAGAACAGTCTGAATCGTCCCATTAATACTTTCCATTAATGCCTGCGGGAACTGCTTTCCTCTATTAAAATAGCCTAAATCATCCGACGAATATACATGTCCAATAATCAAAGTTCTTAGATTTAGGAAAACTGTAACCAAAAGGTTTGAGGCCAAGATTCTGCTTCCAAACGGAACCATCTCTGCCACACTATCCTTGAAACCAACTAGATGCAATTTCCACCGCGTACATAATAGTAGGAACAAGCAACTAAAGACTTGAACACTTACCTGCTGTGCTACCAGCGCCCAGACGCCACACTGTTTCCATGCCAAAAAAATACCAATAAAGGCAGAAGCAAGCGTTGCGGAGGTACTTGCAAAAAATAAAGGCTTAAATTGCAGTTCACGAGTCAGCTTTGCTATCTGAATCGATGTAATTGCCCCTGGAAAAAGCAACAGTGCTAATACTCGCGTAATTTTTATAAGTTCATCGACATTATAAAAATCTGCAATTTGAGGCGCACATACAAACAATAGAAAATAGAGAATTGCTGCAATCCCTATTGACACGATCAATCCGCTACTATAATCGGTATCACTAATCTCCTTCTTTTGAATCAATGCAGAATTGAAACCGCATTGAACGAATGTAGTAGCGAGCGATATAAAAACGGTAACAAGTGCTACCACTCCATAATCCGTTGGAGTAAGCAGCCGCGCCAAAATGATTGTCAAAATGAAGCTGATACCTTGCGCACCTATTCGCTCCAAAAACTTCCACAAAAATGCAGAAGACACTTTTGAATTCATACTTTGTTTCCTTTTCTTTTTATATCGATCAACCAACTTTTCCATGAAGCCGGGATGCTCTTAGAAACAATCGTCTTTGCACCGATCACAGCTTTTCTCGGAGGATTAGTCCATTTACGAATTGAGCCTTCACGGTCTAAGACAAATTCTTTAAAGAAATCATCTCTCTTTCCCGACCTATATGTATGTTCACAGTACAATGGATTATACTGGATTACATATTCCATCGGGCATTCAAGTACCATAGCTTTCTCAGCAATTTTATTGATAAGCCTTCTTCCCTTTTCTGTGTGACAAATCACAGTGGAGCAATTTCTGCGATCAGCACGAATCTTTGGGAAATCTCTGTATAGACATTTAAAATCTGCAAGTGTCAAATCGCTTTCTCTTTTCCGCTCCACGAAAACACAGTTGTCTCCACATGATGGACGAGTACACGCCTGAGATAAAAAAAGCTGATTGTATCGGTCTTTAATGAGCCACCACACTTTTCCATTATCAAATTCTACTTTTGATAAATAGTCTTCCTCATAAAATAAGCGTTTTGCTCTAAAAGTGTACTTAGAAACGCTATGCCCTGTTTCCTCTTCATATATCTTCATACAGTTTTCAAAAACTGCTGGGCTTCCAACGCCATGGCAAATCAAGTCAAGGGTCAACAAATTTTCATACTCGTGTTTCAAGTATTTTTTTAAACCAGCAACTTGACATGGCGTTCCCGAAAACACGACCTTTTTGCCCTGTTCCAAGGATTTTTTTACATTCTGAAAAACGCCGGCGGTATCACTTGCAACATACTTCGATTTTCTAAGCCGTCCGATTTCATTAATCCCGTTTACTGCAACATGTTTTACTGTTAATCCATCGAAAGCCGCTCCATATATAATGGTTTCCGATTCGGAAAAGGCACGACATATCTCCGTAAATGCCCCTCCTGAACTACTATTCTTCCATGTTGAATAATCTTTTGTCCTAAGAATGAAAGCTTCCTCTTTTTCTTTTACCCTCGGGGATGAATTCAACATCGGGCATACATTCTTACAAACCCCACACGACACACACGCAGAGGCATCAATTTGCGGATATGAGAAGCCTTCCTCATCACGAACCATCGTAATACATTGCCTAGGGCAAGCAGAGTAGCATGCTGTACACCCTGAACAGCTTTTTTTCTCCAAATATACTTTATCCATTTACATTTCCTCATCCCCATTTAATCTCTTAATTGCACCAGACAAAAAGCCCATTGCCTCTTTTCTCTTTTCCTCAACAATAGCATTGATTGCCGAATAATAGCTTTCGTCATCAACAAAAGCAGTCCCTAGCTTTCTATACTTTTCAATGTTCAACATCTTGCAAAGCTGCTCTATTCTCGAATTCTGGCACACTGGATCCTTGGGATCGAATCGACTACATAGCGTAAACTTCTTATTAAATATAACAGAAAAAACCGCACCATGAAACGAGTCTGTAATCACACGCTCTGCATGGTCAACAAGCCACAAAAATTCTGCAGGCCCAACTTGTTCAGTTATGTTTATCATTAACGGATTCGGTTTCTTTTGCGTTGTCACGCCATAAACTTTCGATTTCCCAATGCTATCGGCAATGTCATTTCTGCTCAAATAATCATTTGATTCGCTGAGAAAATAGCAAAACACATAACTCGAATCGATGTGAATTTGCTTCTCTAGTTTTTCCCATTCTTCCGTTTTTAGAAGCATTGTAGGATCGACAACAACCTGTGACTCGACACTACACTTTTCAGCAAGAAGCGTTTGCCCTTTTTCTTCTCTTACTGAAATGGCTGAAAAACTACTCAGATTGCTTTTATAGGTTAAAATGAGTTCTTGAGGAATATCATTCAATCCAATGCTTGCCGCATAAGCGATTTTCTTCGTTTTATCCGTCACAAAATCCAACATATAAGTCGGATCCAAGACATTAGGTGCCCATATTTGATCACTTCCACAAATAAAGCCATCATACTTCTCATCCGTTGTATGAATTGTATTCTGTGTAAAGAGTCGAAAGGTCGCCTTAATATTCTTTCTATGAAAACGGCTAAACAAATCTTTTCGCTCCGTCAACCACGGAATCATGCTTCGCAAATATCGATAGTAGTAATACAACACATACTTTACATTTGCTTTTTTCGTATACGAAATATATGTGTGTTTTACGCCGATTTTTTCAATTGTTTTCTGTAATGCGTATGCCTGAAGCATACTTCCAAAGTTATCTACTCCGTGCCATGTAATGCCTGCTATTTTCATTATCAGCGTTCCCATCACTTTCCAGTATTGTTTCCAGAAAAAATGTTGAGATAACTCTTTGCCGCCGAAAGATGTGAGTGATGCTTTTCTACAAACTGTCTAGCATTTGCTCCAATCTGAGTAGCCTCACCAGGATGATCAAAAATCCACTGCAACTTACTTCCGATTTCCTGACTGTCCCTTTCATTTGCCCAGAAGCCTGTTTTTCCATCTTCTACAAGCAATCTCAGCCCCCCGATTGAACTCACAACAATCGGCATGCTACAAGCCATTGCCTCCAAAGCTGAAATGCTGGTTGCTTCTTGGAGCCCATTCACGGTAATTGATGGAACGACAGCTGCATTACAGGTTTTATAGAGACTCAGTACCTGATCATTTTTCATCGCTCCGTGGAGGACGACTCTATTTTCCAATCCTCTTTTTTTGACATACTCCTGTATTTTCGGCATCTCTGGGCCATCACCAACAATGTGTAATCTCACTTTATCCGAACAATGCTCCATTGCCTTGACTGCGTAAATAACGCCGTTCTTTTCAACAAGTCTTCTAACGCAAATCACATTAAGGGAATCATTTTCACTTCTTGCTGGGCAATGTTCAAATGCGTTAGTATTGATGAAGTTTCTAACACAAAAGACCTTACACCTATCTGCCACGCCGACTGCATCCACAGTTTCAATTACATGCTTCTCAATTCTTTCGTCTACTGCAATTACCGCATGAGCGCATTGTAACGCTTCAAGTTCTTCAGCTTTCATACGATCATAATATTTGTTACCCTCGCATAAGGCACTGTTGTCCAAACCATTTTCGAGGCCAAAGTAGGTATGCATCGTAAGAGATATATTCTTACAATCCGGTGCAATCTTGTTAAGAATAGAACCAGAGATTGCATCCTGAGCACTTATCATATCATAATTGTTGTTTTTCAGTTTTTTTTGAATTGCTTTTTTAAATACTGCCTTTCCAACCTGAAGCCGATAATATAAATAGCAGTCCTTTCCAAACAACTTGCAGGGTTGCATCAATACTTTTCCAGCGTTGTTTTCCATTTGATTTGCATCATTGAACGAAACCACATCACATTTAATTCCCAACTCGGTCAGTCCATCAATAAGGTACTTGATGTGCGTAGATTTTCCACCTTCATGCGGGTAAGCGTCATAAGTCACAAACAGAATTCTTTTCATTATTCATTCCTCCTATTGCACATTCAGCGCAAGGAATATAAACAAACAGAATCAACAGTGCATTTGTGCTAAGCACTGGATCCATAATTCCTATTACACCAAATATTATAAACAAAACCGTATATATTGCTTTGTTCTCTTTCAACCAAGAAGCATTTAATAAAGTTCTAATGCTACGATACAGAAACACTAAGAATAGTCCTCCAATAAAAATGCCGTATGTAGCAAGAAAATCCAACCATTCACTATGATGTCCTACATAGTTCGTCAACGCATCATAGTTGTAACCCACTTGAAATCCTGCTCCTAAAAGAGGGTATTCCCAAATAGTCGACCAGCTTCTTTCTGCAAGCATAAAACGATCGCCAAACGCAGATGAGGAGCTTGCTCCAGACAACGCAGGGAGAATTTCCTGCAACCGGATATATATAATAGATTTAGTGTCAAAAATATTGGAAACCATCTTGATAATTCTCGCTAATAGCTGTGGATTTGTTACAATTACAGCTAACAGAACTAATACAAAAGCTAATATTATCATGTTATTAGATTTTCTATTTACAACAAGCATCCATGCGCTTGCCGCAGCCGCGAGAAGAACCGCTGTTGTCACGTTTGAGGCAACGAGGAGCATCATTGTAAATACAAATGCTCCAACTGATATTGTTGCTATCTTTTTGTTGGTTTTCCAATGCGTTTTTACGAGATAGATAAAATATGGTGCGAGAATAATGCACGAAAAAATCAGTGGATAGCCACCCCCAATTGCCAAAGGCATTCCAACGGGAGTCTCTGTAACATCATAATTTGCCATTGATCTTATAGCGTACGGATTGCTTAAGGCATATAAGAAAGATCGCACCATGCAATATGCTAGTATGAGTGACATTAATTTAAAAATAAACCCACAGATACTTTTTCGTCTGTTATCATCGATAGCTTCGATGACATCATAAATAAAAATAGGAGCAACCCAAATCAAATCTTGTAACACAATTTTCACGCTGGAGGCAATTGAGGCTGTATGTGCTGCCATACAAAAATGTGCGGCCAAAAATGCAATAATTAGCAGATGTCTTCTAGGTATCGCTCTGTTAATAACAATGCAAATAATCAAAGGTAGCACTAATAATGCCGTCGCAACATAACGAAATAGCGATACCTTTAGGTACAGTAACATTAATGCAATGTATGGTACAAATAAATAAGCTCTACTATTTTTATCTACTACTCTCATTTATCTTCACCATCAAAAACCGAATCGAATTGTCGCATTGCATCTTGCACTGTAACCTTACAATAGCAATTCTCTTTTAGACGCTTAAGTTTTTTCCTGTCATCGTACAACGCTTTTATTATTTCAACCATACCGTCAATATTCCCTTGATCTATAATAAACCCATTCTTTCCTTGATCAATCACTTCAGTTAGTGCTGGATAAGAAAATGCAATTGCTGGCACATGAAGAAGAACCGATTCAGCCACAGCCATTCCATAACTTTCTGATAATGATGTAGATATCATTACATCCGAATTCATAATATAAGGATATGGATTACGCTGATATCCAGCTAAAACAATCACATCTTCTAATTTTCTATCTGCTATTTGCGTTGCAATATACTCTCTTTCTGTTCCATCACCAACAATAATCCACCTAAAAACAACTGATAGGCTTTTGAGTTTTTGGGCAACTTCTAAGCACGCAATTACATTCTTGTTTTTATCCAAACGGCATACAGTTACTAAATTCACCCCATCTGTAACTCGCGCTACAGGAGAATCCAGTTTTTTATATCCTTTCTTCTTTATCGAGTCACAATCTATTACGTTATATACCACGAAAGTCTTGTCTCGCATATCTGGCACATAGCGTAGAAACACTTCTTTTGCGGCCTCTGATACCGCTATTACTCTATCAAACTTTCTGTACTCGCGTATATTATATTCATTATTCAACATCATACTTTCAAAATCGACATGCAGCCATGTCGATTTGTTCTTTGCTTTTACATGATTCAAAATATATTGATTCATTCCAAAGTAAAGCGACTTGATATTTCCGTTATTTGTAAATGACACTGCCTCATCATAATATGTATTATCATTCATTCGGCGTAACAGCAATGTATAGAAATGATTTGCTCCAATAATCTTGCAAAGTATTGCCATCATCCCTCGAAGGATAAAACTAACCGTTCCCTTTTCCTTCGCTTCTTTCATTGTGTTATTTGCCAAAGCAACCAAATAGGGTGCTTTCTTTACTTTAACACTCTTTGGGATGAGATCCAAATACTCTTCTTCGTAATGAAACAATTGAACAGTCACATCATATTTGGAATAATCCAATACCTGTAGTAGATTGATCAACGCAGTTTGAATCCCACCAATATGAAGTGAGTTTATACCAAATAAAACCTTCTTCATTCAATCACACCTATCGTCTTTTATCTGCTGCTACTGTGTTCAAGGTCTTGATAAAGTTTGACAAGACGTTCACTCATTGTATTCCATGAGTACAATTCATCATATAACTTTTTCTCACGTTCGCCCATTTTTTTCCAGTCGGCCTTACGCTCAAGTAGTTCCATAAAGCCTTTTTGCGGACTGGAATACGGTACAACGCTTCCTATGTCGTTTTTTTTCACCACTTCGGACATTCCTGTATTTTCCGCCATAATCAGCGGCTTTCCAAGCATTAAAGCTTCATAAAACTTATTTGGTGCGGCAAACTTGTGATTCGGTACGCTTGGGTCATAAAAAGCAATTAGGATATCGCACCTATTTTCTATCGATAAAGTTTCAGCGTATGATAGCTTACCATAAAAAATGATGTTCTCATTTTCTTCTGCAAACTTCTTCACTTCTGGTTCTAAAATTCCAAACCCACCTATATGTAATTCAAATTGTACATTTTGGCTTACAAAAAGGCATGTTTCTAGAATATTTCGCCCATACGACAGAATGCCAATATAAGCAATCTTTACCTTTTCATGGCTATTGTTACTTTCATACTCTATGCTTACCAACTTCATCGGAGTATTGTGTATTACTATCAGCTTTTTGGGAGTAGAGAATCTTAGCTGATTGACTCTCTCCTCCGTACAAATAATGACAGCATCCGCTTTATTCATAATATGTGTATCAATTTTTTCTACCATGCTCTTTAGTGATCCAGGTACAGAGAAAGAATCCACATAGTAATCAAAGACATCATATACAAATTGACATTTTCGCGGCTTTGAAAAGAAAGATGAAAACGCCGTATCAAAGTCGCAAGCATGAATCACATCTACGTTATCTTTATGCTTCTTGATAAAATTGTGTATGGCTACCTGGAATTTTAATAAAGGGCGCAAATTCTTTTTAAATCCTGCACTGTAAACCGACTCTATTCCGATTCGATATACATTTATTTTGTACTCCCCAAACAACTCTTCTGTGTGTAAAATCGGATGATCACTAGTTCTATCCCATGCAAAAAGCATCACATCATGACCCGCTTTAGCAAGGGTAGCAATCTCCTTTTCAACTCTAGAATCTGGGTTTACTGGATTTGATCTTATAAACAGAATCTTCATTATCTTCTCTTTCTATACTATGTTATCTCGTAACTAAACTTCCATAAACTTCTTTCATCGAGCCTACAACCGATTGAATGTCAAATGCGTCTATCTCGTGTCTCACTCGTCCCAACTGAACGCTCGTTATCGCTCTTGCAATTCCATCCACATCAGTTGGCTCAAACAAATCTCCCTGCTGTACCAAATCACTACTACCACGAATCCTGGTAGCAACTACCGGAAGTCCACTTGCCATTGCTTCCATCACCGCAACCGGAAGTCCTTCTCTAAACGATGGGAACAAGAATACATCAGCCATCTTATAGAAATCAGCCACATCTGTTCTATACCCCGTGAAAATAACTCTATCACCCACACCCAAACTCTGTGCCAATTCTTTATGTGCCTTCATCAGAGGGCCACGTCCACAAATTACATAGTAGGTGTTCTTGTCTCTCAATTTGGCAAGAGCTTCAATACCAACTTTGTGGTTCTTGTTCTTATTGACTTCACCAACAGAAAGGATTACTTTTGCATTCAGCGGAATACCAAGTTCTTTACGAATTCTCTGTCCCTTGTATACTCCCTGCAGGACAAGATTTCTTACCCCCCCGTAAATTTTTGACATTTCATCTTCTACACTACTCAAATCGAATTGCTTGATTTTTTGTAATGCAGCCGATGCCACACGGTTACGGAGAGCTGTATCGTTCTTCATTTTGCTAATAGACTGTGCGACTTCCTCCGGTGTGTTATTGGCAAGCAAACCCGTAACTCCGTCTTCAATCAGATCCGTGTTGCCTCTGATGTTCGAGCAGACAGCCGGTAGTCCACAGGCCATGGCCTCCATCAGTGCCACCGGAAGCCCTTCCTGATGGGACATGAATACAAACAGGTCTGCGCAGTTGCAGATTTCGGAAATATCATTGCGATAACCTAGAAAATGAACATGATCCGCCACATCCAGTCCTTCTGCCAATTTTCTCAAATCAGCCTCATAGGCACCTCGACCACAAATCACATATTCGATATGATTCAACTTGTCCAGCTGCTTTAATACTGACAGTGCCCGGATAACAACTTCATGATTCTTACGAGGGATCAGCTCACCTACAGAAAGCAACACAAAATCATCCGCAGATACACCAATTTCTTTGCGTTTCTGTTCCTTATTCACATACCCCACATTGAACTTCTTCAAATCAATGCCAACACCAGGAACATAGCACACTTTAGCGGCTTTGAACGTCTTTGCTCGCTCATAGTCCTCTTTGTTGATTGTGATAAGAACATCTGTATATCGGGAAAGCCACTTCTCAGCCGGATAATACAGAAGCCAGTTGATTGCTGGTGCACCTTTATAGAAATGAAACCCATGTGCTGTATAGAACACTTTCGTTCCCTGTTTGCGTGCCTGTTTTGCTGCCAAACGGGTCAGCATAGCACCAACCGGAGTATGACAATGGATGATATCGTACTCACCTTCATCAATTACGTGCTTCAGTTCCTTATATGCCCTCAAATTACTCGGTTTCAGTGGATTTCGCTCAAACGGAATGTTGTAGTAGGTATCGCAATAAGGGATTACGCAATCATCTGGATTCTCATAATCATTTCGGGCTGCAACCGCAGTTTCCCAGCCTTCTTCTTTGAACATTTTGAGATATGGAATGTGAAACTCCATAATGTGCGTTTTAACAACAGTCGCAACAAATAATACCTTCTTCATCTACATTCCTCTCCGTATATCATAGGTTACTACCTTGTATTTCTATAACCAAATATTGCCTGCGTCAGTTAAAATCTCTGCTAAACAATGCGCTTACTGCTGCCCCATCGCCGTAGTCGCACCTTCCGCCACACCTTCAGTGCTCTCCGGCATAAACAGGATCTTCACGGTCGCCAGCATGATTTTCAAATCCTCGATCAGGC
>ERZ827488.3390-NODE-3390-length-13058-cov-10.918942_pt1 | contig 13058 bp, 9 predicted proteins | sample MGYA00519771_ERZ827488 | MGnify/ENA primary metagenome ERZ827488 (study PRJEB31778, sample SAMEA3449323) | human gut metagenome | biome: human gut; feature: human-associated habitat; material: faeces | place: United Kingdom | collected 2010/2012 ...
ATCTTTATGATACGGCGTTGCTGCGCCAGACCCTCGAAAGCGTCGTCTACGAGTCCAAAAAGTACGGCTACAAGGTGCATTATGCCATCAAAGCCAACTATGACGACCATCTGCTGGCTATTATCCGCGAATACGGGCTGGGCATCGACTGCGCGAGCGGCAACGAGCTGCGCAAGGCCGTCGAAGCCGGATTCGACCCCAAGGGCATCGTTTACGCCGGCGTCGGCAAGCGCGACAAGGAGCTGCGTTACGCCATCGGGCAGGAGATCATGGCGATCAACTGCGAATCGATCGAGGAGCTGGAGCTCGTGGACCGGCTTGCGGGCGAGGCCGGCAAGAAGACCGACGTGGCGCTGCGCATCAACCCCGACATCGACCCCAAGACCAATCACTGCATTGATACTGGTCAGGCCGACAGTAAGTTCGGAATTTCATATGAAGAGGTGCTTGAGCATGCCAAGGAGATCAAGTCGCTCAAGCATATCAATATCGTAGGCATCCACCTGCATATCGGTTCGCAGATCCGCGAGCTGCATGTGTTCGAGAACATGTGCAACAAGGTGAACGTCATCGTCGAGAACCTCGAAAAGCTGGGTTTCTCGTTCCGCTTCGTCGATGTCGGCGGCGGCTTGGGCGTCAATTACGACGTGCCTGAGAACGAGCCTATTCCCAACTTCGCGTCACTCTTCTCGATCGTGCACAACCACCTCGCCGTCGGCGACCGCGAAGTGCATTTCGAGTTCGGCCGTTCGATCGTCGCCGAGTGCGGCGAGCTGATTACGACGGTGCTTTTCAACAAGACCACCGCCACGGGCCGCAAGCTGGTGATCGTCGATGCCTCGATGACCGAGCTGATCCGTCCGGCGCTCTACGGCTCGTACCACAACATCGAGAACATCACCTCCGAAGACGAGGCGCGCGACAAATATACCATCGTGGGCACGGCCTGCGAATCGACCGACGTGTTCGACGAGAACGTCACCCTGCGCAAGACCCGCCGCGGCGACCTGCTTACGATCAAGTCGGCCGGAGCCTACGGCATGTCGATGGCTTCGCGTTACAACCTCCACGACCTGCCCGGCGCCGTTTACAGCGACGAGATTCAATAATCGGTTTTTCCCGATACCGGAACCGTTGGAAGGACATTCCCCCGAATCGCCATTTGAAAACGGTGGTGGTTCAGGGGAATTCTCCGTTCGGATAACATCGCAGGCGCCGTAATGCAAACCCTGCGGGTTGCCGACCTTGCCGACCCCTAATCCCATGACCCTCATTTCCGCCGAACTTACATTATGTGGCTGACCCTTGCATTCACATCCGCCGCGCTGCTGGGTTTCTACGACGTGGCCAAGAAAAAGTCGCTCACCGGCAATGCCGTACTGCCTGTGCTCCTGCTCAACACCCTCTTTTCGTCACTCGTCTTCCTTCCGGCGCTCCTCTCGGCCGAATGCGGACTCGGGTGGTTCGAAGGTACGGTGCTGGAGGCGTCGCCCGGTACGCTCCATGCCCATGGGCTGGTGGTGCTCAAATCCGTCATCGTCCTTACGTCCTGGATCTTCGGCTATTTCGGCATGAAGCACCTTCCCATCACCATCGTGGGGCCGATCAATGCCACGCGCCCCGTCATGGTGCTCGTCGGGGCCATGCTCGTCTTCGGCGAGCGGCTGAACGCCTGCCAGTGGACCGGCGTCCTACTGGCACTCGTGTCGCTCTTCATGCTGAGCCGTTCGAGCCGCCGCGAAGGGGTCGACTTCGCGCACAACGTCTGGATACTCTGCATCGCCCTGGCCGCCGTCATGGGTGCCGTCAGCGGGCTGTACGACAAATATATCATGGCGCGCCTCGACCCGGTCTTCGTGCAAAGCTGGTACAACCTTTACCAGTTCTTCATGATGGCCGTCCTGACCGCCGCGGTATGGTGGCCGAAGCGGCACGCCTCCACGCCTTTCCACTGGAGCTGGGCCATCCCGCTGATCTCGGTATTCTTGTCGCTGGCCGACTTCGCCTACCTCATGGCCCTGCGCGATCCCGACGCCATGATCTCCGTCGTGTCGATGGTGCGCCGCGGCTCGGTCGTGGTTTCGTTCGCCTGCGGCGCCCTGCTCTTCCGCGAACGGAATCTGCGCGCCAAGGCCGTCGATCTCATCCTCATCCTGGTCGGCATGGTCTTCTTGTGGCTCGGGTCGCGGTAGCCTGCGTTTCGGGTGCGGATGTGCGCCGTTTTTAGCGGCTCCCGATCCCCGTCGGCAACACTGTTTCCCGGCACGGACGGCTCGGGAAATGAAAAAGGATGCCCGCCCGAAGGCCGGCATCCTTTTCGGTCGCGGATGGTTCCACCCGTCAGATGATCTTGCTTAACTGGCTGACCGTCTTTGCGATCTCGTCGTCGCCCGGCACGTAGTCCCGCAGCGCCCCGGCCAGGTACTGCTCGTAGGCGTAGAGGTCGATCACGCCGTTGCCCGAGAGGTTGAACAGGATCGTCCGCGGCGTTCCCTCCTCCTTGGCCTGCAACGCCTCGCGAATTGCCGCCGCGATGGCGTGGGTCGACTCGGGCGCCGGGATGATCCCCTCGGTCTTGGCGAAGAGGATGCCGGCCGCGAGGGTCTCGGTCTGCGGCAGCGACCGGGCCTCGACCAGTCCGTCCTTCAACAGCTGGCTCACGATCGAACCCGCCCCGTGGTAGCGCAGGCCGCCCGCATGGATGTCCGACGGTTGGAAATCATGCCCGAGCGTATACATCGGCAGCAGCGGCGTGAACCCGGCCACATCCCCGAAATCGTACTGGAACGTGCCGCGCGTGAGTTTCGGGCAGCTCGACGGCTCGACGGCCACGATGCGGATATTCCTGCCTTCGACAAGGTTCCTGCGCAGGAACGGGAAGCCCAGTCCTGCGAAATTGCTGCCGCCGCCGAAGCAGCCGATCACCACGTCCGGCTCGGCGCCGGCCATCTCCATCTGTGCGACCGCCTCCTGCCCGATGACGGTCTGGTGCAGGATCACGTGGTTCAGCACGCTGCCCAGGCAGTAGCGGGTGTCCTCCGGGTGTTGCAGAGCCATCTCCACGGCCTCCGAGATCGCCAGCCCGAGGCTTCCCGAGCAGTCGGGGTCGCGTTCGAGCGCTGCGCGGCCCGAGGCGGTGATTGTGCTGGGCGACGCGATGCACTCGGCGCCCCACGTGTTCATCATCAGCCGCCGGTAGGGTTTCTGTTCGTAGCTGACCTTCACCATGAAAACCTGCACGTCGAGCCCGAAATGCTTGGCTGCGAAGGCGATGGCCGCGCCCCACTGCCCGGCGCCCGTTTCGGTCGTCAGGTGGCGTATGCCCTGCTTGTAGTTGTAGTAGGCCTGCGGCACGGCGGTGTTGGGCTTGTGCGATCCGGCGGGCGATACGCTTTCGTTCTTGAAATAGATCTTTGCCGGGGTGCCGAGGGCTTTTTCCAGTCCCGTGGCGCGCACCAGCGGCGTAGGCCGCCATATCTTGTAGATCTCCTGCACCTCTTCGGGGATGTCGATGAAACGCTCCGTCGACATCTCCTGGTCGATCAGTTCTTCGGCGAAGATGGCGCTCATCTGCTCCTTCGTCACGGGCTGCTTGGTCGCGGGATGCAGCGGCGGCAGCGGTTTGTTGGGCATGTCGGCCACGATGTTGTACCATTGTGTGGGCATCTGACGCTCGGTCAGGCAGAATTTCTTTGTTTCCATGGTTTTTTTGTCTATTTCTGTGTTCGGTAAAATGTGATGCAAAAGAAAAAGCCCGTTGTTTACTCTCTCGTAAACAACGGGCTTGTGTGTTCGTTATGCTTTCAACTATACACGCACTGAGCCGCACTCATTGTCCACGAGAGTCAACGAGCGCCACCACCATGCCTGTATGTTAAAGTTCCGGATCATAAATTCCTGTTTCGTTTTGACAAATATAACGGGTCGCAACCCTAAATCCAAATTTTTCGCCATAAATTTTCGACACCTAAATATATGAGTTATTCCGCATCCGGGCGTGTCCTGCGGGAAACCGGGGCGGGGCAGTCCTCCCTGCAGTCCCCTGCCCTGCCCCGCCGCTGCGGCTCCCGTGCCCTTGCCCGGCGACGCTCAGGGAAGCCCCGCGGCCGAGCGCCGGATGCAGTCCTCCGGGCCGTATGCCGCGAAGTGCATGGTGCCGGCCTCGGCGGCGGATAATTTTTTACCGGCTGTGGGTTTCATGCGTTTATCCGGTCGGAATTAACAATTTTTCACTATCTTTGTTCGATTTTAGCTAATTCTCAAATTCAACGATATGAATATTTCGTATAACTGGCTCAAACGCTACATCGACACCGATCTCGGGGCCGAAGAGGTCGCCCGGATACTGACCGACATCGGACTCGAGGTCGAGGGCTTCGAGAAGATCGAGACCGTCAAGGGCGGCCTTGCGGGCGTGGTGGTGGGCGAGGTGCTCACCTGTGAGGATCATCCCGATTCCGACCACCTGCATGTCACCACGGTCGACGTCGGCACGGGCGAGCCGCTGCAGATCGTCTGCGGCGCCCCCAACTGCCGCGCGGGGCTGAAAGTGCTCTGCGCCACGGTGGGCACGGTGCTCTACCCCGGCGGCGGCGACGAGGAATTCAAGATCAAGCGCAGCAAGATCCGCGGCGTGGAATCGCTCGGCATGCTTTGTGCCGAGGACGAACTGGGCATCGGAGCCTCGCACGACGGGATCATGGAGCTTCCCGCCGATGCCGTGGCGGGTACGACGGCCAGGGACTACCTCCGCATCGAGGACGACTACCTGATCGAGGTGGGGCTCACGCCCAACCGTGTGGATGCCGCGTCGCACATCGGCGTGGCGCGCGACCTGGCGGCCTATCTGCGCAGCCGGGGGGAAGATGTTTCGGTGAAGATGCCCGACGTGTCGGCTTTCGCCCCGGACAACCACGACCTCGGCGTGAAAATCCGCGTCGAGAACCACGAGGCGGCGCCCCGCTATGCGGGCGTGACCGTAAAAAACTGCAAGATAGCCCCCTCGCCCGAGTGGATGCAGAACTGCCTGCGTGCCGCGGGCATCAACCCCAAGAACAACCTGGTGGACATCACCAATTTCGTGCTTTTCGAACTGGGACAACCTCTGCACGCGTTCGACGCGGCGAAGATCGAGGGCCGCGAGGTCGTCGTGCGCACCTGCGCCGAAGGTACGCCCTTCGTGACTTTGGACGGCGTGGAGCGCAAGCTCACGGCGGACGACCTGATGATCTGCTCGGCCGAGCGTCCGATGTGCATCGCCGGCGTCTTCGGCGGCCTGGATTCGGGCATCAGCGACACCACGACCGACGTGTTCATCGAGAGCGCCTATTTCAACCCCGTATGGGTGCGCAAAACCGCCAAGCGCTTTGGCCTGAACACCGATTCGTCGTTCCGTTTCGAGCGCGGTGTCGATCCCAACCTGCAGGTCTATGCCGCCAAGCGTGCCGCCCTGCTGATGAAGGAGCTGGCCGGGGGCGAGATTTCGAGCGACATCACCGACATCTACCCCGCGCCGATCGAAGATTTCCGCTTCGACGTCTCGTTCGCCCGCATCGACGCGCTGATCGGCAAGCATATCCCCGAAGAGACCGTCCGTGCGATCCTGGCGGCGCTCGAAGTGAAGGTGCTGGACGAGAAGGACGGCGTGCTGAGCGTGGCCGTGCCGCCCTACCGGGTCGACGTGCAGCGCGAGGCCGACCTCATCGAGGACATCCTGCGCATTTACGGCTACAACAACGTCGAAATACCCTCGCGCGTCCGTTCGACGCTTTCCTATGCGCCCAAACCCGACCGCAACCGCCTGATGAACCTCGCCGCCGACTACCTATCGGCCAACGGCTTTACGGAGATCATGTCCAACTCGCTGACCAGGGCGGCCTATTACGAAGGGTTGGAGAGCTACCGGGCGGAAAACTGCGTGCGTATCCTCAACCCGCTGAGCGCCGACCTCAGCGTCATGCGCCAGACGCTGCTGTTCAACATGCTGGAAGCCGTGCAGCTCAACGCCAACCGCCGCAACGGCGACCTGAAACTCTACGAGTTCGGCAACTGCTATTTCTACGACGAGGCCAAACGTGCGGACGAAAACCCCCTGGCAGCCTATTCCGAAGAGTACCGCCTGGCCATCGCCGTGACGGGCATCGCCGTGCCCGCTTCGTGGAACGTGCAGCCGCAGGCCGCATCGTTCTTCACGCTGCGCGCCGTGGCCGAAAAACTGCTGCGCCGCTTCGGCATCGACATCTATGCGCTCAAGACCGAAACGCTGCAAAGCGACCTCTTCGGCGAGGCGCTCACGATGGCGCTCAACGGCAGGGAGCTGTTGCAGATCGGTACGGTCAGCCGGAATATCCGCCGCAAACTCGACGTCAAACAGGATGTCTTCTATCTGGAGATGAACTTCGAGGCGCTTGTCAAATCGACCAAAAAGCACCGGATCGTGGCCGAGGAGCTGTCGAAGTTCCCCGAGGTGAAGCGCGACCTGGCGCTGCTCGTGGACAAGCAGGTGACCTTCTCGGCGCTGCGCGACGTGGCGTTCGCTACGGAGCGCAAGTTACTCAAGAGCGTTTCGCTGTTCGACGTCTACGAGGGCGACAAGCTGCCCGAAGGCAAGAAATCCTATGCCCTGAGCTTTATCCTCGAGGACAAGACCCGCACGTTGGACGAAAAGGCCATCGAACGGGCCATGCAGAACCTCACGGCGCAGTTCGAGCGCCAGTGCGGCGCCCATGTCCGTGCATGACCCGTCGTGACGGATAAGAACCGAAGCCGCCTGCCAGTTTTCTGACGGGCGGCTTTTTTCCTGAAATGATTTTTCCTGAAACGATGCATCGGACTTCCCGCATATTGGCCCTGACTACCCTGCTTTTTGCCGCAGGCGCCGCCCTGTTCTTCACCAAGGCGGCGGCTCTTCCGTACAAGGTGGCCTATCCGGTGCTTTTGCTGGCTGTGGCGGTTTTCTGCCTCCGGCGGAAAACGTTGCTTCCGGTCGGGGCTGCACTCCTCTTGTCTGCCCTGGGCGATGCGGCGGGTGCGAAGGGTCTGTTCATTCCGCAGATGCTGTTTTTCGCGCTGGCCCACGGTGCCTATATCCGCTATTTCCTCTGCGCCGGGGGACTTCCTGCCCGTCCTGCCGCATGGCTGCTTCCCGCGGCGTTGCTCGCGTTGCTCTTCGCCGGGGTCGTGCCCCGGGTCTTGGATCCGGCCGAACGGATCGGCGTCGCCGTTTACGGTGCGGTCATCGCCGGGATGCTTTACAGCGTGCTCCGGTATCGCGGGGCGTATGCCGCATGGTTCCGCTTCGCGGCCCTGCTGTTCGTTTTTTCCGACGGCGTGATAGCCTGGAGCCGTTTCATCGGGGCCGTTCCCGGGCGCACCTACGTCGTGATGGTTCCCTACTACCTGGCGCAGTGCCTGTTCTTCTGCTTTGCCGTAAAATCGCTTCCCGCCCTCCCGTCTGAGGGCCGATCCGTGTGAAGATTGCTTCCGCCCGTGCCGTCCGTCCGCCGATGGCCCGAAGGCATCCTGCTCGCAACCTTTTCATCCATGTGCCGCCGCCCTGCCGCGCCGATGCGCCGTTGCAGGCCGGAGCAGGCCGGAGCAGGCCGCCGTTACAGCACCGGCTTGATCTGCGGCGGCTGGATCGTCACATAGGGCGTGCCGTTGTCGTCGCAGGTCGAAACGATCCGCACGGCTTTCACCGCGCGCCCCGGCTTCAGGGTGATGCTTCCCTTTTCGAGGTCGCCCGCCCGCTCATACGTCGCACCGTCGTACGACACCTCGGCATAACCTGTGGTTATGATGGTCTTCGGCAGCTGGCGGTTCCCGGTCTGGAGGTACATTTCGCGGCATTTCACCGGCTGCTCGAAGGTGTAGAGCACCCAGTCCTGCTGCCGGCAGGCGCGCGCTGTCCGCGAAAGCCCCTTGTAACCCGCGGCATTGGCAAGGGGGAACTGCCTGCTCTCGCCCATCGAGGTGGTGATGGCCACGGCGGGTGCGAGCGTGCGGTAGTAGGATTTGTCGGCGACATAGGGGCTGCGCCCCGTTTTGTAGCGGGTGAAGAAGCGGTACAGGTGCGGTTTGCCGGTCTTGACGGGACGGGTATAACGATGTTCTTCGGGCGCGTCGCCTTCCGTGTAGTATATCTCCGACCCGTCGTCGGCCGTCACGGTGAATGCGCCCTCCTTATAGCTCACCTTCGGCGGGAAGAGCCGGAAACGGATGCCCATGGCTGCCATGCGGTCGTAATGCTTCTCCACGAGCCCTTTGTAATAGGCGTCCCAGCCTTCGCCGTTGCCGCGCCAAGCGATGCGGGCGAGTGCGCAGATACGCGGGAAACACATGTAGTCGAGGTAGTCGGGCTTCTCGGGCTCGTGCGAGACGTAGGCTTCGCTGAAGAACGCCGCCTGCAACCCGACGACGTTGCGCATCTGCTCTGGGCTGAACCCCTTGTCCGTGAAGTCGAACCCGAAGACCTTTTTCGCGTCGAAGACCGCCGCCCAGTCGTGCCCGTCCTCGTGCGGGGTCTGGCGCATGTCGAAATAGAAATATTCGCCCGGCATCACTACGGTCTCGTATCCCTTGGCCGTGGCGTCGAGGCATGCCTTGACGCTCTGCCAGCCGTAGACGCGGCTGTCGTGCGCCAAGTCGCCCGTCGCCACCGCTTCGTTCCACACGGCGGGGCGTTTGCCGTTGGCGCTGAGGATCGCCGCCATGCGTTGCATGAAGAGGTCTTCCAGTTGGTGCGGGTCTGCCATGCCCCGCTGCCGCATCAGCGCCTGGCAGTCGGGGCAGCGCTTCCATTGGGTCATGTCGACCTCGTCGCCGCCCACGTGGATGTATTCCGAGGGGAACAGCGCGCAGAGTTCGCCCAGGATGTCCGCGAGCAGCGCGTAGTTCTCCTCGCGTGCCACGCACCATGCCGAACGGTAGTCGTAGCCGTTGGTCGACAGCGTGTCGGGCGGGTAATTGCAGCGGATTTCAGGGTGTACCGAGGCGATGTTGCGGCTGTGCCCGGGCAGGTCGATCTCGGGGATAATCTCGATGTTGCGCACGGCGGCATAGCGGATCAGCCCGCGCATTTCGTCCTGTGTGTAGAAGCCGCCGTATTTCTCGTCCCATTTCCCGTAGACGGGGCGTACGGGCGAGTCGCCGCCGCGGAAGCCGCCGATTTCGGTCAGCTCGGGGTGTGACCTGATCTCGATCCGCCACCCTTCGTCGTCCGACAGGTGGAGGTGTAATTTATTGATCCCGTGGTAGGAAAGCAGGTCTATGTAACGCTTTACTCCATCCACTCCGATCCAAGTGCGGGCCACGTCCAGCATCATGCCCCGGTACGCGAAGCGCGGGGCGTCGTCGATCCGCGTGCAGGCGACTTCGACGGGCAGCGGGCACGCCTTGGCGTAGACCTCGGGCGGCAACAGCCGCAGCAGCGCCTGGATGCCGTTGAAGACGCCGCCGTAGTCGCCTCCCGTGATCTCGATCCGCTGCGGCTTCACGGCCAGCGTGTAGGCCTCGCTGCCGAGCGTCGGGTCTGTCGTGAGCACGATCGCGTCGTCGGCCGACATACTGTCGCTGGCCTTTCCGACGTTGATATATTCGCGCAGGTAGCCGGCCAGCGGCGCGAGCGGCGTCTCGTAGCTGAGCTGCGTGCCGGCCGAGATGCGGTATGTGCCGGGAAGGGTCGTCTGGCGCGCCGGAAGCGGCTGCGCATGGGCGTGGAGGAGGCTACAAAGGGCGCCCAGGATGGACGCGAGGTAGCGTAGTTTCATGAGGTTGCGGAATTTTGTTCGATGCAAAGTTACTATTTTCCGCCGAATGTGCTAACTTTGCAGGGGATAAATTGCGGCCGTGCAGGCTGCATGCTGCTGCGGCCGGGCGACCCGGCGCCTCGGGCAGTTTGCGCCCTGCATGACGGCGGAAAAAACAAACCGGATAATGGAAGATAAACGATTGGAGGCTACGGCCCGCCTGCTCGACGTGATGACCACGCTGCGCCGCGAGTGCCCGTGGGATCGCGAGCAGACGTTCGACTCGTTGCGGAGCAATACGATCGAGGAGACGTATGAACTGGCCGATGCCATCACCGACCACAATATGGAGGGGATCAAGGAGGAGCTGGGCGACCTGCTGCTGCATGTGGTGTTTTACTCCAAGCTGGGTGAGGAAGCCGGGGCGTTCGACTATGCGGATGTGGCCAACGCCTTGTGCGACAAACTGGTATACCGCCATCCGCACGTTTACGGCGACATCCATGCCAATACACCCGACCAGGTGAAGGAGAATTGGGAGGCACTCAAGCTCCGCAAAAAGAACCGCAAGAGCGGTACGCTGGGCGGCGTTCCCCGCTCGCTGCCGGCGCTGGTCAAGGCATTCCGCGTAGGCGAGAAGGCCGCGGCGACGGGCTTCGACTGGCAGAAGCGCGAGGATGTGTGGGACAAGGTGAAGGAGGAGACCGCCGAAGTCGAGGCCGAGATGCGCTCGGGCGACAAGGCGAACCTCGAAGCCGAGTTCGGCGACTTATTCTTTGCACTGGTCAACGCTGCGCGGCTCTACGGCGTCGATCCCGAATCTGCGTTGGAGCGTACGAACAAGAAGTTCATCCGCCGCTTCAATTACATGGAGGAACAGGCTGCTGCACAGGGGAATTCGCTGCACGACCTTTCGCTCGGCGAGATGGAGGCCCTGTGGCAGGAAGCCAAAAAAGGCGAATAAAAGATTGCCTTCCGGCAGCGCTGTCCATGTCCGGGGCACCACCGTACGGTGGCGGGTCATGCAGGGAAATATAAATGTGAAACAAAGAAATTTTATTACGGAATTATGGCATTGATTAAAGAAGTGCGGGGACACACACCCGTGATCGGAGAAAATACGTTCCTGGCCGAGACGGCCGTCATCCTGGGCGACGTGACCATCGGCCGCGACTGCTCCATCTGGTACAATGCCGTGCTGCGCGGCGACGTGAACAAAATCGTCATCGGCGACCGTACGAACATCCAGGACGGCGTCGTGCTGCATACGATTTACGACAAGGCCAAACACCCGTCGCAGACCATCATCGGCAACGACGTGTCGGTGGGCCACAACGCCATCGTCCACGGCGCCGTCATCGGCGACAACTGCCTGATCGGTATGGGCGCTACCCTGCTGGACAATGCCGTCGTCCCCTCGGGCTGCATCATCGCGGCCAATGCGCTGGTGCTGTCGAACGCCAAGCTGGAGCCCAATTCGGTCTATGCGGGCGTCCCGGCCAAGAAGGTCAAGGAGGTGACGCCCGAGCAGCGCGAGGAGATCATCCGCCGCACGGCGCACGATTACATGCTCTATGCCTCGTGGTTCAAGGAGGATGAATGACCCTGCCGGGGCGTAAGGAGATGCGATGAACCTGCAATCGAAATATTCCGACCTGATGCTCAACCTGCTGGTTGCGCTGGCCATCAGCCTGGTGGTCAACTTTTCCTATGTGCTGTTGCTGATCGTCGAGCAAAAGGGCGAAGGACAGCCGCGGCCGGCGCGGGCGAGCGTCGTCACACGCAGCGAGGAAGGGGTGCTGCACGTCAGCCCCGACGGCCACGGGTACATCGTCTACGGGAACCGCGACAGCGTCTACGTGCCGATGCAGCGCATCCGCCGGATGGATCTTTCGGACGGCGACCGGCTGGTGGTCGACGTGGTCGCCCCGCGCCGTTACGGCGCCCATCCGGTGATGAACGAACTGCGTATGCGCAACGGCGAGGAGTTCGATTACAGCACGCTCTACAACCGGCCGTCGAGGACTTCGGAGCTGACGTTGCAGTTGATCTACTACCTGGTCGTATCGTTCATCATGCTCTCGATCCTGACCTCCGCACGCCGCAATTACAAGGCGGGGCGTTTTGCCCTCCACTGCATGGGGTGCCTCGTGGCGGCCGCGGCGCTTTATATCTTCGCCCCTGTCCGCGAATGGCATTCGGGGCAGATCGTCCTGAATTTCATGAGCGGGCATATCTTCGACTACATGCTGCTGCTCAAGTGTTCGTTCGCCGTGGCCGTGTCGATGCTCTACGGCTGGGTCTACGTGCTCAATTCGAAGCAGCAGGCCGTCGTCATGGAGAACGAGCGGCTCAAGAACGAGAACCTCACGACCCGCTACAACATGCTCGTGGGACAGATCAACCCCCACTTCTTCTTCAATTCGCTCAATTCGCTGGCGATGCTCGTGCGCGAGGGCGACGAACAGAAGGCACTCACCTACATCGACCAGCTCTCCTTCTCGTTTCGCTATATCATCCGCAACGGTCAGAACATGCTGACGACGCTCGCGGAGGAGTTGCGTTTCGCCGAAGCCTACGGATACCTGTTCAAGATACGCTATGCCGACAAGCTCTTTTTCGATGTCGATGTCGCCCCGAAATACTTGGATTACCGGCTGCCCGTGCTGACGTTGCAGGAGCTGCTGTCGAATGCCGTCAAGCACAACGCCATAACCAAACGCCGCCCGCTGCGTGTTTCGATCCGCGTCGAAAACGGCCAGCTGGTCGTGTCGAATCCCCTCTTGCCGAAGCTCGACGCCGAACCTTGTACGGGAATCGGCCTGCACAACCTCGACAGCCGTTGGCAGCTCATCACGGGCCACGGCATCCGCATCGACCGCAGCGGGGAGATCTTCTCGGTCTGCATGTCGCTTCTGAAACCCCGCACGAAATGAAAGCCGTAATCATCGAGGACGAAACCGCCGCTGCGGTCAATTTGCAGTCGATCCTGCACCGTGTGGCGCCGGCCGTGGAGATCACGGCGGTGCTCGAAGGGGTCGAGGAGAGCGTCGAGTGGTTCGGGACGCATCCGCAGCCCGATCTTGTGCTTATGGATATTCATCTGGCCGACGGCGAGGCGTTTCGGATTTTCGAACGGGTTTCGCTCACGCCTCCCGTCATTTTCACGACCGCCTACGACCGCTATGCGCTCGAGGCCTTCAAGGTCAACAGCATCGACTACCTGCTCAAGCCGCTCAACGAGCGGGACGTCCGCCGGGCGCTCGACAAGCTGCGCCGGCTGACGGGCGACGAGCGCCGCGCCTACGGCTC
>ERZ827488.3403-NODE-3403-length-13025-cov-3.280031_pt1 | contig 13025 bp, 5 predicted proteins | sample MGYA00519771_ERZ827488 | MGnify/ENA primary metagenome ERZ827488 (study PRJEB31778, sample SAMEA3449323) | human gut metagenome | biome: human gut; feature: human-associated habitat; material: faeces | place: United Kingdom | collected 2010/2012 ...
CTATACGAACAATGACGACGGAAAGCACTGCGGTACTAATGCCGTATAAAACTCAAGAAATAATCGACAATGACGGTATCTATTACGGTATCAATGCAATATCACATAATCTCTTAATGTGCAACCGCAAATTGTTACTTAACGGAAACGGATTTGTTCTCGGTGTTTCTGGTAGCGGTAAATCATTTGCGTCAAAGATGGAAATTGCTATGTCGGCATTGTTTACAAACGATGACATTATTATTGTAGACCCTGAAAGAGAGTATGCTCCGTTAATTTCAAATCTTGGCGGTGAATCAATTACACTATCAGCGTCATCAAATAATCATATAAATGCTATGGATATAAATAACGATTTCAACAACGAAGATAATCCTATATCAATTAAATCTGAATTTTTAATATCGCTATTTGACCAATTATTGAAAACTGGTGATGCAAGAAATAGTGGCGGTGTTGGAGCAAAAGAACGGTCTATTATTGACCGCTGTACTATAAATGTATATGAACAGTATTTCAGCAATACTAATCAGACTATGCCCACGCTTGCAGATTTCAGAGAGGAATTATTACATCAACCCGAACAAGAAGCAAAAGACCTCGCACTGTCATTGGAATTGTTCGCTACGGGCAGTTTGGATTCCTTTGCACATCAAGGTAATGTAGATGTTGACAGGAGAATTATTTGCTATGACATCTTGGAATTAGGCGAACAAATGAAATCGGTCGGATTGCTTATAATGTTGGATAACATTATGAACAGAGTTATGGAAAACAGGAAACGCGGTATATATACACGAGTATACATAGACGAATCACATTTGTTTTTCAAAAACCCATACAGTGCTGAATTTCTATTGAAGGCGTGGCGACGTTTCAGAAAATACGGAGGACTTTTAACTGGAATAACCCAAAATGTTGAGGAATGTCTGAAAAATGATACTGCAAGGTGGATGATTTCGAATTGTGAGTTTTTGCTTATATTTAATCAATCACCTTCGGACAGAGCCGAACTTGCTTCAATGCTTAATATATCTCCCGCACAAATGGGATATATAACAAATTCGTCGGCAGGACGCGGACTGATTAAAGTCGGCGGCTCGATAGTACCGTTTACAAATGACTTCCCTACTGATACAGAACTCTATAAATTGATGAGTACAAAACCGGGTGAAAAATAAATTACACAGGCGGCGGTGAAAATCGCCGCCTTATTTTTTTATATAAGAATTGAGGTGATAGTAATTGAGCGAGTTAAAGACAAAACCTAAAACCAAAGAAAAACCACATGCGGCAAAACACATTGTTAAAAACGCACCAAAAGATGTGAAATCTATTCCGTATAATGTTCTCAGCAACGCTCCATCTGTTATGAAAGAGCAACTTATAAAGCGGAACTCAGAAAAACAGTTGAATGACAATGACGAACAGACTCCCGAAAATTATGCAACAGATACAATAGAATTTGCAGCATACAGTACAACGTCAAAAGTCTATCGAACTATGCGTATTATTGCGGATAATAGAATAAAATCACACAAAACACACAAAATCAAGACTAAAGAAAATTATACAATTCCTAATGTTTCCGTTAAACCTAATACTACAAATAATATACAGAAGTTAGCAAATAATCAGCCGAAAAACTTGCAATTAACAGACGGAAAAATTCCAACTAATTCGAGTGAAATCAGGAATATACCTAAAACCGTAAGCAGAACTCCAAAAATTGCAGAAGATAAAAAAATTATGTCCAAATCGAACATAATTAAATCAGAGCAAAAAAATAATCCCGAAACAAAAATGTTTACGCCTAAAACAAAAGAAGAATATACCGCCGCACAGTCCGAAACTTCTTTTGCCGTTCCCGAAGTGAAACAAAAATCAATACAAAAATCAGTACAGAAATCAACTGCGAAACAAAAATCAGATATTAAGACAAAAGAAAATTATATCAAATCTCATATTACGGATACAGATATAAAAAGCCCTGACAATGCAAGACACGAATATGTCAAGAATAAGTTGAAATCAAAATTGACGGAACAAATGCAATCACAAAATAAAGACGCTAATATGCCGAATACTCCAAATGCGGATATTATCTCCAATGCTCCCTCAGTTGATAAACCGAATATAAAAACAAAAGAAAACTATATGCAGTCTTTACGGAACGGAAAAGTAGAGCCTATAAAAACGGCATACAAGACACCTAAGCAGAAAACAAGTATTGTTCCCCGTCAAATGCAAACTACAACATCAAAAGCGGTACATAGTAAAGAACAAATAACATCTAAGACTGTAAAAAACGGCAAGAATATGTTTAAGGCGAGCCGAATTGCAAAGAAAAAAGTATCAAAAACTCACAAAGCCACTGTTAAAACACAAAAACAGGTCGCAAAGCAAACTGCAAAACAGACCGCAAAATTGTCAAAAGAGGCTGCACAAAGAAGTGCGAAGATTGCAAAATCTGCGGTGCGTGTAGCAACTAAAGTTGCAGTCAAAGTTGCACAAGCAGTTGCCAAGGCAGTCAAGGCTATTTCAACGGCAATTGCGTCCGGCGGTGCCGTGGCAGTTGTAGTGGTTATATTGATTGTTGTCATTATTATAGCAGCTATTGCGGCAAGTCCGTTTGGTATTTTTATTTCTGAGGAAGTAACGGATACAGGAACAATTCCATTATCGCAGATTATAGCGGAATACAATGTTGAATTGACACAAGAAGTCGAAGATATTGAATTATCCATAGACCATACAGAGGTTGATGTTATAGATAATCAGACTGACAGAAATGTCGTGATTGCGGTATTTGCAGCAAAAACAGCAGGAACTGATGACAACACTGCTGAAGATGTTGTCATATTTGATGATATTAAAGCCGAAAAACTAAAAACATATTTCCGAGCCGCTAACACCGTAAATCATACGGTCGAAGAAATTGCGGTATCAGATACAGAAACAAAAAATAAACTCACCGTCACGATAAATGGCAAAACAAAAGATGAGTTGATGGATTTATATGAATTAACCGCAAAGCAACGTGAGGCAGTGGAAACCTTACTTGAACACGGCGATGTTTTGACCTCATCAAGCCATAGTTTGGCAATTACAAATGCAGATGTTCAAAGCATTATAAATGGATTGCCGTCATCGCTTCCGCAGAAACGCAAGGATGTCGTCAAAAATGCAGGCTCACTTGTTGGTAAAGTAAATTATTTTTGGGGTGGTAAATCAAGTGCAATCGGTTGGGACAGTGCTTGGGGTACTATGCAGCGAGTAACTGCCGCAGGAAGTCCATCATCAGGAACACTAAGAGCATATGGATTGGACTGTTCGGGATTTGTCACTTGGGTATTTAATAACAGTGGTATGGGATATGCTGTCGGACACGGAACATACGGACAGCGTGACGCCAGTATTCAAGTAACAGCGTCAACGGTGCAAGCAGGTGATTTATGTTTCTTGCCGAGTTATAGTCACGTTGGAATAGTTGTCGGTAAAGATACAAATGGTAATATTCTTGTTATTCACTGTTCTTCCAGTGCAAATAATGTAGTAATATCCACCGCGTCAAGTGTTGGATTTACAGTTTTCCGCAGACCAAATTGCTATTAAATATTTAATCGAATTTTTTTGCTGATAGAGATATTTTCTGTTATGATAAATATATCAAATAAACAGGAGGTATTTCATTATGAAAAAGAAAATATTTACACTAATAATCACGGTGGCATTGACCACGATGAACACCGCAACTTTTGCGGCTGAAATCCCGCGAGAAAGTACACCATTAAATGCAACAGAGGAACAGACACAAATTGTTGAGAATTTAATTGGTGATATTCTTGATGAGGTGCAGAATGGAAATCTCGGTTACACATTAGCCGTAGGCTATGCAAACACTAAAATACGCAATGCGGTAATTGCAGGCGAAACAAATGGATACGGATATGGGATATTATCACCGATAGCACAGAACGCAATCCGTGTTATGTGTGATAGACAGTTACGGCCTGACGCCTACACCCAAGCGGAACAACAGTTAAAAGTATCACTTGCTGACATCATCACCGAGGTTGAGAACGGAATTGATATGGATACCGCCATCAAAGCGGCTTATGAAAAAATCTATCAATCCGTAAATATATCATTTAACTATGATGAACAATTTTCACTTGACACCTGTTACCGCGACATTCCTGCTGTTGGAATGGAAATGTTTACAGTAGCACGAAAATTGCTTAATTCTGCAAAAATAAAATAAGGGAGCTACTGAATTGCAGCCCCCTTATTTTGTCATATTATTAACAGAACTTATGTAAAATCTGTATTAATCATTCACTTCATTTATAATTAATACATTACCATATTTATCAATATAGCCTTCATATTTTTTATTACCCTCTTGTCTGTATACATATAATAGGTTATTATCACAAGGAGAAACAACAACATATTTATCAGCATTCAATATAACATTTCCCTGTCTATCAATAACGGAATTTTTATCATTTATCACAGACATTCCAGCTTTATAGTCCAATATATACTGATTTGATTTTGGTTCAAGTATCATATCGCCATATTGATTTATTATTCCATAAGCATTATTACTGAGCCCTACTTTATACATATGATCAGAATAATGAATATCCGCATATTTAAAATCAATAATTATATTATTTTTATCATCAATTACTCCTAATTTACTTGTTGATGGATCTTGAGCAATATATGTTCCATTTCCATTATATGATTTTAAAATATAGTCGGATTGAAATACTGTTTCAAACGACTTATTAATAGCTTTCGTTATACCATTATGCTTAACAATACTTATTCCATTTACAAAAGAAGTAACATCATCATACTTTTCTCCACATTCATCTCCCTTGGTATTCACAAATGTCCATTGCTGTTTTTCATTTGTAGATGGTTTATGAGGATTTCGAACTGTGTTGTTTAATAATACCGCGGCATAACCATCGGAAAAATCTTTTATGTCATAATATTTTTTATTAAAGATATTTTCACCTTGACGATTCATAAAATAACATTCACCGTCTGATTCCCATGTACATACAAGTCCATTATGAAAATCTCTTTCTCTTTCATTAGTGTATGATATTAACATAGTACCATTTGTATTGATATAACCATATGTCATTTGAGATATGCCACTACCACCCATCTTATCTTCTTTAAGTTTTCCTACACAAGCTAAGCCTTCGGAAAAAGAACCAGCATAGTCAAATTGTGGCTCTATAATTATTTTTCCAAATTTATCAATATATCCATACAAACTACCTGATTTGAAAGGGAAAAGCTCACAAGTGTCTTGCTTGTTATTTATTGATATTGTTTTTGTTGTTTCATTCCATTCCACATCACTCCCAAGGATTTCCGAAATATCTCTTAACGGAAGATATGTTTTATTATTAATAACGACAATATCATCTTCTAATTTTGTTGATTGATTATTAACATTTACTTTAAAATCCACTATAAATGCTTGAATCTGTTCAAATGCTTTTACAAAAATATTAGCATTGGATATAACACAAACGCATATAAAACATATAACAAATTTTTTCATATATGACCTTGTATGATATATTTAGTTAAAATATACTCATACTCTCCTTTCTTTTAAACCTTTACGATATAATTCATAAAACCCTGTGGACTTTTTATATTATTACTATAGCTTTGGCTATTTCAAGAAATATATTGCCACAGTTTTATCTAATATTATTTATAGCTGGATAAACCTTTGAACTTTCATTTCTCGCAAGTTTATGATGATAAAACTAGGTGGACAAACACACTCAACTGCTATGAATTACGACGGCGAAATACTTGCTAATGCATCTACAATGCTTACCAAATTTCTATAACTCCTCAAAAGGACGTCCCATGCTGTACTTTTAAAAGAACCTGTATCGCAATCAGTCGGCATTATAAATGATAACATAATTTGAAGATTGTTCAAACCATTTCTCAAATTGAATTATTTACTCAACAATAAATGAGATTGATAAAATTATTAATTCAATTATGGATAAGCTTGATTCTGTTATCAAAACATACCCGAGCTTTGAACGATGCAATAATTATCAGTGAAATTTGCAATATATCCCGTAAAAAGCCTTATCAACTTCTTGCATATACAAGTCTTAACCATTCTGTTTATCAAGCAAGCAATTTCACAGCAGTTACCCCAAAGTCTAAAAAAGATTCTAAACTGCTGTGATATGCTTTGATAAATGCCGATTGGCAAACCACATTAGTAAATGATACTTTCAAACAATATTATAATTTAAAAATATCTCAAGGTCGCCGTCATTAAAATGCCTTGGGGCATGTAGCACATAAGTTGATTCAAGTCATTCATAAAATAATGACCAATAATGTTAATAACTTAACCGAATTCTTCTCTTTAATATATTCAATTTTCAAATGGATTTTTAAAGAATGATTTTACTTTTTATCTATACAAATTTTTTAGTTTTCATTTTTCTATTGACAAATAATAGTTAGTCTCCTGATTAATAGTATATAACTTTATTGTTAACATCATTCAAAACATCTTTTGTATAAGTTGCAACTTTTCGTACTTTCCACGTTTTGTTTTTAAATAACATATCATAATCTACTTGTTGTGCTCCTGCTCCATTTAAATCATTTTGATCATTCATTATAGAATAGAACGGATCATTTCTTAGGTATACATCTTCAAGTCCTAAAATATGACCAAATTCATGACCAGCTACATTCATTACATATGCTGCATCTAAACCACCTACCCATATTTCTATATTTTTGCCTATACTACTCTTTCCATCAAACCAAGCCCATGCATATGACCAAGCATCTTTATATACTTTTCCTTCATCACCTGGATATAGGCAAATATCTAAAGCTTTTTGATTAGGTTTGCTATGTGTTCCATCTGCCAAATCAACAATATAAGTTCTGATTCTTTTCTGCGTACCATTTTTACTATATAATCCAGACCAACTAGACATAATGCCTTGAACAATAGCTTGTCTGTATGTAATATTAGAACCTGGAATATATTGATCACAAATATCCTCATCGTCATTTGGTTTATGTATTTTTACATATGCACATATATAATTATAAGTTGGCTTTTCAATTATCTGTAAATATGTATTAGATGGAAAGTTATCAAATATATATTTTATATCTTCTTGTTCATATAAATTCTGATAGTCTTCATAACTTTCAAAGCATTTTTCACATAATCCACTTGGATCAATGAACATAATAGGATTACTTCTACAATAATTATACCAATTTATACCTGAAAATATTGGGTCTTCTGAAACAAATCTACCTGTTGTAGACTTGTAGTATCTCGCTCTTAGATAAATACTATCTGTTTCACTATCATAATACTCACCACAATATCTGAATGGGTTCGTATCATTATCCGTTTTGTTTGTTTCCACACCAAACGCATCATAATCATACTGCTTTGTTATAGCACCTGTACTGTTTGTAAGTTGAACAACATCACCGTGTCCGTTATATGTATAGAAGTTTTCATTGCTGCCATTCTTTGATGAAATAAGCTGTAGACCACGAATATACTTCGTTACAGTTCCGTCTGTCACATCTCCTACTATATCTGTACCGTCCCATATATGTTTTGTTGTCTTTCCGTCAACGGTCTTACTCATGCGAAGTCCATCACCGTTATAAGTATAACTTGCTGTTTTGCCATTCTGCATTGTCTTTGTAAGCTGATTCCAACTGTCATATTCGCTATAACTGCTGGTATTATCAGCGCCGACAGGTACAATACCTATTCCACTCGAGTCTGCACCGCCTGTTAATACTGTCATACTTGAAATTTGGTTTCCGTTTGGATCATACCAAAAGTCAGTTGATTCTGATATTTTACCTGTTGTCTTTGTTTGATTACACATACGATTATTCTTATCATATGTATAGTTAGTCGTATAATTCTCACTACCGGTAACATTTAGTTGACTTCTGTTTCCGTAGCTATCATATTGATAACTATAAGTATTATTCGGTGCCTGCTCCTGTACAAGCCTATTTAAACCATCATAAGTATAATTAGTTACACCTTTGTTTACACCAGAAACGCTTTCTGTCTTACTCTTTTGATTTCCGTCTACATAGTATGTGTAGTTATATTTTGAAATTTGAGTATTGCCATTTGCATTGTTCACCTCTGTAAGTAGGTTGGCAAGATTATAAGAGTAATCAGTTGTTTGATTTCCATATGATGATTTTTTTAATGTTCCATCAGGATTGTATGTATACTCTGCCTTCACATCACCATTTTCATATACGGTTGTAAGTTGATTAAGCTTATCATAGTCATAGGTAAGTGTATATTGAACAATATCATCTTTTGTGAGTGTGAAACTCTTGCGGTTTCCATTCATATCATAATTATACTCCTTGACTGTGCCATCTGTCAAGTCTTCCTTTGCTAATTGTCCAAGGTTATTGTAAACGTATGTAGTATTTACGTCACCACCTATCATAGAGGTACGAAGCCCTTTTTTATTATAAGCATAAGTATACGTGTCATTAGTCGTTTTACTTGAACTTTTTTGTGTAAGCTGATTTAATTCATCATAAGTATAACTTAAAATATTGCCGTTTCTGTCAACCGTTTCTATTAGATTTCCATTAATATCATAAGTGTTATTTACTTTTTGACCTAATGCATCAGTTTGCGTTGTACATCTATTCATATTGTCATATTCATACTTTGTAACGGCATAATCATTTGAACCACTGACCTTATCAAGTCCACTAATAACAAGATTGTCCACATCTCCAGTGTACATTCTTAATATATTTCCGACACTGTCATAATAATACTGTACGCACTTTTCTACATTATTACCATCAAAATCTCTTACTTTTGTAGGCTGATTCTGCCAGTTATACTGATATTCAGTTGTAGTATATGATACCGATTCACCTACAGCATTATTCGCTGTTTGCAATTTTGTTAAGTTACCATTTGAATCGTAATAATATTTGTTAGTTGAATATACTGTGCTTGTACCGTTCTTTTGGAATGGAATTTGTTCTTGAAGTAATCTACCAAGATTGTCATATGTATTCGTTGTTATATTACCGTTTTTATCTTTTACAGAAATAAGATTACCTAATCCGTCATATGTATTTGTTATACTCTTACCATTAATATCTGTTTCTTTTATTACATTTCCATCAACATCATAATCATATTGTGTTGTATATTGATTTGATGACCAATTCTCATCTGCTGCACGCGGCTCTCGAATCGTTTTTATGTTTCCGAGATAATCATATGTGTATGTGGTCGTAGCAGCTTTTTCGGTATCATTTTCATTATATACTGTTTCTTCTTTGACTATATTGCCATAAATATCGGTATACTTTATATTTTTGACATTTTCAGCATCTGTATCACCATAGACAAGTGTTGTGGTTTTTGTAAGCATGTCATCAACTGCATGTTCCGTCCATATACTTTCATGACGTAAAATCTTATTATCGGCGTCTAATATCTTTTTGTCAATAATTTCACCAAGTCCATTATAGCCTACTTGTGTTTTTATACAGCCATTTTGAGTACTATATTGAGTACTTTCATATACTTGATAATAGTTTCCAGCTTCGTAATTTTCTTTGACGTCAGATAGTAGTATGTTATTTGTCACATCTGTTATTGATTTTTCTTCTCCAAAATTATCGTATGAATACTTAATTACATTTCCGTTAGCATCTTTAACCATAACATCATTTGTGTTATCATCAACAGTGAAGGTATATTCTGTGGTAGAAGAATTAGGGTTAGTTACTTTAGTAACACGATTCAGACTGTCATATGTATATTGATATGTCTGACCGTTAGCATCAGTTTCTGATATTATATTACCGTACCAATCATATTGGTATGATTTTGATACAGTACCTGCCGTAGAGCCTGAAACAAGGTTACCATCAATATCTTTAATTCCTGATACTGATATTTTATTTAAATATACTCCATCAAGTTTATTTGTTACTGAACGCAAATCGTTATAATCATATGATACTTCAACAAAATCACTCCAATTATTATTTCCTATATATCTTTTCTCAGTAATAATATTTCCATAATCATCATAAACATATGCACGTTTCTTTTTTGTGCTATTATTTTCGGTGACTGTCATGGTTTCTATTGATGATTTATCAGATGTTAACGTATAATTTGTAATAATCGTCGTGCTACTATCTTTTTTCTTTGATATTTTTATTGGAATATGGAATGTAGAATCATATGTATAATATGTAGTATAATTTGAGTCGTTATTGATTCGTTCACTTAGAACATCTCCATATTTACCATTATCATATGTGTATTCTTTTGACGTTTCAACATATTTCTTATTATCATTCTTAAAATCATTATATATTTTTGTTGTTTCCTTCGTAAGAAGTTCTTGATTATTATATTCATAATCAGTGAATGTATCATAGGTATGCCCTGGTTCGGATTCAGAAGGTGTATCATCATATTCATCATAAACAGATTCTTTTAACCAGTTTCCGTTATAAGATTTTTTGTATATCGAATGTGTTCTTTCTTCGTGTGCATGTTTATATAATTTTTTTCTAGTATAAGAGTATACCCTATATTCATCAGGAACTTCCTTAATATTTCGGAATGTTGGATAACCATCATAAACAGAAGAATAATTATTATTTCCTTGATCGCGACCATATGCTTCTGTGCTTTTCAGCGTAGATGCTACATTTTCTTCACCACTGTAAATTTGCTTGCTAATGAATACAGGTACTTCCATTACACCGCCAAGACCACAATTTTTTTTCATGGTATTATATTTCAAATCAGTTTTCATACCCGTAGGATATGATATAGTGGTAAGTAACTTGTAATTAATATTAGAAGGTGTTTTATCAATATCCTTACTTACCATAGATACCTTGCATTGTTGATCAGTATAATCATATTTCGTGATATAACCTTCAGCATTTTTTACTGATGATAATACCATATTATTTTGACCTATACCCGTTTTATTATATTCAATTGTACGATTCTGAGAAGGGTCATTTTTATCTGTTACAGTTATTATTACTTGTGAACTTTGATATTTAATATCTATTATTCGTCCAACACTATCAGTTATTTGTTTTAATTTAGGGTAATACAGTTTTCCATCGCGTATTTTATCATAACTAAATAAAATTTTGTTTTTATATCTATCTTCTATTCCCAACAATTGACCAACAGAACCAAAGTAGTATTTTTTCCCACTTTTCTCTGTTAATATATAGTCAATATATTCTTCGTTGAATTTTCCATTACCGCTTGATAATTGAATGTCTTTTAAATAATAATCCACTAAACTATTATCTTCTATTTGCCAAACACCATTTGAGCCCATATGGAGATATTCATATATTTCTTTGGCATTAGCATCATATCGTTTTTCTATATATGGGAAATCAAAAGCCCAACCCGTTCCAATATCAAAATATTTTGAAAAAGATGAGTCATCTATATCGTTGCTATAGGTAGAAGTATCCGAAGTCACTGTATATCTACCAACATTAATAACATTAAATGATCCAGAATCGGTTGCATCATATTCTATTTTCCTAATTTTACTTTTACCACCCGTATTAAAATTTATAGTATAATTAAAATATCCATTTTCTGCATATGATATGCACTGCTTTGCTGTTGATTCATTACTGAACATATAAGACGGCTCAATACCAGATTTTAATTTTTCAAAATCCTCATCATATGCATCAGCACTTACAAACATTCCATATGTGTAATTAGGTTTTTTGTTATAGTTTGTACGTCCTGGTGCAATATATACACCATTTATTATAGAAGTAGTTTGAGTACTTCCATCAGAAAGCGGTTCATTATAGTAGATTGTTACTTTTGGATTTCCGCACACAGCATAATAATTTTTTGTTTCTATATTAGATCCACTGGCATCTTTAGATACAGTTGCATCATAATTGTTGGCATTTGCAACTGAATAGTATCTGGTTAAATTTAAATCCAACCCATTCCTTCCTGGTAAATTTATATCGGTGGCTTTAATAAAATTATTACCTGTTAATTCGTTCACAGAAATATCATCGGAATTGTTATATCCGCCTTGATTAATCTGTTCAAAAACACTTTTGGGAAATATATAATTATTATACATATCAATCGTACTTATTGAGGAAGATTGGGTATATGTGGATAAAGTGTTTATTGTTGTGTCTTCTAATTCCAATTTATCTTCTTCGGATAACATCTCTTCATCAATTAATTGATCTATACCAGATAGTTTAATAAATTCCCACTGATTTTCGTTGATCGTTGTATTATCTTTGTTTAGACCCATTAATATATTATCCCAAGAAGATTCTTCAACCGTAAAATTATAATCTTTACTTTCTATTGAATCATTTTCAATAATATCTGAATCAACTATATTATCAGCTGATTGTGGGCGAATTACTTCATTGGGTATATATTTTTTTTGACCTTTTAATTTAAGTAATTCATAAGGGGTTTTATTATATATTGGAGCTAATTCTACTGCCATTTCAATATCTGACGGTTCATATCCCATATCATACAATGCCTGCATATCTCTTATATCAAGCTCCACGCCAGGATCTATAAAATCTTTTTCTACATTTTCAAAACTAAACCCTGATTCAGAATTAATATTAAATATATTACTTGCTATATTCTTTATTTTATCTGAGCTATATGATATCGTAGAATGGATTTTATCCAATACTGCTTTTGTATCTATTAATTCTTCAGCATATGCAACATTCGATAGCAACATTGATATTGTTAATATTGCAGCTGTTAATCTTTTTTGCTTTTTCATAATCACATTCCTCTCTATAAATTATTGTGTTAGTGCAGTAACTTTTATTTTTGTTGTACAGTTTGATAAAGCATCAAATTTAATTAAATTAATAGTTCC
>ERZ827488.3408-NODE-3408-length-13014-cov-7.860560_pt1 | contig 13014 bp, 10 predicted proteins | sample MGYA00519771_ERZ827488 | MGnify/ENA primary metagenome ERZ827488 (study PRJEB31778, sample SAMEA3449323) | human gut metagenome | biome: human gut; feature: human-associated habitat; material: faeces | place: United Kingdom | collected 2010/2012 ...
GCTTTGAGGACATGATGAGCCGCTTCAAGAGCCAGAGCGAAGAGAAGATGGCCGACCTCGACCACGAGACCAACAACCGTCGGGGCGGCGGCTACGCACCCCGGGGACGCCGCGGCAGCCGCTGAGCCGTCCGCACAAGACGAAGAAGCTTTGGGCCTGCCCCCAGCGGGGCGGGCCTGTTTTTTGGTGCGGCACGCCGCACCCGACAGGAAAGGAAACCAGAATGCCTGCAAAATTTGAACTCATCGCCCCCTGCTTTTTCGGGTGCGAGTCCACGGCCAACTTTGAGCTGCGCCGCATCGGCGCCGAGGACATCCGGGTCAGCGATGGCCGTCTGACCTTCAAGGGCGGCGCGGATATGATCGCCGCCGCCAACCTCAACCTCCGCACCGTGGAGCGCGTGATGCTGCTCCTGAACACCTACACAGCCACCACCTTCGACGAGCTGTTCGACGGCGTCTACTCCATCCACTGGGAAGAGCTGCTGCCTGCCGACGCGGCCTTCCCGGTCACCGGCTCTTCGCTGAACAGCCAGCTGTCCAGCGTGCCGGCCTGCCAGAGCATCATCAAAAAGGCCGTGGTCAAGCGCCTGATGCAGGGCCACCGCACCACCAGCCTGCCCGAGACCGGCGCGGAGTATAAGATCCGCTTCATGCTCCGCAAGAACGTCTGCGAGATCATGCTGGACACCACCGGCGATGGCCTGCACAAGCGCGGCTACCGCCGCAACTCCATGGAGGCCCCCATCCGTGAGACGCTGGCCGCTACCATCGCCGACCTAGGCCGCGTCCGCCGCGACAGCCTCGTGGAAGACCCCTTCTGCGGCAGCGGCACCCTCCTCATCGAGGCCGCTCAGAAGGCCATGAATATTGCCCCCGGCCTCAAGCGCCGCTTTGCCGCCGAGCGCTACAGCTTCGTGCCTGCCGCCATCTGGGCCGAGCAGCGCCAGAAGGCTCTGGCCGACTCCAAGCTGGATGTGGGCTTTGAGGCCTTCGGCTACGACATCGACCCTGCCGCCGTGGCTCTGGCCAACGCCAACGCCAAGCTGGCCGGCGTGGAGAAGCGCTGCCACTTCGAGGTGGCCGACGTGGCCGATTTCGCCGCCAGGAGCGAGGCCATCGTCCTGACCAACCCCCCGTACGGTGAGCGCATGAGCACCATCGAGGGTGCCGCCAAGCTGGCCCGCACCCTCGGCCAGCAGATGGAGGCCCACCCCTGCGCCGGTGTCTACGCCATCACTGCCGATATGGATTTTGAACACCACTACGGCAAGCGGGCCAACAAGCGCCGCAAGATGTACAACGGCATGATCCCCTGCCAGCTGTATATGTACTACAACGCCCCCAAGTTCGAGAACCGTCCCGCAAAGCCCATGCCCAAGAGCGGCTTTGACGGCAAGCGCACCCAGCCCGGCCACACGGGTCGTTTCGAAAAGAAATAAGATGCACTAGAAGACCGCACTGAAATCGATTCCAGTGCGGCCTTTTCTATAAGAATTTACAAAAGAACGGTTGAACGCTGACGAAAAATAGATTATACTATTCTACAGCTGTGGGGAAGCGGTCTTCCCCTGCAAGAAAGGCTGCGCCCGGCGCGGCCCGCGAAAGGAATGAACAGAATGAAGGGACGTATGCGGCCCTATCTGCCGGAGCTGACCATCCGGGATTACAACACCTATCAGTGGTATCAGCGCGGCGTCCGCCGCCAGCTCTACACCACCTATGGGTTGTATTCCTGCTATGGTCTGCGCTACAACGGCGTCCTGTTCGCGGTACTGGCCGACAGTCTGGCGGGCCGTCCGGCCACCTGTAAGCGGATGCGGGAGCCGGGTACGCTGGTCTGGCGGCAGATGATGTGCCAGACCCAGGGCATCCGGCTGGCCGCACAGGTGGAAGTCCTGCTGAGCTGGCACCGCATCCAGGATGCCCAGTGGGCCGACCTGCCCTTCTATAAAAAAGTACGGCGGGTGGTGGACACCGTCCTGCTGCGGCGAGCCTACCGGAAGGCCGCCGCCGAGAACCCGGCACTGGAGCGCATCTTCGTACAGGAGCGGGACCAGGCCAACGTCCAGATGACCCTGAACGCCAAGAACTATCTGCTGGCCGCAGAGCCGAAGGGCAACCTCTACGGCGCGCTCTACTCGGTGCTGGCCACCGACGACCCCAATCAGCGCAAAAGTATGCACTACATCGGCAGCTGCATCGGCCGGGCCGCTTATCTGCTGGACAAAGCGGAGAGCTTTTCCCGGGACAAAGATAAGGGCCGCTACAACGTCTTCCTCCTCAACGGCATCAACGACAGGAACGCCGCCCGGGAAAACGCCCGGCGGCAGGCCCTCGCTGCGGTCAACGACCTCGTCCGCGCCTACGGGATGCTGGACGTCAAGCTGAACCGCACCCTGCTGGACAACATCATGATCTTGGGCCTCCGCCACGCCATCGAGCCGCTGGACGTTGAGAGCCAGCCGGTACAATGGGAGCTGCCATGAAGGGACGCAAAAGTAAAAGCTGGGCCATGGCCTACTGCGGCATGGCCGCAGCGCTCAGCGTGGTCCTGATGCTGCTGGGGGCTGTGTTTCCCATTGCGATGTTCATCGCTCCGGCGGTGGCCAGCTTCCTCATCGCCACAGTCTGCGTGGAGTGCGGGAAGACCATGGCTCTGACGGCCTATGGCGCGGTGAGCCTGTTGAGTCTGCTCTTCGTGCCGGACAAGGAAGTGGCCCTCACCTTTGTGTTCCTGCTGGGGTACTATCCGTTGGCAAAGCCTTATTTCGAGCGGATACGCCCGGCCCTGCTGCGGGCTGTTTGCAAGCTGCTGCTCTGCAACGGCGGGATCCTGGCGATGTACGGGCTGGTGCTGCTGTTGGTCCCGGCGGGCAGCATCGCCGAAGAGCTGCGCACTACGGCGATGGCCGTCTCGCTGGTGACGCTGGCCATGGGCAATGCAGCCTTCCTGCTCTATGACCGGGCGCTCCACAATATGCTGATGCTCTATAAAGTGGTCTGGCAGCCGAGGCTCCACAAAATGTTGGGCGTCCATTGACGGATGTGGGACTTTGTGATACAATACCGCTGACCTTTTCCGTCGGCTTCTGACAGCTCCGAAAGGAGCTGTTTTTGTTTTCAGGAAGGCGGTGGAAAGAGCAGAAAGAGGGGATAAACGACTTCAGTTGACGAAAAAGCGCCGGGCCACGCGGGTGACAGCCGTGAGGGTGACGAGGAGAGGGATCATCGAAAGTTTCGGCGGGTGTTCCTCCGGTTGAAACGGGAGCGATAGCTTCCAGGGCTTATACCAGCCGCAGAGAAGGGCAAAAAACGGCAGCAATACCGCAACAGAACCCTTTCAAAGAAAGCCATACAAGAACATAGACTGATCGTAAGAGGCTGACAGCCTCCGTGTGCGTTCGCGCCGTGCTGTCGGCATGGAGGTGTTTTGTATGTGTGGCATCGTAGGTTATTCGGGTAAGCGCAGCGCCCAGGAAGTGCTGCTGAACGGTCTGGAAAAGCTGGAATACCGCGGCTATGACTCCGCCGGCGTCGCGCTGGCGCTGGAAGGCGGCATCCACGTCGTCAAGAGCAAGGGCCGGCTGGAAGTGCTCCGCCGCAAGCTGGAGGCAGAAAACCTGCCCGAGAGCTTCTGCGGCATCGGACACACCCGCTGGGCCACCCACGGCGAGCCCAGCGACGTCAACAGCCATCCCCACTCCACCCCCCGCGTGAGCATCGTCCACAACGGCATCATCGAGAACTATGGCCCTTTGAAGGCCGACCTGCTGGCCAAGGGCGTCACCTTTGAGAGCGAGACGGACACCGAGGTGCTGGTCAAGCTCATCGACTACTTCTGCTGCGCCCAGCCCAAGCAGAGCCCTCTGGCAGCCCTGCGGGAGGCGCTGGCGATGGTGCGGGGCAGCTATGCGCTGGGCGTGCTGTTCCGGGAAGAGCCGGACACCATCTACGCCGTCAAGAAGGAGAGCCCCCTCATCGTGGGCTGGGGCGAGGGCGAGAACTTCGTGGCCTCCGATATTCCGGCCCTGCTCAAGTACACCCGCCGCTACAGCGTCCTCGAGGAGGGCGACATGGCGGTGGTCAAGGCCGACGGCATCCAGTTCTACGATGCCTTCGGCAAGCCGGTGGAGCGGGAAGTGCTGACCGCCGACTGGGATGAAGAAGCCGCTGAGAAGGGCGGCTACCCCCACTTCATGCTGAAAGAGATCCATGAGCAGCCTGCCGCTATCACGGCCACCGTCAGCCCCCGCGTGGAGAACGGTATGCCCGACCTCCGCATCCCGGAACTGAGCGATGAGAAGCTGCGCAGCATCAAGAACATCCACCTCGTGGCCTGCGGCACGGCCATGCACGCCGGTATGGTGGGCAAGACTGCCATCGAGCGGCTGGCTCGGGTCCCTGCCGAGGTGGACATCGCCAGCGAGTTCCGCTATCGTGACCCCATCCTCGACCCCGACGACCTCGTCATCATCATCAGCCAGTCGGGCGAGACCAGCGACACGCTGGCCGCCCTCCGCCTCGCCAAGAGCAGGGGCGTGCCGGTGCTGGCTGTCGTCAATGTGGTAGGCAGCTCCATCGCCCGCGCAGCGGACTACGTCCTCTACACCTACGCCGGCCCGGAGATTGCCGTGGCGTCCACCAAAGCCTATATGGTGCAGCTCTGCACCCTCTACCTCTTCGCGTTCCGTCTGGCCTACGCCAGAGGCCGTCTGAGTGAGGCAGAGACCCGCCGCCTGACCGCCGAGCTGCTCCGCGCCGGTGAGGTCATCCAGCCCCGTCTGGCCGACTGTGAGCAGATAAAGTACCTCGCCAGCCGCTTCGTCAACACCCAGAGCTGCTTCTTCATCGGGCGCGGCTTCGACTACGCCCTCTCGCTGGAAGGCAGTCTAAAGCTCAAGGAGATCAGCTACGTCCACTCGGACGCCTACGCTGCCGGTGAGCTCAAGCACGGTACCATCAGCCTCATCACCGACGGTGTGCCGGTCATCGCGCTGGCCACCCAGAAGCAGGTGTACGAAAAGACCATCTCCAACGCCAAGGAGACCAAGAGCCGCGGTGCGCGGGTCATCCTCTTCACGACGAAGGACGTTGTCGTCCCGGAGGGCGTGGCGGACTATGTGGTACGTCTGGACGACTATGACGAGCTGCTGATGCCCCTGCAGCTCATCGTGCCGCTGCAGCTGTTCGCCTACTATATGGCCGTCCTGCGCGGCTGTGACGTTGATAAGCCCCGCAATCTGGCAAAGAGCGTGACGGTGGAGTAAATAGAACAAAAAAGGAAAGCCTCCCTGGCTGGGGAGGCTTTCCTTTTTATCTGAGATTCAGAGAGTTACCAGAACCAATAGCGTTTCTTGATGACGATGTAGGCGATGATGATGCCCACGATGACCACAAGGCCCGCGATGAAGAAGGTCATGTCCACATGGGCGAAGCGGAGATTCTGGGTGGTCAGCAGGTATTCGCCCGCCGTGTCCGCCTCGAGGACATTATCCTTGTAGCTGTTGAGGAACTGCCACTTGCCCTTGACGGCATTGTGCAGGTAGACGCGGGTGTAGGCGGCGTTGTCGCCGGTCATCTCGACCTGAACGACGCCCGGCAGAGCCTCGCCGCCGTTGAGGGTGAAGGTGACGCCATACTCAGAGGGGGCGAAGCTCAGGGCTGTGCTCACCTGCGCGGAGGTGCTCTTCACATCGCGGCCCGCGATGCGGATGGTGTAGTTATCGGCCTCGACCACGAGGGTCTTGCCGTTCAGACGGAGGGCATTCAGCATCTCGCCGGTGATGGTGGGAACATCGCGCTGTGCGAAGGTCACTTCGTCAGTGCCGTCGGCCTCGATGGCCTCCACGACGGGGTCGGTGATGACCTCACCGTTGTTGCCGTCGGTGCTGCCGCCGCCATTGCCGGAGCTGGAAGCATTCCGGTTGACGATGACCGTCACCGAAGCGGACGCCGTGCCGTTAGAGACGACGATGGAGGTCGCGCCCGTACCCACGGCAGTGATGACGCCCTTGGCGCTCACAGTGGCCACCTTGGTGTCATTGGACTTAAAGGTGAGGGACTGGGAGGCGGAAGACGGGGTCACTTTGCCGGTGATGGTGCGGCTGGCACCCGGTTTGAGGACGACATAGCTCGTGTTCAGGTCGATGGACTGACGGTCTACGCCGCTGTTGACGACCTTGACAGTGGCCGAAGCGCTCACATCGCCGCAGGTGGCGGTGATGGTGGCGGTGCCGGGAGCGACACCGGTGACTTTGCCGAAGTTGTTGACGGTAGCCACAGCGGGATCGGAGGAGCTGAGGCTCACGCTGGCGTAATTCGATGCACTGGAAGGCAGCACGCCCAGCGACAGGGAAGTGGTCTCGCCGACAGCGATGGTGCTGGAGGCCAGCGTGATGTCCATCTCCTTGACGATCATGGATTCATCCAGCTCGGTGGTGATGGTGTAGACACAGCTCACGCCGTCTGCGCTGGCGATGACCTGCGCCGTGCCGACGCCCACCGCCTGCGCCACGCCCTCAGACGTCACGTTCACGATGGTGCTGTCGTTGGACATAAAAGTTACCGTGGCATTGCGTGCGGCCTTTGCGGGCAGAATGACCGGCGAGAGCTGCTGCTGCGTCCCTACCGTCATGGTGGAGGCGTAGCTGCCGGTCTCGACGCTCTCCACAGCCGCAACGGACCAGGGCAGAGAGAGGGCAGCGGCCGCGTTCAGGGGACCGGCTGCAGAGGCCGGAAGCGCAGCGCCGGCGGCCAGCAGGCCCAGCAGAGCGGCGCTCACGGCCAGCATTTTCAGGTTCAGTTTCATTCTTTCGTACCTCTTTGGGCGTTGATGTGAGCGCTTAGCGGAACAGAACGCCCAGAGCTTCCATCGCGTATTCGAAATAGGTCAGCTTGTCGTACTCCACGCGGGCGGTGACGCTCATACCGTTGGACAGATCGACCTTGTCGCCGCTGTTGCTGATGACGTAGGTGCTGTCCGGGGTGATGGTCATTTTGTAGTAGGAGCCGGAGGAGCTGGCGGTCACATCGCTGTCGATGGAGGTCACGGTGCCGGTCAGGGTGCCGTAGGAATACTCCGACAGGCCGGTGATGGCGATCTTGCAGGGGTCGCCCACATGGAGCAGCGGCCGGTCGTTGAGGGTGACGTAAGCCACCACCTCGAGGTCGCTGTTCTCGCTGGCGACGGTGGCCAGCGGGGTGCCGGCGCTGAGCACCATGCCCACCTTATAGGGCGTGTCCATGTGGATGACGCCGGAGGTGGGGGCATAGATGTAGTAGTCGTTGGCACCGGTGCTCAGGGCGTCCATCTGGCTCTGCAGATTGTCGATGTTGCTCTGCACACTGGTCAGGCTGGCAGAGATCGACTGCAGGGTAGAGTAATACAGGGCCTCCACCTCGCTCTGGTTCTGCTCCATCAGGGCCTTGACCTGCTCGTCGGAGTAGCCTGCGGCCTGATAGGGCGAGGCGTCGAAGGCCTTCTGGGCGACCTGACTCTTGTAGGTCTCGTACTGGTAGTAGTAGGGCTGGTCGTCAATGTCCGTCTCGCTGAAGTAGTTCTTGTCGTCCTGAATGGACTTGACCAGCTTCTCGTACTGGCTCTTCTGCTTTTTGTAGATGTCCAGCTGGCTCTGGATGCTGTCCTGCTGCATATCGAGGTCGGTGCTCTTGATGTGAGCGATGAGGTCGCCCTCGTTGACGTAGGTACCCTCGGCGATGTTCAGCTCAGTGATGGAGCCGGAGTAGCTGGACATGATGTAGGTCTTGTTGGCGGCCTGCACCGAGCCGCTGGACTGACTGACGTAGGTGCGGTAGTTTTTTGTGCTCCACACCACGAGGAAGAGGATGAGGGCAGCCGTCAGGAGAATGAGCGCGTAGCCGAAAGGCGGCAGCTTTTTCTCCATCATGATGCGGCGGTCCTGCAGCTCGTTGATGTCGCGGATGGTCGTCGTCATATTACTTTGTCTCCATAAAGGTATCCACAACGCCCTCGTCATCATCCTGATTGACAAAGATGGTGTAGACAGTGCCGGTCAGCTCGAGCTCGTGCTCAAAAGCCATGATGTTCAGCTTCTGGGAGGCAAGGCCGCTCTGGCTCATGGGGCCGACGTAGTGGGCGTACAGGCAGTTGCGCACGCGGAGCACAGCGTCCATGGAGTAGCCGGCCTCCATGCGGGGGATGAGCTGGGTGGCCTGCTGCATCATATAGATTTCGGGCTGGGGGTTGGGGCCGGCGGGCAGTTTGATGCACTGCACGAGAGGGCCGAGGGGCTGTGCGCCGTTGCTCTTGATAAAGTTGTGCATCTGGGTCAGCACGATCTGCATATTGTTGAACTCTTCGGGCTGGATGCGGCGGCTGACCACATTGGTCAGCTTGAGGGTCTTGTTTTCTGCGGTCTGAATCTCTCTCATGATTTTATACCACCTGTTCTTGGTTTCATTGCTTGTAATAGGCAATAACAAAACGTGAAGTTAGAGGCTGAAGCCTGACCTTCTCGCAAAGTCTCTCCCTTTGGGAGAGACTTTGCGGGGCAGGGGGAGACCTCTGCGCATCGGCTGACTTCATATTTTGTTATCACCTATTACTCATCCCATGATGAATATAGGCATCAATTTATTATAACGGTTTGGCGGTGCGGAATAAAGAGCCAAACTGTAAATTTTATAAAAAAATAAGGTATGCCCGGAGGCATCTGCCTCCGGGCATACCATTACGAGGCATTATCATCCGGCGGCCCGAGAGCAGCCGGACGAAACACACTTCAGATTTTAGGGGTTACTGATTAGATGGCGGTTTCGTCACCCTTGATGCCAACGACGGTCTCGCCGATGTAGTTCTTGACGGGGGTGGTGCCCAGGGTGTAGACAGAAGCAGCCAGGCCGATGGTCTTCATGACCTTGTTGCCGAAGGTCATGTCATCGGTGCCGTTCTTGTACAGAGCGCTCACGGTGCCGTCGTCGCCGAACAGAACCTTCTTGTTGGCAGAATCGTCATCGCCCCAGGTGCCAGAGAACATGGTACCCATGGTAGCGTTAATCAGGGGCTTGGTGAAGCTGTTGCTCAGGATGGTCAGCAGGTTGGTGTTGAAGGTCTTGACGTTAGCAGCGTTCCAGATAGGAGCGGTGGTGTCAGCCAGGATGGAGAACAGGTCAGCGCCGCCGTAGACGACCTCAGAGTTAACAGCAGTAAAGTTTGCAGGCATCATCATAATGAATTACTCCCTTCAAATGAATGAAAAACAAATTTAGTCGGCTCAGTTTCCGGATGCGCATCCAGCCAAAAAGCCATTTATGTAACTGCGTGCGCACGCAGCTGCAACGAATTAGTAAGTGATGGACTCGCCATCGTCCTCGTCCTCCACCACCTTGGCGGCAGAGACGGGGGCTGCGGGCTTCGACCCGCGCTTCTTATCGCGGAAGATGCCCTGCTGCAGGCTCCAGAGCTCGTAGTATTTGCCCTGCTTTTCCAGCAGCTCTTCGTGGGTGCCGCGCTCTACGATCTCGCCGTGGTCCATGACCAGGATGAGGTCACAATCACGGATGGTGGAGAGGCGGTGGGCGACGATCAGCATCGAGCGGTCTGCAAGCTGGTTGTAGATCATATCAAAGATGGTATTCTCTGTGCCAAAGTCCAGACTGCTGGTGGATTCGTCCAGGATATAGAGGTTCGCATCCTTCAGGAAGGCGCGGGCCAGTGCAAGGCGCTGCTTCTCACCGCCCGAGAGGCCGTTGCCGGCTTCTTCCAGATAGGTGTTGTACTGCAGCGGCAGCTTGCGGATGAACTCGTGGGCATCTGCCTTCTTGGCAGCGGCCTTGACCTCATCGAGGCTGGCTTCCGGTCGGGAAATGCGGATGTTGTCGTAGATGGTCTTGCTGAACAGCTCGACGTTCTGGGGGACATAAGCGATGGCACGGCGGACGGATGCATTGCTGTACTCGTCCAGATCGACGCCGCCTACGCTGATGGTACCGCTTTCCGGCTCATAATACTTGAGCAGGAGTTTGGTGATGGTGGATTTGCCGCTGCCGCTGCTGCCCACCAGTGCCACCTTCTTGCCATAGGGAATGGTGAAGGAAACATGGCTCAGCGCCGGAGAACGGCTGCCGTAGCGGAAGGAGACATCCTTGAACTCAATGTCACCGTCGATTTTTTCCATCTCGGTGTATTCGCGGGTCTCGTCCTGCTCGGACTCATAATCCATGATCTCGGTCAGACGCTTGATGGAGATCTGGGCCTGCTGGATGGACATCTGCAAGCTGACCAGCTCGCTGACCGGGTTCGTAAAGTAAGAGGAAAGGGTGCTGAACGCCATATAGCCGCCCAGCGTCATCTCACCATTCAGCACCTGCATGATACCCACATAAGAGGTGACCATACCGAGGATGGTGGTGATGAGGGTGGAGATAAGGGACTGCACCGTGCTGATCTTGCTGGAGCGCAGGCTGATCTTCAGGCTCTTGATGTATTCCCGCTCCAGAGCTTCCAGCTCACGGTCCTCTTCGGCGTTGCACTTGACGGTCTCGATGCCGCGGAGGCTCTCGATCATCTGGCTGTTGAGGATAGCAGACTGCTGCATGGTCTCTTCGTTGATCCGCTTGAAGGGCTGCTTGAAGATGAACACCAGCAGGATGCTCAGCAGGGTGGTGAAAATCGAAATGGAGAAGAGGGTGGCATTCATCCGGAAGAGGATGACGCCGGTGACGCAGGCCATCACGACATCCATCACGACGCTCAGCGCAATGCTGGTGAACACCGATTTGATGGTGCTGGCGTCGGAGTAGCGGGTGGTGATCTCGCCGGTCTTGCGGGTGGCAAAGAACTTCATGGGCAGTTTGAAAACATGCCCGAAGTAGCCCAGCATCAGGGGAATATCGACCTTGATGGACAGATAGATGAGCACCCACTGCCGCACCATACTGATGAGTGCGCTGGTGACGCTCACGATGCTGAACACCAGAATAACAGCCACCAACAGGCTCTTCAAGCCGTAGGGGAGTATCTCATCCATCAGTATTTTGTTATACATCGAGGATGCGATACCCAGAACGGTCATGATGACCGAGCTGAGGATGGCGTAGAAGAAAAGCTTCTTCTGGGGCCACAGCAGGTCGAGGAAACGCTTGACCATGCTGCCCTGTTTCTGCTTGCCTGCCTTGAACTCCGAAGTCGGGGTCATCAGGAGCAGAACGCCGGTAAAGTTCTTGTAGAACTCATCAAGTGAGATTTTTTTCAGCTCTTTTGCCGGGTCGCCGATGATGACGTAGTCGCGGCATCTGAATTTCTTTCCTTCGTCAGCGCACTTCTTGCGCTCCTCTTCCTGCCGGAGCATGTGCCGACGCCGCTCGCCGTCATCTTTGATGGTGGTCTTCTTGAAGACCGTCACAAAGTGGGCCAGACCCTCGTCGGTGATGACCTGTGCAATACAGGGAGTGGTGAATTCGCTGAGGAAGTTTTCCCGGTCTACCCGGACGGCGGCGGTGCTGAATCCCAGCTCCTGCGCTGCCTTTTCCATACCGGTCAGGTTTGTGCCTTTCAGGTCGGTACCCATCATGTCCCGCAGGCGGGTGATGGTGATCTCCTTTTTGTAATGGAGGCACACCATTGCGAGACAGGCGGCAGCGCAGTCTGTGGTATCGTGCTGCCGGACATAGGTATAACGCATAGATGCTTCCTTTGTGGTTTCTATTTCAAAACGCCCGCCTTGTGGCTGAGGACGATTTGGCGAAGAAGAAAGGGCTTCCATTCCTGACGCCTCACCCGCTTCTCCCATAAAGCAGCATACAACTCTCTGCCTCGCACTGCCCTGCGGCAAAGCGGGGCAGAGAGTAGCTGCTATCAAAAGAAGGGAGCGCCTACCCTTTGATCATTTTGACCGGCCCGGAGAGGGGATTTTGACGTACCGTCTCCCAAACCTTGGGCATAGTATAACACATTCTGTCGGGTTCTTCAAGAGGACAATTTTTAATAAACCCTTAAATTTTGAAAAAAATGTGAAAAAAGTCTCAGTTTGGTAACAGAAAGGCAGCAAAAAGGAGCGGCGAATCTTTCGATTCGCCGCCCCTTTAGGCTGGACTTAAATCAGGAAATCTGATTAGAAGTTATTGTCACCGGGAGTGACAGTGATAATCTTCTGAGCGCCAGCGTAGCTCTTGACGGGGGTGGTGCCCAGAGTGTAGACGGAAGCAGCCAGACCCAGAGTGGTCATGATCTTGTTGCCGAAGGTCTGAGCCTCACCGCCGGGCAGACGGTTAACATTGTACAGACCGGAGAAAGTGCCGTTGTCGCCGAACAGCTTCACGCCGTCGTCGCCCCAGCTGCCACTGAACATGGTACCCAGGGTAGCATTCACCAGCAGTTTGGTGAAGCTGTTGCTCAGGATGGTCAGGACGTTGGTGGACAGGGTCTTGACGTTAGCAGCAGTCCAAGCGTTGGGCAGGTAGTCAGCCACGGCGCCGCCGTAGACGACCTCTGCGTTCACAGCAGAGAAGTTTGCAGGCATCATCATAATGAATTACTCCCTTCAAATGAAAAAACGAATATAATCGGTCTCCTCCCGGTTGCGCAACCGGGAAAACCTATGCAACCGAGTGCGCACTCGGCAACATCACGAGTTAAGTAAGCTGCCATTTTGGCATCTTTACACTATTTTACCATACTTTCCCCATTGCCACAAGGCTAAATGGCCGGAAAAACAGCCAAAACGGGCAGAAAAGTAGAAAAAATGCGTGTAAATCACTCTGCCGCCGCCCCTCAGAGCCAAAAAACGCTGGGGGAAAAACGCCAGAATCTCCAAAAATACCATTACAGCTTGGATGTAGTGTAACACAAATACGCCATTTCTTCAAGAGGACATTTTTTAATTTACCTTTAATTTTTGAAAATAATGTGAAAAAGGCTACAGTTTGGTTACACACAACACACAAAAAAACGGCGAAGAAAACTCTTCGCCGCAAAAAGCGCCTCTTGCCTGACTCGAACAGGCGACACCCTGATTAACAGTCAGGTGCTCTA
>ERZ827488.3413-NODE-3413-length-13001-cov-4.129152_pt1 | contig 13001 bp, 16 predicted proteins | sample MGYA00519771_ERZ827488 | MGnify/ENA primary metagenome ERZ827488 (study PRJEB31778, sample SAMEA3449323) | human gut metagenome | biome: human gut; feature: human-associated habitat; material: faeces | place: United Kingdom | collected 2010/2012 ...
CCGCTATTTTCATGAATCGCTGTGAGTATTATTCAGAGTTTTTATTTATATCAGTCCGGCAAACATTCCGCTTCCAACAGGAATTAAGATTGCTGCACAGATCACGATCATAACTGCACAGAAAGCCACACTGTATTTTGCTGTTCCTTTGTATTCAATACCGATATCCGAATAAATGATTCCCATCAGCGGGCATGCGCTCAGCGTACAGATTGCAGTACCACAGATAGCGATAACGGCACATCCGAAAGCCAGAACCTGTGCCTGGTTGATTCCAGGAACGGACATCAGAGCCGGGATACAGCTGGAGCATACGATAACACCGGATACGGTATTGGAACAGAAGTTGGTTGCCAGACTGGCAACGATCAATCCGATAACGATGGTTACGATTACCGGCATTTTTGCAACAACCGGTCCCAGGATATTCTGCAGACACAAAGTGATACCGTAATCATCTCCACCTACTGCTCCTGCATAGAACATGATGGCACCCAGGAATACGATCATTCCCCACGGTACTTTTGCTGCTGCTTTACCGAAGTCCATAACCGGTTTTCCGTCAACAGTGATCACACACAGCAGTGCGCATACCAGAGTTACCGGTGCTGCAATCGTAATGCCACTGAAGTAGGTAGCAACCGGTCCCAGGAATTCCATAGAAGCCAGGATGTAGCACAGCAGGATCACGCCCATACCAGCCAGAGCGATTTTACCTCTTTTGCTGATCGGAGTTTTCTTCAGTTCTTCACGCATTGCTGCGTCATCAAAACTCTTGAACTTTGATACGTCCGGTCGCATCCACAGTTTTACCATCAGAATTGCCACGACAACTGCAAATAACAGATACAGACCTGCAAACTTGAAGTACGTTGCCGCGCTGAAGTTTCCAAATCCCAAACCTGCTACAATTGCAACCATGGTCAGGATGTACGGTCTTCCCCAGATCAGAGTACCATCACATAACTGAGAGATCCAGCCGATCAGCAGACCCTGTGATTTGTAGAAGCTGTCTTCTTTTGTATATCCGATAGAAGTTGTTACATCTTCCAGCAGTTTGAAGAACAGTACGGCTACTACCTGTGGTGCGGTAAAGATAGAGATAATGATCATGGCCAGTGTAAGCATGATCATAAACAATGTTGGTCTTCCATGAATGAACTTTCTGGAAATGATCCATTTTACGATCCATTCAAATGCACCGCTCTCTTCCAGAACGGTTGCAACCATCATAAATGGAATAATGGCAGCACATACTACGTTACCCCATAAGGTTCCGTATGCATTTGCACCTGCATAGGTTCCGAGAAGAACTGCTACGGTAACACTCAGAAGAGAGGTCCAGCTTGTTCCACAGGTCAGCCACAGATAAATCGTTGGCAGGAACACGGACAGCATAGCGATGCCTGCTTTTGTCAGTCCGTTTGCTTCCGGCAGAAGAAAATACAGTAATACGCCTGCCAGAATAGCAATAAGAAAGTGTTTCTGTTGCTTTTTCATAAGTGATCTCCTTTTCAGTTAATTTTCGATGATGTCTGGTACCTGATGTTTTTCATAACTGCAAGGGTAGGATCCTTTCCATTCAGTTATTTTTTTAACACGCCCAATCCGATGCTATTTTGTAAAAACCAAATATTTTTCCGGCTTTTTCTAAATTACATTCGTCACATTCACCATGATTTTATTATAATAGTTTGTTAAAACAAAAACAAATAGATGCTGTTTTCTGATTAATAGATTTATTTTATATTTTTTGACATTTTTTCTACTATTTGATAAACCCATAGAAAAAGATCGATAAATGTCGTGATTTTCTGTGATGTTTTCTATAGAATCACATGAAATCTGTTCAGACATTACCGATCTTTTTTATTGTTTCTGTTTTTTATTCTCCGGTAGCTTCCCGGTAGGCTTCGCTTCCCACCTCACTCCAGGATGTTTTTTCCCCTGAGATCACTTCCCCGGTTGTCTTATTCACTGCATAGAATCCGAGCAGCTGGGTATCTTTTCCTGTTTCCACCCTCTCATAGACAAACAACTCGCATTCTCCATTCTTTGATGTCCTGTCATAGACCAGGCGATTGTCCCAGCTGTTGCCATTCTCTTCACCGCTTTCAAAAATGGCATAAAAGTTTCCTTTTGCGTTACAACTTGCAGTCACCTGGGAGACATCTCCGTCATCTGCTATCTCACCATGTTCTTTCATGTATGTATAGACTGCCCGCGCCTGAGACATCAGCGGATCTTCTTCGGTTCCGCTATCATTCTGTATTTCCCCATCGGATATCTGTTCTGTCGAATCGTCTTCCAGTGTTTCCTCGGAGATTCCATATTCGATAATCTCATTCAGTGTCAGCGTTCGGCGGAAAAACAGTCCGGTAGCTTTGTTATAATAATACTCCGGCGGATCCAGCCAGTTTTCATGCTTCATCTCGATCACACCATTCGGCTGTACCTCTACCTCCGCATCACTTCCAAAAATCTGAGCCACCTGCATCAGGCTATTTCCCAAAAAGAGACAGATCCAGAGAATCACCAGAAGGATCTTCTGCACAGTCTTTGCACCCTTTCCTTTTTCCGTCTGTTTTCCGATCAGCCGGAACAGTTTGACCAGCCAGTACAGCGTGAGCACTGTCCACCCAAAGAAAAGAACGAAAAAGGAGACATACACAACCCAGTCTCTGTAATGATACCGCCATGACAGTAACCCATTGACACTGTAATAGACTCCGGTATACAAAATCAGAATCGCAGCCAGCATCGTAACCACCGGCCAGGAAGCTTTCTGCTCCTCCCAGTCACTCACAGCAAGCACCAGTTTGTCCGGATTGCTCTCCGGTAAAAACAGACTTTCGATTTCCTCCTGTGATAACTGCTGCGGTTTTTGTGGGATTGCATAACAACTGGTCAGCGCTTCCTGCCAGCTCTCCTGTGCATCCAGATATAGCGCTGCTGCCTGGTAAAAATAAAAACTGCGAAGCTGTGCTACATTCAATTTTTCCCCTTTCACCAGCTCCAGTGCCTGCAGTGCCATCTGCGGATGGTGCAGTTCGATCTGCTGCCTTGCCATCTGAAGCAGGGTAATGGAGCGAAGTTTTTCCTTCTTTTTATATAAGGTACGGTACATGGCATAATTGTAATCATGCCGCTCCTGCACTTCCCGTTTTCTCATCCGTACGACATCGATCCGATTGCGTGCAACCAGTAACAGTGCCAGAAACACTGCCACAGAATAAAACAGCAGAACGATGGCTTTTAACATATCATTCGTATAATCGTCTCTTTTCAGTGTCAGATACAGCAGAATATAGGTAAGAATCGCTGCCAGAGCGATCAGGATACGATAGATCCGCTGTCTCCGAAGCCGCCACAACCCCAGCCGGTATCCACGGGTTGGCGGTATGGACGGGTTGGAAAGGTCATAATAATTCATTGCGTATTCACCTCACATTATGATAATAGCTTTTATTTTTTTCTCATCTCGTTTATTTTAGCTTTCCTGTATCAGATACGCAAGACTATACGAATCGTTTACCCACAGAATTCAGGTGTTTCCAGGTCAAGATACGCGATTTCTTCATCGGAAAGTTGCAACAGCAGTGCTTCCCGGTTCGCTTTCATCCTGTCTGCTTTTGACATACTCGCGATAGCAAAAATATTCAACGGATGGGAAAATATCCAGTTCATGGCAATCTGTGCTACCGTCACCCCATGTCTTTCTGCGATGATCTCACAGCGGCGGAGACGTTCAAAATTATCCGAACACGCATAGCCTGTCATTGCAAAAGAATCCAGATAGTCACTGGCATGATCCGCATACTCGCTTTTCATCCTGCCGGAGAAAAATCCTCTGCCCAAAGATGCATACGCGATCACCGGCATCTGATTTTTTTCATACCATGCTCTGGCCTCTTGATTTTCCGGTCCGGAGATGTTAACGCATCCACCTCCCCACGGATCTTCGATCTGTCGAGCCAGACAGAAGTTCGGACTGGAAACAGAAAACGGGATCAGGTTGTGTTTGTAGGCATATTCATTGGCCTCCTCGATCCTTGTATGTGTCCAGTTCGACGCACCAAACGCACCGATGTTTCCTTCTTCATGCATGGCATTAAACGTCTCCACAGCTACCGCCACATCGGTATCCGGATCATCCCTGTGAAGCATATAAATATCAATATAATCGGTTTTCAACTCTTCCAGTGACTTCTTCAGGTCTTTTCGCATCTCTTTTTCGTTCACCCGTTTGTTCCACATGGCATCCGGATGGCCGCATTTGCTGAGAATGACTACCTCCTCCCGTCTGCCACTCTTTTCCAGCCAGTTGCCAAAAGAATGCTCCGCTTCCATATATACCCTTGCCGTATCAAAAGCATTGATTCCATTGGCCAGAGCCGCCTCAAAAAAATCCGTTCCATCTGCCCCGTCCTGGATCGGTGAAAATGCAGTTCCTGCAAAAATTCGGGATACCTTTTTGTCCACATAAGGAATCGAAGCGTATAAATTCTCCTTGTTTTTCATGTCTGTTCTTCCTTTCCCCCAATATAAAGTAACAGGTCAGAACTTTTTCTGCCCGTTTTTAATATCACCAGTTTACCATCTGCGGCACTCAGATTCCATAGACAAAACCCTGTTTTTTACAAAAGTCATATCTTCCTCTGATTTTCTTTATACCGCCAGTACAGAATCCATACATAATGTAAGTGCATATTCATATGCATTACCGCCCCAGTTTCTCTCATCGTATCTGTCAACCTCGGCAAGACTGTCCGCTGTATATAATATCATTCCCCAGGTCGCATCCCTGAACGCTGCACAGGCGGCAAGTGCTGAACATTCCATTTCTACTACTGAGCATCCCTCTGCCTTCCTGTATGCAACCTTTTCTTTTGTTTCACGAAAAAATCCATCGGTTGACCAGGTGATCACTTCCTGATATTTCATCCCATGTTCCAGTATCGTCTTTTCGATCGCTTTTCTTGCCCTTTTATTGATCTCCATAAATCTCGAAGGCGCAGCATAATGGTATGAGGTTCCTTCATCACGCAAAGCTTTCTCCGGTATCAGAAACGTTCCTTCTGCGAACTCCTCCAACGCTCCACAACTGCCTGCAGAAATAATTTCATGCACCCCATATCCAATCAGCCAGTCCAGGATCTGTGTGGCAGCTGCCGCACCCACCGGTGCCTGACAAAGCACAATTTTTTCACCTTTATATGTTGTTATATAAACAGGATATTCTTTGGTCGCACTGATAAAATACGATACAATCTGTGCTCCGGTCTTCTCCGCATATTCATCAATATATTCGCCAAGAAAGGCAAATACACATTTTTTCGGAAGAACCAGATTCAGGTTCTCATGCACTGGGCTGATCACTGCCGTTTGTTCTGTATCAAATTCCAATATTGGTATTTCATTTTTTATAATGCTCATATGATTTCTCCTTTTTCCCCGTTATTTTCGAAACAGCTTTGTGCTAAGATAACCTCACTAAAATCTGAAAAGCATCTGTCGGAACTGTAATTTTGGTTATTTTAACAAAGTTTTATCTGTTTTGCAAGACTATGACCGACATGAGAAGATGGTACTGGGTATCCCTATCTTTACAAAACCGTCACCGCTCAGAATAAAGATGATCTGCAACTGGTGATGTTTCCGAATCTTAAGATAACTTTTGATGAATTATTTGATCTTGGAGAATATTAATATATAGAAAAGCAGCCGAAACTGCATGTTGCCTTGTTCCTGCTGCTTTTCACTTTCAGCTTTTTAAATTTTTATTTATCATACAGAAACTCTTCTGAAAGGGTAACATTAAAATCTTTAGCCAGATGTCTGAAATTATCAGGTGTGATTGTCTGCAGTTTATCAGGTCTCATTGACAGCATTTTTACCAGAATCTCTGCTGACTTTTCTGCTGTATGCATGAGGCCGAATGTGAGATCAAAATCCTCTCCGGCAGCAAACATTCCATATCGTTTCTTAAATTGCCTGAAAAACATCACCCTTATGAAGCACTAATTCCTTTCCCTCTATGCAATGCGTAATGCTGCCCTGTGCCACATACATAATCTCTACATAATGCTGACCCCTTTTAAGCAGCAGTTTCCTGTCTATTTCCTCTATCTTTTCCTTCACATACAATTGTCTTTCAATGTCACCCTGACCATCCAGATATTTCTGTTCTTCTTCAGATACCTCCATCAGTTCATCTAACAGCTTCTGTTTCATGTAACATCCTCTTCATACGCTTTAATAACTGTAATCTGCTGAAATGCATTCTCACATTTTTTCTCATTCTCCTGTGCAAGCCTGGAATCTATACAATGATCACTGCAGAAATTAATCATATCCCATACTTTTCAATTATTCATCCTGCTGCATACTGCTCAATGCCGCCCCTGTTGCCGCTTCTTCTTCACATTCTGCCAATGCCAGTTTCGCGCCAAACATTTCTTCTACAATTTCACAGAGAACCGGATTCTTTCGCAATCCGTTTCCGGATCCGATCATGTATTTTATTTGCATTCCGGTTCCGTTCTGAATCGTCTGATACATCTGATAGAGTTCCCTGCTCATTCCCTCGAGAGTCCCGTAAACAAACGCTGCCGGTGTGAAATTGTCCGTACTGAGATTGGCAATACTTCCGGTTTGCTCCGGATGTACTCTGGTTCCGTCAAATGTTGTCTCTATCTGAAGTTTTTTCCTGTTTTCCCTTCCGGTGCAGGATGCTTTCCCGTCTCCTGCCAGTTTCTCCAGGGTTTTGTACAGAGGTTTCTCCTGTCCGGTTGCCTCTTTCACCAATTCTCTGAAGAATTTTTCCAGCAGTGCATACGCTTTTCCTCCGCACAGAGAAGCTCCTGCAAGCAGGTAAGTACCATGTAAGAAAGGTCTTGCTTCGATTCCCTCCGCTGTAAAATACTGATCTGAGAGTACTGAGATCTGTCCGCCGGTTCCCATATTTACCAGCAATGTATTATTCTCATTTCCCGCTGCTCCGAGAAAACTTGCCTGATTATCGCCGATCGCTGTGGTCACGATTCGTTCTCTGTAACTTCCCAGTGCTTCGATTCTGGTGCAGACTTGCGGAAGCCACTGTTCTTCCACGCCCATTTTGTAAAGTTCTTCTGTCATGAAAGCATTTTTCTGTACGTTAAAGAATCCGAAACTTGCTCCATTGCTTGCATGCACCATTGCTTTTTTTCTTCCTGTCAGCTGCATCCCGAAGTAATCCATGATCGTACAGAAGCTCACTGCCGTATCCGGGATCAGATGATGTCTCAAATTATAAATATGCGTGACTATTCCATAGCCGGAAGCCACCTGCACGTTACATGTCTGCTGAATCTCTTCTGTCAGGGAACCGTTATTCTCCTCACAGAGACTTCCTCTCGCATCCTGCCAGGTATACAACGGACTGACACAGGTTCCTTCTTTGTCGATATAGACGATCCCATGCATCTGCCCGGTAAGTCCGATTTTTTCCACTTCCGGATATTCGTCCAGAAAATCATCCAGCATCTGTCTGCTCTTCTTTACAATCTTTTCTGTATCCTGGATCCTTTCCCAGTCCTTTGTCGTTGTAAGAAAGCTCCCGTTTTCAATTGTTTTTGCTTTAAGAATCCGGGGTTTTTGTGTTCCGTTTTTTTCCAGAACCACACCGCTTATGGTTGTTGTTCCGATATCTATTCCTACTGTTTGCATAAATCTTCCTCTCTATCTTTTAGTACAAATGAGTTTTCTTCTCCACAAGCTTATCTCCCTCATATCTTAATTTCAGCGAGAAAAATCTTTCTTCCCCGGAAAGAAGCATATCCAGAAACACTCTGTCGCCCTCCCAGGTCGGAAGTTCTGGCACAACTGTTTTATCTACCCAGCAAAGTTCTCCCTCATCGCATTCGATCAGTTCCCCTGTGTATCCATCCGCTGTGAACACGCACATCAGTTCCGCTTCGCAGGTATCGCTGATAAATGTCACCACACCACGGAACCGATACGAGGTAAGTGTAAGCCCGGTCTCTTCCTCCACCTCACGCACCAGACATTCCTCCGGGCTTTCCTGATATTCCACATGACCGCCGACACCGATCCATTTTCCCTCGTTGATATCATTCTTCTTTTTTACTCTGTGAAGCATCAGGTATTTGCCTTCGTTTTCTATGTAACATAACGTTGTCGTTGTCATTTTCTCATTCTCCCGTATTTTTCCATTCCATATTTTAAAGTATACTAATCTTTCTTTGCAAGTTCTTCCAGCACCCACGCGAAGGCCCGGGCGGTCCTCATATCCGGTTCTTTAAAATGGCCTCCGTGATTCCATTCCAGTGTACATGGTATTCCTTCTTCTTTCAGCCAGGTAAACGTCTCTCTGATGCAGTTTCCCACCTGCGCCATCACCGGATTCCTTGTTTTTTCTTCTTTATCGCCAAGACTCAGGTAAATACAGTCACTTCCTACCCGCCGGCTCTTCATATCTTCCAGGAATCCCGGAAACCAGACCGAGGGAGATGTTGCTGCGACACCTTTGAAGCGATCTGTCTGCATGGCTGCCCACAGGGCAAATAATCCTGCCATCGAATATCCACCGATACAGTATTTGCGGTCGTTGTCCGTACACAATTGCAATACCTCTTCCAGTGTATTTTCCGCACCGTCTCCAAAATCTTCCGTTCCAAATACAGCCGGGGCATTCCATGGTGAAAGATCGTGATTCCAGTTTTCCACTTTTACTGCCACAAACGCAAACTCCTGATCCGTCAGTCTGTGGATCTCCCGGATCTCGTTTTCTATTCCCGGCAGATCATGATCTCCCACCATCTGAAGCAAAGTGATCGTTGAATGACTGTTCCCATAATTATATGTAATCATTGCTCTTCCCACACCTCATTTTCCTGTCTTTCGTATTGTTTTCATTATACAGTTTTCGTTTCCGGTTCTCAATGCAAAATATTATGAACTTTTTCTTTTTTCTTGAATCTTACAACAAATAGTGGTATCATACATCGTTGGCGCTTTTTTGCGCTGCGAAGCCAAACATATCATACAGATTGGAGGACCTATGACAAAAGAAAATACTTCTGCCCCTGCAGCAGAAAATAAAATGGGAACTATGCCCATCGGTAAACTTTTATTTAATATGTCGTTACCGATGATGATTTCCATGCTCGTGCAGGCACTTTACAACATCGTTGACAGTATCTTCGTGGCGAAGCTTTCCGAGAATGCCCTTACTGCTGTTTCTCTTGCCTTTCCTTTACAGACATTACTGATTGCTGTTGCAACCGGTACCGGTGTCGGTATGAATGCTCTGCTCTCCAGATCACTGGGGGAACATAAGTTTAAAGAAGCCAATAAGATCGGTGTCAATGCAGCTTTTCTGTATTTTTTAAGTTATCTTGTATTTTTGATTCTGGGATTTACCGTTGTAAAACCATTTTATGCCAGCCAGATCAAAGGTGCGGATGCTGAGATCATGGAGATGGGCATCGAATATCTTCGTACCGTTATGATTTTCTCTTTCGGTTTACTTGCACAGATTTACTTTGAACGCCTTCTAACCTCCACCGGAAAAACACTTTTCAGCATGACTTCCCAGTTATGCGGAGCTCTTACCAATATCATTCTGGATCCGATCATGATCTTCGGTCTGCTGGGATGTCCGGCCATGGGCGTTACCGGTGCCGCTGTGGCAACTGTCATCGGTCAGTGTGTCGCTGCTGTCGTTGCCTTTACCTGCAATCACAAATTCAATACAGAGATTAAGATCCATTTTCAGGGATTTCGTCCGGATATCAAAATCATCGGAACGATCTATGCGATCGGTGTTCCTTCGATCATCATGCAGTCTATCGGCTCTGTGATGACGTACTCCATGAACCGGATCCTGATTGCTTTCTCATCCACAGCAACCGCTGTGTTCGGTGTATATTTCAAGCTTCAGAGTTTCTTCTTCATGCCGGTGTTCGGTCTGAACAATGGTATCACACCGATCATCGCCTTCAACTACGGGGCACAGAACAGAAAACGTATGATCAAAACGATCAAACTCAGCCTGATCACTGCTTTCTGTCTGACCTTTGTCGGATTCTTATCTTTTGAGCTGATTCCACAGGTTCTTCTTGGAATGTTCAATGCTTCCGAAGATATGCTCGCCATCGGTATTCCTGCACTGCGTATCATCGGGGTTCATTATCTGATCGCCTGGTTCTGTATCATCTGTGGAACAGTATTCCAGGCTCTCGGAAAAGCAGTATACAGCATGATCGTATCGATCCTTCGTCAGCTCGTGGTCCTGATCCCGGTAGCCTACCTTCTTTCCCGGATCGGAGGACTGCATGTGGTATGGTGGTGCTTCCCGATTGCAGAGGTTGCATCTCTTGTTGTTTCACTGACTTTCCTGTTCAGTGTCAACCGACAGATTATTTCTAAAATACCGGATGGCAGTGACATTCTGTAAAATACATGCATTTACTATACTTGTAAAAAATATCCCCTTTCACAAAAATTTTTCTTTCGTGAAAGGGGATATTTTTATCCTATCCGGATACTATATCGAAGAATTTGTGCAAATGCTCAAGGCTTGTTTTGAAACAGCATAAATCCATTGGTGTCAGGCACCTTTACACCGGAAACCTTCTGCAAAGAACGTAATGGATGCTTTAGATAAGGCAATTGAGATCACTGCGGATTGTCCGTACAGAAGAACTTTTCATTCTGATCAAGGGTGGGCTTACCAAATGAAAGCATATTCTCATAGACTAAAAGAAGAACGTATATTTCAAAGTATGTCAAGAAAGGGAAACTGCCTGGATAACTCTGTAATGGAAAACTTCTTTGGACTGCTCAAGCAAGAAATTTACTATGGTGTTGTTTACTATAGCTACGAGGAATTAAAATCTAAGATAGAACGTTTTATAAAATACTACAATGAAAAACGAATAAAAGAGAAGTTAAGATGGATGAGCCCTGTTCAATACAGGCTTCATATCCTAGCTACATAAAGAAAAACGAGACGACCGAAATCGTCTCGCAAAAATCTAACTTTTTGGGGGCACCTCATTTTCCGGAGAAGGAAGCGCGTTTTATTAAGTTTAAATCAGCCGATAACGCTTTCGAGATACTCGCGGCTTGCTTTGATGCTTGCGAGAGGCGAAAGAGGAGTGTTGTACTCTTCTTCGGTCTGACGGGCGCAGCAGTCAAGTTCAACAATAATGTAAGGAGCATAGTCAAGCTCAGTTACAGTTTTAACGATTTCGGGGATATCCATGATACCGGTGCCAACGGTGCAGATATCGGTCGGATTTGTACGGCCGAAAATCTTTTCGCAGTAGTTCTCTCTGGTCAGATCGGTAACACCCTCAATCAGGTTGATCGGATCAGCAGATTTACCCATATCTTTCTGATGGATCAGTTTTGCACGGGAACCGAGCTTTTTAATCAGTTCAACAGCCTTCTGTCCGCCGCGGGTTGCCCAGAAAGTATCGACTTCGAAGAAAACCAGTTCGGGATCGGTCAGTTCAACCAGCCATTCATAAGCGGTTTTGCCTTCAACCTGATAAAATTCCTGACAGTGGTTGTGATAATAGAAAGCCATGCCGTGTGCTTTTGCCAGAGCAGCCATTTCATTGCAGGCTGCGGCAACTGTTTTGATCTCTTCCATTGTGGTCATGATACCCATCGGCAGGATAATAGCTTCCGAATGCATCTTGACGTTGTCTTCTACAATCTTAACCATATCTTCATGGGTAGAGGTAAAAGGATCAAAATGTACGTGGCTTGCAATAGCAGTCAGACCAAGCTCTTTTACTTTATTGCCGATTTCTTCGGGGCTGTTGCCGGGAACATCTACATACTCAACATACTTATAGCCTGCTTTTGCAACATTCTCCAGAGTTTTGAGGTAGTCATTTGTCAACTCGGTCATAACCGAGAAAAGCTGTACGCCAACTTTCAGTTTCATAATAAATCGTCCTTTCTTTTGGTATAAAACCATGTTGTTTTTTATTGTACCAAGTCGCTAGCGCGACGTCTAGCCCTAAGTACATCAAACCACTACTTTTTTTTAGAGAAAAACCAAAGAAAGTACTTTATTTCCTATTGATTTTCACCATTTCCGGAACATCCGTGTTTCTCTTCACCACAGTGATGCTCGCCACAGGAGTGACCATGTTCGTGTGTGGTACAGTGTACTTCCGGATTATAGTCAAGGTTTCCTTTCAAATAAGCCTCTATCGCTTTATCTGCATTTCCTTTTACGCCTCCATATAACCGGATTCCTGCCTCTTTCAGTGCTGTCTGTGCTCCAACCTTTCTTTGAATGATTATTTTTCTGACGGATTCTTCGGATCTTTTACAGAGTCTGTTACAGCAAAATACATTCTTTCCATCACATAACTGATAGTCGCCCCCTGAAATATGTAACTTTTTTCCATTTACCACACTGTCTGCCAGTTTATAACGTGCGGATTCATAGATCTCAGTCACTGTTGTCCTTGAGATTCCCATTCGCTCTGCACACTGTTCATGTGTATATTTTTCCAGGTCAACCAGTCGAATCACTTCGTATTCATCTACGGTCATAGTAATCTCTTCTCCCACAGAGATTCCTTCCGGTTTAAAACTGTCATATGCAGGTTCTGTACAGATTTTTCTGCATCTTCTTGGTCGCGCCATAATTTCTCCTTTTTTATTTCCGTCATATGTCGATAATTATCATAATCCTGTTTTCGTATAGAATCAACTAACTAAGAAATTTATTAGTTACTTTGTTTATTTTCTTTACAGGTTTTGTTCAAACAGTTTATACTCTGTTGTTTTTCTCATGATGCACATACCTCCTTTCCTCCGTATTCTCCTGCATCACCTCCCATACAGCGGTTATGCCCGTTGTCAGTAGATCTACTTTTTGTTTGGATTTCTTACGATGATTTTCCATTCTGTTCGGCGTGTTGGCTTCCATTTGTATATGGCGGTGTCAACGTTACAATTGACCTCTATCA
>ERZ827488.3417-NODE-3417-length-12988-cov-19.659630_pt1 | contig 12988 bp, 13 predicted proteins | sample MGYA00519771_ERZ827488 | MGnify/ENA primary metagenome ERZ827488 (study PRJEB31778, sample SAMEA3449323) | human gut metagenome | biome: human gut; feature: human-associated habitat; material: faeces | place: United Kingdom | collected 2010/2012 ...
GATATACTCCCACAGCTTCCATCCATGACCGGCAAATCCGGACACGAAGTCTTCGGCGTATTCCTTTACGCTGTTCGACAACTTACGTCCTGTCGCTTTCACAGAACAAAGAAATCCGTAGAACTTACCGTTACTTAGTATTGCCATATTATTCTAATTCTTCAATCAATGAATCTTCAACTTCTTCTATCAATTCTCCGCCACGAACTACAAGGCCACCGTTAGCACTCAATAAGAAATCGGTACCATCCGGTTGATCCTTTCGTATATATTTTTTCTCTAGCGCTTCACCATCTCCGCCAATTTCTTTTACGTTTCCTTTATCGGTTACAATAATGATTTTAGGGTCTTCATCTCTGTTATGTATATATACTTCCCCTTGATTCAATCCTTCTAAATGCCTTGCTTCAGAAGGTGCCAACGGAGGATATACCGGATTGCCATCCTCGTCTATCTCACTTCCATACCATAACTCTTTTGTTACCTTCTTCTTCATTACACTTCAATTTTGTCAGTATTTACAAAAGCTAATTGGGAAGAATCATACTGTAACATCTCTCCCTCCTTGGGATTGTTTATATTAAACCCAACGAGATTAATCGCCGATGATCCTCCAGGTATTCCACCCAAACCTGAAAGATTATTCTCCCTCTGTTCCAATAAGACTGAAGCCCAAAACATCTGACTATCCTCCGATATCTGAGTTACTTCAGGCACCGAATTTCCAGAGCGAACATAAGCCGTGTCATTTATATAAAAATCGGAAAGACATAGGGATTTATTTATGAATTGGACAAACCAATAAGGAATACCTGAGGAATTACCGCACGACAAAGAAAACGTGTCATATGGAATTGAATATAATTCTATAATTTCCTGTTTTTGATTCCGAAATTGCTCATTCTCAACTTTTGCAGAATAACCGTTCGGTTTGAATCCTCCCTCTATTCTGAATTCAAAAAACAACTGATCTTCACCCGGCCAGAAGATATTGTCAAAAGGAGAATTATTATCTTTGTGAGAGCATCTAATAAGACATGTCTCATCCAAAATGAGGCTATCAGAACATATTGAGAAGGGCTCGCTAACGGCATAGAAATTGCCAGAAGCATCCGCTACCTCAAGTACATATACAGCATCATGAAGTCCTGTTATTGCGGAATAATACATTTTTATCGTATCATTCACCTGATATTCAGAAAAAGAAACGGGTATTTGATTGCCTGATACTAAATTGCGTAAATAAGCCGTAACAGAATGGCTGGAATCATTCGAAAATACCTGGACTAGAATGTTGTCATTTGCATGAAAGCGCTGGATATAGTCTATATCCTGCTGAAATTTGTTCTTTAATGGAGAAAAGAACAATGGACAGATGTCACCGATTTTAATCATATGGTCTTTTCGTTCTTTTATGGGTTAAGTGCCACTTGACACTGCAATGCAAATATACTAATTATTATAACAATTACAATAACTTATCAGCTTTTTATCTCTTTCACAATTAGAGAATATCTTACCGATTCGGTCTTTCCGACATTAATCTTCATCTCTTTAATATATCCGTGTACGGCCTCTCCATTATAATCAAGAGAGATTAATCCGGATAAATTTGAAGGAATATCCACTTCACTTGTCTCAACGTCTACTTCTCCTACCGTAAACAAGCGATTATCTATAGGAAAATCATCGGTTTCTTTTATTCCCGCAATTGAGACATTACTATTACCATCAGAAGAAGTAAACTTAAGCATATTTGTGCATGCGCCTATATATGCCTTATTTGCTTCCAGCATAAAACGAGGTGAATATTCTATGTTAAACATTGTATCAGGGCTGATTAGACCCAGCAACTGACTAGGGCTGTACGGACGGTCTAATAACAGATTACCATTCTCTGCCGAAGTTGCATATTGACAACCTACGATAAAAACATCATTATCGCTATCATTATCGGTGGTATCTTCCCCTCTCTTCTGAACCAAAAACTCTATTCCATACGCGTCCGCCCGGTAAGGACTGATAAAAGAAAGAGTATTATCCGTCAGTTTTAATCCTGTTGAGAATTCATTTGTAAACCGAAACTCATCACGTCCATTGATACTGTCATAATCCTGCTTATCATATCCGACCTTTACAGAAGTGTTGACAAGAGAGGAATTGACGCTATATTCATAATCGTTTATCTGATCTGAAAGGTCTTTTACGACATAATTGTCAAACAATGCATATCTATGAATAAAAGTAACGTTGTTCCCTTCTACAACCAGAACATAGCCAAACTCAGCCTCCATAAACTCACAAAATTTCTTGAAGGAAGTGTATAGCTTTGCATTAGGAAGATTTCTTGCACTTTCTGCCGGCATTATAAAACACGAAGAGAGTCGACTCCGAGTAATTCCACCAGGTACATAATTGTATATATCTACGCTATAATCACTGCTATCTGTCATGCTTTCAAGGAGCTTTTCTGCAACAGTGGTCAAAAGAAGGACATCTATATTGACAGGATTGATACGGGATTGGAAATTTACAGATAAAGAGAAGCCTCTCAGATAAGTAGTCCATGTCATTGCCACAGGTCTTACTGAATTGTTTAATTCCAGTTCCATCCTGACAGTATCTCCTTTATGAAGAACTGAAGTTATATTTTCATTAACAAAAGTAGGGGAGTTCCCGGCTATATGTTGAGCCCTCATTTTCTGTTCGAGTGCTCCGTCAGCCCTTTGTATATATAATACAATCTGCGAAGATACAGTTCCATTGCTGGTGCTTCCAATCACATAAAACGAAAATGACAGTTTTATTGTGATATTAATATCAGAAAGCGCTTCTGCAAAGGGCTGCACACCCCCATCACTCGAAAACGGCTCATCTGTAAAAACCAATGGAGAATTCAGCTTCGGGAGTTCGCTATTATCTAGTATATACAAAGGAAAGCCCAACACAATAGGCTTCCCCTCTCCCCCCGGAAGAAGAGGTCCATAATGTTCGATATACTGAAGGTTAGCATCATCCTCTACAGTTGTTCCTCCTGACACGTATTTAGCTTCATACTGAAATTTCAGACCGTCATAATAAAGAGATTGAGGCTTTAATTCAGACACCGGATACTCATACTGAATATTTCTCTTAGCTTTAATAATAGCGGCCAGCGTATCATCAATTGCGTTAATAGAGATTGTATACCCATCATCCGAATAAGAGGAAAAATCTAAAGCGCACTGAAATACCTTATCCCAGTTCCAGCTATTGTTTCTTTTATAAAAAGCTATACCGGCACTGGAAGAAAGGTAATTCTTTGAATATTCTTCCTTCAACAAATTATAAGACCGGTTTACAAACTCAAATTTAGTGCTAAAAGAACGAAGTACTCCGTCATAATTACTTCTTTTATAAGCAAGTTCAAAATCATCCCAGTTCTTGAGATCATCCGTTGCTTCGTAGGATATTCCATTTATTAAAATCTGACATCTAAAGTACATAGCTACTTGCGTTTTATTGATTTTACATCGTCACACATACGCTTAACCATAAAGGCATATTCTTTTGCCGTAATCTCATTCTTGCGGATCTGCATTCCAAAATGAGCCATGACCATAACTCTTTCCCTGGCAAAGTAATTTTTATCCATTTTGAAAGATTGCTCTTCCGTCTTTTTGCTGTTATAGCTTTCTATCAGATAACGACTCTGCGACATTATAGCCGATATCCGCTTTCTAATTTTTTCATGTTCAGACGGGAATAGCTGATATCCAAAGGATCTTAAGATATTAACCACTTCATCCCATTCTCCCCGATTTGCCATCAGTTCCGCAATCCTCATACATTCAACTTTTATATGAAGATTGATCAGATTACTCTTTTTCAAGATTTCACCAGAAACAGAAGCTCCACCTACAATTTCGATATATTCAGATATGAGCATTGAGGACTGTGATTCCAGTTCTTCCTCTGAATGATTGCCGTCTATTATGAGTTTTCTCTTTTCTCCTAAAAAGACGTCAATAAAGATGTCCAGGGGAATTTTGTCTAAATCATTGTATAGCATTATGGGTATTTTAATGTGAGAGGTACATATTAAAAATATCGATATGATAGATATTGACTTGACCATAGTTGGCATCAAATATCTTTTTCACATCATATCCATGTTCGAAAGACAAAGCTTTCAATGCCCGCCAATTTATTTTTCTCCAGTTTAAACCATTCTCTTTTGCGTATCGTTTAATAGAGAACCACTCTTTAGATTCATCCAGTTGTTCTTGTTTCTGTTCCAGCAAGGCTTTTGTATGCTTATTTTCCATTTGAAGCCTCTCTTTCTCTTCTTCCGCCTGAATGACCATAAGCGCAAGCTCTTTACGAGAAAGCTCATGTTTATGCTCTTCACAGGCTATGAAGTACTTTCGAGCTTGTTTGCCGCGTTCGTTATTCTCAATCATAGACAATTCCTTTGCCATGCTGATTGAAATAGCATAATCAATTGACGGGCGCCCACCTTTTGGGTTTTCGCCAAAATTGTTGAAAACCTGATAGTCCTGATTTTCAATAAAATCATAGGCTTTAATCCTATCTTTAATCCAATTGGAAAAATCTCTTTTGCTTTCAAGAAAAGCATGTAGGTCACGTGCGTTAACGGCTCTTTTGCCATTGTTTTCTCTGATAGGAATTAATTCTTTAAAGTTTTCCATAATTCTGTAACGTGCTCCTTCACACGATGATTTATTTATAATGATAAGTTATAATCTACTGTCCAGATAGCGATACTCCGCGGAACGGGCCATCTTTTTCATATATCGAACCATTTTCCGATTTTCTCCATACACATCCTCAAACCGTCTCTCCAGTCTGCTGTAGTCATTATTTACATTAACAATGACTGGATCTCCTTTGTCACGCCTCATTTTATCAAGCATCATTGCGTCAGAGCGAAGAGCCATTTTTTTGTAATCAACTATATCCGGGATAACCTCAGCATGTTTAGGCATATCAACCAAAGTGGGGACAGACGGGGTGATATATGCTCCGCTATCTGTAAGAATAACCTCTCGCCTGCCACCATCACCGACAATAGCCAAACCTCCCGGGTGAGATTTATCCTTTGTTCCCTTTGCGTATTTCGGGATGGGCTGGGCTGCGATCATGGCTATTTGAGCAGCTCCCATTGCGGCAACTATAGCGGCAATAACAAAATTCGGCAACGCTTTAGTTACCGCCAGGGATGTTGCAATTGTTGCCTGTATGATAGAATTAGCCTTATCCCATTTAGCCTGTTTTTGCTGGATTTCAGCTTTTTGCTTTTCCAGTTCTTTATTTTTATCGGCTGTCGTTTGTTCAGCGGCCCGTTTCCGAGCCTCACCTACTTCCGTAGAAATAACTCCACTATTCACTAAGTCCTCGATGCGTTCCTTTTCTTCCTCTGCGGCTTCTTCATTCTTTTCCTGTCGTTCCTCGATTTTTTCTATTTGCCGATCATACATGCCTATAACCATAGTTGATAGCCCTTCAGATATAGCGGCTGCACTAGCCAAAAGATCTTCTAATCCCAATTTACCATCTTTTACCATCTTCAGGATTAGCTCTGTTATTCCTCCAAACAGCGTGCCTAGCCCATCAACTGCGTCATCACTAACATTCTTCAGGTTATCTATTGATGATTGAATATCTGCCCAATATTTTTTATCACTTTCATTTTCTTCATCCCTTGCTTTAGTGTGGGCATCTCTAACCTTTTCTATAAGCTTTATTTCCTCTTCGGCAAGGGCTTCTTTCAATCTTAATCTTTCTTCATCTGATATGCCCTGTACATTAATCAATTCTTGCAGAAGTGCCATAGTACGCTTAGTCTCTATTATCGCATAATCTTGCGTTATTTGGGCCTTTCTCTTTTCGTATTCCTTTTTAGTGATTATGCCTTGTTCATATAATGTAGCCTGTTCGCGGATATCTCTTTGCATATCTCTTGAATTATCAATGGATTTAGCGGCATAGTCATTCTTTTTACGATCCATCTCATATTTCATAATGCTTTCAATCCTTTTTCTTTCTTCTTCATCTTTTTTATCTAAGTAATTCTTATCTATCGCCAGCAATTCATCCTGAAGTATCTGTTCGTAATTCTTTCTCAATTCATTTTCTTCTTCCGAGTTACCTTTGATGGATGCTATATTTTCTTCATACTTCTTTTGAGCTGTCTGCCTTTCTTTTTCATACTCATCATCTATAAGAGAAATACGGGTTTCGGAAAGACGTTTAGCAATGTCTTCTTGATATTTAGCTTGTTCATCAGCAGTTTTTTTACCTTTATCTCCAGTTTTTCCTAAAGGGTTTAATAGATCATCTACATTTAGTTTATTTTCAAGTTTAATAGTTTGTCTTTCATTCTCTCTTAATTTATTTTGCATTTCCGATATTTTTTCATCTAAATCAGCCGCTTCTTTCCCTAGATCATAAATATCTCTAGCGGCATTGGTTGCAGCAGCTGGACTTTTAGCCAATCTTCTTTCCGCATCTCTCATTTTATCATTTAAAACACTACGTTCATAAAATAAATTATTTAATTGATCTTCATATTCTAACTGTTCTTTAGATCTTTCTACCAGTTTATCTTGTATAGCTCTTGCTTGTGCTGTTTTTAGAATTTGTTCTGTTAATCTAGCATAGGCATCAGCAGCTTTTCCAGCTAAAAAATCCTCCTTGCTTATATTTTCAAAATATCCTGGATATTTCCTCTGCAATTCATCAACCGCCGCATTTCTTTCTTGTATAGATCGTGATGTATCTTGCGTTGCTTTGTATAAAAGATCCAATTCTGTTCTCTCTTTGATAGAAGCAGATCTTCCTTCTTTCATTGCGTCTACCCACATTCTTTCAGCAGAAACAATATTATCTACCGCTCTCTTACCTTTAAACAAACTACCTATCCAATCCATTATATCCTTCCCATATACAGAAAGCAAAGTAATTCCTACAACTAAGGCTGTTTGCCAACTAAAAATTGATTTTACAATTTGCCTCCACACAGGAATACCTTTCTGCCCGGCTTCTTGCATTGCTTGATACTCTATTCTTGCCTTTTTAATCTCATCTGCTAAAATCGGAAGATTATTAGATATTGCAAGGAAAAACGTATTCCAACCAACTGCAAGAGATGGAAGTTCTCTTGCGACTTGTTGAACAGACATACCTAAACCATTCCAATGCGAAGCATAATTACCAACATTGCGTTGATAATTTCCCATTTGGGCATCCATGCTTTTTAATTCATTCTTCAGCGTCTGTATCTGCTGTAATGTCTTTTGTCCTTCAGAACCTAAAAATGAATCTTTAGACATAGATTTCAGCCGTTTTTCAAGAGCCAATACCGCAGCATTCATTTCGTTGTAGCTGCTAGATGCGGAAATAATAACAGCAGCATGATTTCTCATTAAGTTTGAATACTGCTTGTTTTGCTCCGAAAGCTCCGTTTGACGTTGCTTTAGTAATGCAGATTTATTCAGATAATCAGTTAAGCTGATATTCCCATTCTTATATTCCTTATCCAATCGTTTGAGTTCATCTCCTAATTCCTTTATTCTAATCTTGTTCTGAATGGTATCTGCCGTCAATTTAGTAACATTATTATCATAAGCTAATATATTATCTACAATTTCAGCATATCTGATCTCAGTAGTCGCTATCGCCTGATTTAATTGATTAGTAGATTGGGTATACGATTGATTTGCCTGAGATGCCGAACTTTGGGCAGAAGAAGTGTTCTGAAATTTAGAAGAAAGCGTATCTAGAGAGCTAGATATCTTATTTATCCCTTTAACTAAATCGTCAAATTGCTTAGGAAGGGCATTAAGAGTCAGTAATTTATTTATCTTATTCCCATAATCCTCCAAAGTCTTATTATATTTTTCCTGAATAGCAGCCATTCTATTCTGAGTAACAATAAGATCATTTAGTGTTTTATTATAAAGAATCGATTTATCAGATAATTCTTGGAATGTTTTAGGATTGATTTTAACTCCACCGGCTAATTCTAAAGCAAGTTTCTTATAAATTGAATAATTCTCGTTTAATTCCGCCTTAAAGTTTCGCAACTGATCAAAAGCTTTTTGATCGACTACATCCGTGATTTTTAATTCATTTGCCATAACGTTCGAATTAAGTACCGGGCCACTTGACACGGTTTCCGCACAAATATAGGAAGATTTGAGGAAATTTACAAGCTATTTAGAATGAATAAAGATAAGAAAGGCAGGCAAAAAGAAAGGCGGATGTTAGTCCGCCTTTATATATTATACGATATTAGAGTGTTTCTTTAAATATAAATCTCTAAGATATATGCTCATTAGCTTGATTATAGATTGCATTGAAAGCCTCACATCTTTATCTTCTCCAGAAGAAGGATCTTTTAATTGAATTGTATCAGGGGAATAATAAAGAAATTTCTTTATATCAGCAAACATTTCATTCCCCATGTTTCTCAAAAGATAACTTAGTGCTTCTTCCTCCACATCATAAGCTGTTTGAGGGTTTATATCTTCTAGTTCCTTAATTAAAAAATCAATATTATTATCTATTGTTTTTTTGGCTGATGATTTCTCAAATAAAACTTCTCCAAGAGGGGTCATTTTTAAGGGACTTGCCTTCTTTGCTAACTTATCAATCATATCATTATCAAATTTCATTAACCATTTGTTTATTTCGACAACCATATCATTGGTAGAGGTAACAATTCGTTGTAATTCATTGTATCTTTGTTCTGAATCACGAATACCGTCCTTATGTTTATCACAAGGAAGACTATCAACCTTATTCCTAGTTTCTTCTAACTTAGCATGATACTTTGACAGTTTCCAACTCCCAATGATTGCTAATACTATAACAGCTATCCAAGGAGCATTGTTTAGTAAATATGTGATTACTGGAGCCATGTGTTTAGTATGTTCATTAACTTTTTGTTCTATCGATGATATTTTATTGGTACAAATATAGCAAACAATTTATTAATGAAACAATTTACTTAGCAAATTGATTAAAACAACGCTCGATTTAACTTTTCAGCAACACAAAAACGCCCACCTTCCGGCGGGCGAAGACTGGTTAGGATAAATTAATGATTATATTTATGTTGCCAGCAATATATACTCCCTTTGCTAGCTTTACGTTTACATTGAGTGCCTTTTTGTGTTATAGCCTGACATCTTCCAGAAGAAGAGCCACCCGAATTTACGTATGAAGATTTCCAAAATTCATACGTAGTGCCATCGACCTGATCTATGTATACCCCTAATGACGCTTTCCAAATTTTGCCAAAGTTTTCTCCATCTAATGTTATCACTTGTTCTCCTTTAATATAACCATCGAAAGAAACATGATTGTTACTACCCTTATCAACATCGAAGCTAATATTTATACGATTCCCAGAATTTGTTATTTCACATCCACCTTCTGCATTTGAATAAAATTTAGTGTCTGTAAAACAACTCTTCAAATAGTAATCACCAATAAATTCAAAAGAAGCGTTTTTGTCCTTATCTTTAGAACATGAAATGAATAATAAAGCCAGTAATATAAATAGAAAGTTTTTCATAATTACGTTTTTTAGTTGCATTTTTATAAAGCCCCTCCCATTGCAATATATAAGTCTAATGCGTCTTTTATTCCTTTTATTTCTCTTTTAGTAATAGTTCTTATGTCGTGATATTGTCTCCCTACAAATTTTATTTTTGCACTTTTAGATATTGACAAAGCTTTTACTATCTCAATAGTAGTATCTGTTGTTTTCTCATCACACCATTCCCATATATTCGAGTCATGATCAGTTTCAACATTATTGGGTATAAATTCATAAGCTTTCCCATCTATAGAAAATTGATATTTACGAATAAACAGCCAATCTTCTGCATAATATTGTATCCTAATCCTAAAATTCGATACACCGTCGATATCTTTTTGAAAATAACAATACATACCATTTTGGTTTGTATATTTAGGTGCAGAATTAGGCTCTATCCATGTTAATCCTTTTGGATCAAACTCATCTTTTTTAAAAGAGAATAGCGGAATAAGCTCTTTTATTTTTATTGAATCAATGGGATTTTGTGCTTTTTGACTATAATTGGAGGATGTTTCTTTTATACCACTCCCCAAAGAAGTTATTTGTTTCTCTACTTCGTCAAGTGTCTTATTATCAATATGAACTTTAACCTCTTTTCCCTTATCGTCATATAATGAAAATCTTATTGGCATACTAGCAAATTCCATTCCGGCATCTTTCATTTCTTTCGCTACCTTTAACGATATACAGAATTTTTTATATGCCTCTAAGTATGCTATAGAATCATTTTTAGCCATTATATTTTTTGCTTCCTTTTCTTTTTCGTTATAAGAGCTACTCAATATAGACCTTTCTTTTACTATTTCTACATACTTATATGACTTATTACAACTCGAAAAAGCAAATATCGCTAAAAATGAAAATAATAATACTTTCATAATTGTGTGTTTTAGTTATACAATGCAACAAAATAACACATAAGCATACAAATAAGCAAATATTCTTTTACTTTTCTTTAATTTTCATCCACTATTTTTTCTAATTCGGATATTTTGTGATAGATCATAATAAAAAAGGTAGGTGTTACGAGCACCTACCTACAATATCATAAGTTAGCAAGCCATTTCTTGCCAGATTTGGTGTTTAGCCAAATTGCTATTCCAGCCGCTACCACCAAACAACCTGAAAAAAGCATTATCATAAAATCCATATAATGCTACCATATTCTACAAGTCCTTCAGCCATTTTTTTCCACTTTTGGTATGTGACCAAATAACTAGCGCAGAACCTATGACACTAGTCATTAAAAAAATCATTGTTAATGCGTCCATATTACTTTCATTTTAAAATTCTATTAGCAAAATTGGCAAAAATGTAAGTAGAAAAAATTCCCAATACAATTGTAGTCCAATTTATTTCATTTGAAGCATTAGTAAACAAGGGAGTTATACCACCCAATACAAGAGCGGCAAATACAAGTTTCGACAGATCAAAGAAATACCCAGCAAGCTTTTCCCGCCTAGTCTTATCCTTCTCCTTAACCTCCTTCTTCGCTTCTTGCATTTTGCTAAAATTGCCCATATTCTAAGTATTGACAACGCAAATGTACGAAAATAGTTTGATTATTCAAGCGATTTTAACCGATTAATTTGCATAATTAGAATTTTATGAGTATGTTTGCAGTGTTCAACATTTATATTCTCAAATGCAGGTCGTGAACTTGCATATAGCGTGCAGGTTATTTTTATGACCTCACTTAAGATATTTAGGTGCTATCGTACCCCCGTGTGAAGTATTAATGTACTCACAGCATTTGAGAATGTGTTGAACAGCGGGACAGGCGATGGCACTTTTTTATTTATTATTGTTATGTTCGACAATTCTCAAAATCAAATCTTCCAGTACAATGGAAGTCCTATCACATTCCAAAAAGGCGATAGTGTTATGGTTAACGCTACGGAAATGGCAAAACCATTTGGAAAACTTGCCAAAGATTGGCTATCCAACAAGTCGACCAAAGAGTTTTTATCCACATTATCAAGCGTTAGGACAATTCCCCTAACGGCTTTGGTAGAAATAAAACAAGGCGGAAACAAAGAGCAGGGTACTTGGATGCACGAAGATGTTGCTTTAGAATTTGCTCGTTGGCTGTCTCCAGCCTTTGCCATATGGTGCAACGACCGCATTAAAGAGCTATTAACTACTGGAAGCGCATCACTTCAACCCCAACTTCCAAATTTCAACAATCCGGCAGAAGCCGCCCGTGCATGGGCAGACCAATACGAGAAAAATCAAACTCTTGCATTAGAAGTCCAACAACAGCAAGCCACCATCGAATTGCAAGAGAAGGAAATCAAGCAGGCCGCCCCTAAGGTCAACTACTACGACACCCACCTACAATCGGTCAACACTCTGACCACTACACAGGTAGCTAAGGAGATAGGGATGAATGCGGAAAAGCTCAACAGCAAACTGAAAGAGCTTGGAATACAATACAAACAATCAGACCAATGGCTGTTGAAAGCTCCGTATGACAGATGGGGAATGCACGATGTAAGGACCAACATTTTCACGAGCGAAAGAGGTAATACCCACACCAACACATATACGGTCTGGACGCAGAGAGGCAGGCGATTCATCATAGCCCTATACGAAAACGATTGGGACGTGAAGAAAGCCATCAAGCAAATAAAAGGTGAGATGAATTCTGCCGCCTAATCACACCGCCATGTTAGAACTTTTAATACTGCTGGGCACCCTGTATGCAGCATATAGGGTGTTCCGTAAGGGAAGCGAACACTTCTTTTACAACGACTAACAATGCAGCTTATACGCTGTAAATCATCAGAATACATACGAATACACGAATCACGAAAAATAAAAAGTATCATTATGGAATTTTCAGAAATTAGAGAAAAGTTTGAAGGTCTGACAGCAGACCAAGTTTGCGAACTGGCAAAGTTCGGTAAAGAGATTTTAAACCATGCCGGCATGTTCGGCTTATCATCAGGGTTGCTGAACTTGATTAAGGATATTATCAACGCAGATGATTATGTGTATGATGACAATAAGTGTACAATCGAGACACTTATACATATTATCAGCCTAGTTAATGATTTGACTGAAAAATGTTGGCATGAACGCAAAACCCCATTTGGGCTTACAGGGCTAAAAGATGATAATGAATACTTGGGATTAAAAGACGCAACCAGAATAGAAGCATTATAATAGATAAGTCAGGGGATTTCGGTCCGGCACTGAAGTTGACGCCAATCAGCGGGAAAGGGTAGCTTTAGGGCTACCCTTTTTTATGCCCTAACGTTAAATAATGTAGTAAATCACAATATTTCTCTCTTTTTATTTGGAGCGTATCACATTAACTGCTATCTTTGTAACATCAAAATAAGAAACAAAGTATTAACAACTAAAAACATAAAG
>ERZ827488.3422-NODE-3422-length-12970-cov-3.162369_pt1 | contig 12970 bp, 10 predicted proteins | sample MGYA00519771_ERZ827488 | MGnify/ENA primary metagenome ERZ827488 (study PRJEB31778, sample SAMEA3449323) | human gut metagenome | biome: human gut; feature: human-associated habitat; material: faeces | place: United Kingdom | collected 2010/2012 ...
CAATACTTACCTCCGGCAGGGTTGAACAACAATCCTATAGAAGCTGTATGGGATTGTTAAAACTGGCAGAGAAATATTCGCCTGAAAAACTGGAACAGGTCTGTGCCAAAGCACTTTCTTATTCTGCTAAACCCAGCTATAAAAGTATCAAAAATCTATTGGCTGCAATGAAAGACTCACCAGATGACATATCGAATGCATCAAAGGAATCTCAGACTGTTGAAAAGCCACATGGCATCACAAGAGGTGCCAGATACTATGGAGGTAAACGATCATGACAAATCAAAGTACAATCGATAAACTTATCGAAATGCGCCTGACCGCTATGGCAGATGCATTCCGTATCCAGATGGATGATCCTACAATGAAGGAAGTGCCGTTCGAGGACCGCTTCGGTATGCTTGTTGATATCGAGTACAGCAATCGCAAAAATAACCGGTTGAAAAGACTGATCCGGCAGGCTGAGTTCGAACAGCCGGATGCCAGCATTGCAGCAATTGATTACCAGTCCGGTCGGAAACTGAACAAAGCACTGATCAGCCGTCTGGCAACTTGCGAATACATTACAGAATACAGGAACATCTTCATTACAGGTGCCACCGGAAGTGGTAAAACTTATATGGCCTGTGCTTTTGGCATGGAGGCCTGCAAACACTACTACACAGTACGGTATGTGCGGCTTCCTGATTTATTACTGGACTTACAGGCTGCCAGAGACAGCGGAACTTTTTCAACTGTCCTGAAGAAGTACACCAAGCCAGTAGTACTGATCATTGACGAGTGGCTTCTCCTCAAACTGACGGAAGCTGAAGCCAGAAACCTTTTTGAACTGATACACAAAAGACGCAAGAGATCATCCACGATCTTTTGCTCGCAGTTCCGCGAAAGTGAATGGTACCAACAAATCTGTGGCGGTGAAAGTACCCTGGCAGATGCCATTATGGATCGTATAACGTATGACTCATATAAAATCGATATTGAAAGCATTGATCCATCCAAAGATCTCTCTATGCGAGAGGTATATGGATTAGATCCTGCAATGGCAAAGTAACTTATCACTACAGAGAACGGAGTGGCTCCGTTAGTCCGGACAGGTGGCTCTCGCCACACCGGACTGGCGGCTCTGCCGTACCGTAATATTCAATAACCTGTAACATTTCTGTAAGGGCACATTTATTAATCAAGAAAATCGTTATCTTCGTTAGAGGTGCAAGCAGATTCAATACTTGTCTTAACAAGACATTAGAGCATTTAGAATCAACACGGGGTTGCTTGGAATCACAATATATCTGAAGTGATGTGTGGATGTTAGCAGTATGTTTGGCATGAGCACTACATCCGATGCAATTTCCGCTACATTTCCCTTTATAATGATAGGGGTACACGCAATGACTGTGATGCGGGTCATTGTAGAGGAGGCAGTTGGCTTCCTTATAGAAAACGTTATGTTGCTTCTCCGTGACAGAAATTGTCTTTCCTAAAGAGCGAAAACAGATAAATTTGGGACTAAGATTCACATATTTTGTCATAAAATTTTCCTCCTGTGATTGGCTTTGTCGAGCAATCGCAGGGGCATTTGGCTATCACAAAATTCTCATCTTCCTATCATCACAAAACGTTGCGTGCAATTGAAAAGGAGTGTGGATTGTGATATACTTTATTAAGGTTTATTGGGGTTTGGTCTGATTTGTATACCAGAGAAAATCCTGCATCAAAATAAAAAAGTCCCTGTGATTTGCTCACAAGGACATCCAATAGTTGCTTGAGTTAACGTGTCATAGTTGGCAGAGTTAGTAGAGTTGGTGTTTTGAAAAAGAGGGACAATCAATGACGAATAGAGAGAATATAAGACTCTGCGGCGGCACGTTCTTCACCTTATTGCTTGAAGATAGAAAGCCACGGGCCGGAGTAAGAGAACATTACGCGGGAGAGAAGGATGGGCTGTCTGAACCAGAAGTATTAATAGGATTATCTAAGATTTTGGTGCCTGATTTTCGGGAGCCGCTAGAAAGTATGATGACAACCATTAAAGGGAATACGTCGGAATACAAGAGCTGTAAGAATAAAGGCGGCACTTATTTCCCGTTTAGCAATAGAGTTGCTTTGACAGAGTTTGACAAATGTGTGAAAGAAAATTATCAAGTTGTACTGAATCGAATGATTGAATTTTGCGATGAGTTTCTTCACGTAAAAGACAGTACAAAAAAAGACGAGAGGCTGGTCAAGGCCCTCATCGATACGATAGATAAAGATGATTCAATAGAATCAAACCAGATATTCTACGTTTTACAGGATGACACAGGCATGTCGAAAGCAGATATTGTCAAAAGCCAGAGCTTTTGCTTTCAGACATTTTTGCTGGGAATTCTGCACTTTTGTGTTATGCGTACTGATCCTGCAACGATTGGAAAAGAAACCTTTGATGCCTGGTGTCCGCCCAAAAACAGAGCACCCAGAACATACGAGGGAACTATGGGTGAGGATTGGAAAAAAGATGTGAAACTGACTTATGCAGAAGAAATTGGAGCAGAACGTAAAGATCCGGAAATTGTTGAAATAGTAGAGGCGGATCAGGAACAGACATATGAAGAACAGCAGTCGGATGTAGAGGGGCAAGGTACAAAAGAAGCTCCACAAATGAATTTCACTTTTAACGTTACCGGCAATAACAATAGCTTCTACAACCATGTTGACACGGTAAATAATTACTATGGAGGAAAGAAGAATGGAAAATAAGCCTCAGTTAAATAAGCCTACCGTGCTTCAACAAAATAATACTCCGACGGAAATCAATCTTCCAGGCGATCATAATACGCTTATTGCTCATGCGGATAATGTGAAAAACGAATATAGGCCTACAATTCTGATCACGAATCCTATGCTGGGGATGCAGCAAGATTACGTGATATCAGTAACACTAAACCTTGATTTCTATAATCTGATAGTTGTTGCTGGAGATGTCCTTGATGGAACAAATCATGTGATGGTTGATAAAGAGAGAGCTATCACAGAGAGTACGTCAGACGAATTGAAAAAGCAGTATGCTGCACTGACACCGGAGGCTATAGCTGAAATAAAAATGTTTCCAACAATCATAGCCACTGAAAACCATAGTTATGGGAAAACCGATGAAGCGCATTATGCTCACTATGGAATTATCACCGATATAAAAGTTCAAGATAACGGAATAAAGATATATTATGAGTTTTTGAATTCGATTCCACAGCAGAAACTAAATGAGCTTTTATTTGAATTAGGTCTGCAGGGAAATTCAAATTTTAATGAGCTTAATCGAATGCATTGGGCAATCAAAAGAATCAATATGGTAGAAGTTTTAAGAGAAAATGGAATTCAAGTTTTCTCTATGTAATACGGCTCGCAGACAGCAATGAATGGAGGTAGAAAATGAGCAAGGAATACGAAGAAATGAACGTAGAAAAATGGGTAAACCTTGAGGATGTAGCAGTACATCTGAGTCTCAGCCAGGATACCGTCAGAACATGGATAAAAGAAGGAAAGTTGCCTTTTTACAAAGCAGGTAAGAGATATAAGTTTAAAATTTCCGAAGTTGATGAGTGGGTTAGAACAGGGAAAATTAAGGAATAAAGGAAAAGAGGTACGGTGTATTCTATGAAGCCAAAGATGCAATCAGCAATTGCAAGAATAACCTTAAACGATGCGACTTTTACTGGAGAAGTAATTGAGCCGACTTTCGTAAACTTTTTCTACGGAAAGAATGGTGCGGGAAAATCCACAATAGCCAGATCTCTTCGTGATAATACAGGAATAGAATGGAAAAATGGCAAGTCAGCATCAGACTATGATGTGCTTACATACAATACAGAATTTATTGATGCTAATTTCGCCAACTATGGCAATCTGGCCGGTGTATTTACCGTTTGCGAAACAAATATAGAAGTGCAAAAAAAGATAGAGGCCCTTCAAGCTGATAAGAGTGCGGTTGCGGAAGAGTATAAAAAGAAGTCCGAAGCAGCTGAATCAAAGAGAAAGGAAAAAGAAGGTGCTTTAGGAGTATTTCAGGAAGCCTGCTGGAATCAAAGCAAAACACTTAGACCAACATTTGAAGCAGCTATAAAGGGTAAGAAGACGAAAGCTCTGTTTGCAGGTGAAATTCTAAAGATTACTCCGGTTCATCATGATGAAATTGCACTTGAAGAAAGAGTAAAGACTCTTTGGGGCGGTGATGATAAGCAGTACGGCAAATTCACTAAGGCAGGAAAAGTTTCTTATGCTTCGCTGCCTGGATTTGATTTAATGGGAAAAGTTGTTGCTAGCAGCAGTGAAACGCCGTTTGCAAACTTTATCAAGAAATTAAATGCAACCGATTGGGTAAGACAAGGTCATACGCATTATGCTGGACAAACGGATGGCAAATGCCCATACTGCCAGCAAAAATTACCGGTGTCATTTGAGGATGATCTGCTCAAATGTTTCGATGCTCAGTATCAGGAGGATATTGCAGCAATCAGTAATTTTCAGTCAGTTTATGTATCTGAAATGAGCGGTTTAGTGCGCACATTTGAAAGCAATCTTGATGAGGTTCTGCCAGGACTGAACACAGATGAATATCAGGCAAAGGTAAAGAACTTCAAGGATGCGATTACCATCAATACACAGAGAATTGAGGCCAAGGTTAAAGAGCCGACTACGGTAGCATCGCTTGAGGATACAGATTCTTTACTGCTGGAAATCGGCAGCATCATCGATCAGATGAATGTTCAGATAGAGGCTCACAATACCCTGGTGGGTGATAAGAAGAATCAGCAATCAAAATGCAGCAAAGAAGTGTGGGAGTATTTGGCTTTTGTACTTCAAGATGCTGTAAAAGAATATAACGATACGCTTGCTAATGCGGATAAGGAATTAAATGCACTTAAAACAGAGCTGAATAATCTGAGAACAAAGGATGGAAATATCACAACTGATATTAGCAATTTGAATAAGCAGGTTGTTAATACCGAGGCAACGATTGAGGGCATCAACAGGATATTAAAGACTTCTGGATTCCAGGGGTTTAATCTTCGTGCAAAGAAAGATGTGCAGAATACATACGAGGTTATTCGCCCAGACGGAACGATTGCTGAGAAATTATCTGAGGGCGAGCGTAATTTTATAGCTTTCTTATATTTTTACCATCTTGTAAGAGGTAGCTTCAGTGATAAGGAAGTGAAGGATAAGATTGTAGTGATTGATGATCCGGTTTCCAGCATGGACAGCAGTGCACTTCTCATCGTAAGTGCACTGGTGCGCGAAATGGTTGAAATCTGTCTGAATAACACGGATTATTTGAATCAGAAAATTGAAGGTAACTTTATCAAACAGATCTTTATTCTGACTCACAATGTCTATTTCCATAATGAGATAACGCCACGTCAGGTAAACAAATACAGAAGTACATCTTTCTATCTCATACGCAAAACAGATAATATTTCGCATATTAAGCTGTGTGTAAGACAAAGCCACACAGCACCGACGGATGAGGAAAACTATAATCCGATTCAGAACTCTTATGCAGCTCTATGGGATGAATACAAAGAATTGAAGACCGTGAATACCCTTACGAATGTGGTACATCACATTCTGGAATACTACTTCATCCAGATTTGTGGATATGCCGGAGCTGATTTACAGAAGATTGTCCTTGATGACAATAAAGACAAATTCGTAGATAACAGTGGTAGTAAGCCGGATTATACGAAGCATGAACTGGCATCAGCACTTCTCTCTTACATTGATAGTAGCTCGGCACTGATTGCGGATGGCTTCAATATCATAGAGACGGGATTTGATGCAGAGCAGATAAAAGAAGTGTTCAAGATGATTTTTGAGGCAATGCAGCAGGAACAGCATTACAAAATGATGATGAATACGGAGTCTTGATTATGGGACACGATAAGAATTAAAATGAATTTAGTCAGGGATATCAGATCCCGATGAATGGAGGATACAGTAATGGCTGAAAAGCAGACAATTGACGCAATGTGGGACGACTCCCCTGTTGACGTTTCTACAGAGGTGAATTTTATCTGGTCTATCGCAAACAAGCTGCGTGGTACTTACCAGAGTGACAAATACAAGGATGTCATCATTCCGATGGTTATCATCCGCAGATTTGAGTGCGCATTGGCACCAACAAAGCAGAAAGTAGTAGACCAGTTCAAGGCGAATCCGGCATATCCGGCAAAGGCGATGTATCGTGTATCCGGATATCAGTTCTACAACACCAGTGAGTTTGATCTTGCAGAGCTGGTAAATGATGCGGATCATTTGGCTGCAAACTTTAAATCTTACATTCAAGGTTTTTCTGCAAACATTCAGGACATTATTAAGAGTCTGGATTTTGATAAGCAGATTGACAAAATGGACAAGAACAATCGTCTGCTCAGTGTGGTGAAGGCCTTCTCGGAATTGGATCTGAATCCGGTGACAATCGATAATGTAAAGATGGGATACATCTTTGAAGATTTAATCAGAAGATTTTCAGAAAATGCTGAGGCCGGTGATCACTATACCGGCAGAGACATCATCAAGCTGATGGTCAATATTCTGCTGGCAGAAGGCGGTGACGATATTTTTGACGACGGAAAGGTCATCACCGTATTGGATCAGGCATGTGGAACGGGTGGTATGCTTTCCACCAGCTACAACTTTATCAAGCGCTACAATCCGTCTGCTGATGTGCGCCTGTTTGGTCAGGAAATCAATCCAGAATCATATGCGATCTGCTTGGCTGAGATGATGATTAAAGGTCAGAACGCAGAAAACATTTGCTATCAGGATACGATGAAAGCTGACCGATTCAAGGGAACCAAGATGCGTTTCGTTATTGAAAATCCGCCCTTCGGTACACCATGGGGAGGTAAAGATGCAGCAGAAGGTGTAGAGCAGGCAGTTAATGATGAATACACAAAGGGATTCGACGGTCGTTGGGGTGCTGGCCTTCCTGGCTCTGGCGATATGCAGATGTTGTTCTTACAGTCTGCAATAGATAAGATGGACGACAATTTTGGCCGTGCTGCCATTATTGAAAATGGTAGTCCACTGTTCTCTGGTGGAACTGCTTCCGGTGAAAGCCAGATTCGTCGTTGGATGTTGGAAAACGATCTGATTGAAGCAATCATTGCACTGCCTACGGATCTTTTCTACAACACAGGTATCGCTACATACATTTGGGTACTTTCTAAAAATAAGAGACGCGAAAGAAAAGGTAAGATTCAGCTGATCGATGCGTCAGGATTTTATAACAAGTTACGTAAAGCTCTTGGTGATAAGAAAAATGAAATCTCACCGGAGAATCGTTCTGAGATTACGAAACTGTATGCAGACTTTGCTGAAAATGAGTATTGCAAGATTTATAAAAATGAAGAGTTTATCTATCGTGAGTACACCGTGATGCAGCCACTCCAGAGAAGCTATGCCATCACAGGAGAGAGAATTGAAACAATGCTGTCAAAGGGGGCACTTTCTTCCCTTTACGATCAGGCTAAGGTGGATGAACTGGAGAATATGGAAGAACTGTCCGGTAAGGACTTAAAGAAGCTGGAAAATTACCAGAACAACCAGCCGGTTTATGAAGCAATCATTTCTGCACTGCAGGCAGCAGTATCAGATCCGGTTTATGATTCACCAAAAGCATTTATGCCGGTGCTGACAAAGGCCCTTGCAAATGCAACAGCAGATAAGAAGCTGCTTGATAAGATTGCGGATGGTTTGTCTGTCATGGATAAGGATGCTGAAATTCAGAAAGACAAAAAAGGCAATATTCTCTATGATAAGGAAACCAAAGGTACAGAGCTGGTGAAATGGGAAGAAAGCATTGACGATTATATGACGAGAGAAGTACTGCCGCATGTCCCGGATGCTAAGGCATTCTTTGAAGAGGATCTGGGCAAAAAGAAACCAGTCATAAAGACCGGCGCCGAGATTCCATTTACACGCTATTTCTACAAGTATCAGCAGCCAACACCGAGCGAAGAACTGGAAGTGAAGTTTATGGATCTAGAGCTTTCAGTTTCTGAACGTGTGTCAAAGTTGTTCGAGTAAGGCGGTGATGATATGCGAGAGATGAAAGATAGTGGGATTCAATGGCTGAGAGAGTATCCAGCAAATTGGAATCTGATAAAAATTAAATATTGTCTTAAAGAACGTGTTGAGAAAAATAATCCAGTTCGAACAACAGACATTTTGTCGTTGACCGCTAAGCAAGGTGTAATTCCATATGATCAGAAAGAAGGAGGCGGGAATAAGCCGAAAGAGGATGTAAGTGCATACCGATTAGCATATCCAGGGGATATTGTAATGAACAGCATGAATATCCTATCTGGTTCAGTTGGCTTGTCTAATTATTTTGGATGCGTTAGCCCTGTATATTATATGCTTCGTCCGACAAATAAGAGCGAGGATGTGAGGTTTTATAATTACATTTTTCAATCAACTGTATTTCAAAGAAGTTTATATGGACTTGGGAATGGAATTCTTATAAAAGAATCAGGAAATGGAAAGCTCAATACAATTCGAATGAGAATTCCAATTGATAAATTTGGAGGTTTGTTTATACCAGTAGCTCCAATACAAGAACAAAAGCACATTGCAGATTTCCTCGATGCCAAGTGCGCTGAGATTGATGCTCTCACAGCGGATATTCAAACTCAGATTGACACTTTGGAGCAATATAAACGGTCCATCATTACTGAAGCGGTAACCAAGGGGCTGAATCCAGATGTTGAGATGAAGGACAGTGGCATTGAGTGGATTGGCGAGATTCCAGTCACATGGGACATCATCAGAGGAAAATATCTCCTCAAATATTTGCAGAAGCCAGTCAAAGAAGATGATGGCGTTATTACCTGCTTTAGGGACGGTGAAGTTACTTTAAGAAGTAATCGTCGCGAAGACGGTTTCACGATGTCAGATAAAGAAATTGGCTATCAAGGTATTGATGCAGGCGATCTTGTAGTACATGGCATGGATGGTTTTGCAGGTGCTATCGGTATATCAGATTCTAGAGGAAAAGCATCACCAGTTCTTAATGTGATGGATACGAAGCAAAACAAGAGATATATCATGTATTATCTTCGGAGTATGGCTTATAGTGATGTTTTTGTTGCATTGGCTACAGGCATCCGTGTACGTTCATGTGATCTTAGGTGGAATAAGCTCGCTGATTTGCCATATCCAGTTCCAAGTATAGAAGAACAAACTGCCATTGTTGAGTACATAGACACAACTTTAGAAAAAACGGATGTTGTAATTTCTAAAAAGAAAGCTCAGTTAGAAACGCTGGATGAATACAAAAAATCCCTGATCTATGAATACGTAACAGGAAAGGAGGAGGTGCCATCTATATGATCAGACAAGGTGGATGGTACTGGTATCTTTCCGGTGAAGAGACCAAGCTCGAAAAGCACAAGTGCGGCAAGTGGATGTACTTTTTTGAAGATCAGACCTTTGCACAGCAGATATGTGAGAAGGCCATTGCGGAGCACGTATGCTATGAGTGCAAATGTACTGACATGGAAGTGCAGATCGCTCCGACGGGAGTGATTTGCTTTTACCTGAATGGTGATGATATTGAGAATCATAAGCGTGTGATTCAGTTTATGATGGACAATGATTTGATTCGGAAAACTAAGACCGGTAGATACTATAACAACAGCTTCAAGTTAGATGACCAGACTCGTGCCGGTGAATACGGGGCGGATTTTGAAGGGAAAATCAAACTGGATGAGTTTATCGATTTGAAAACCGGCAGATGGATCAGAGAGGAGGCTTAAAGCGAATGGATGATAAAAATATACTTGAGCTTCATGTGGAACAGCAAGATACCGACGGTACTGCAAAAAGAGCCGCAGAATACAATAAGCGCCTGATTCATCAGACCTCCATTGTTTCAGAGAAGGAATACCAGGAGTTCCTTCTGGAGCGTTTGGAGAAGGACAATGGTTTTGTAGTCCGTAAGGCTACAAATTTTGACCGCTATTATGCCGTGGATCGTGAGATGCTCTTTAAATTTCTGAACGATACACAGTCTGATACAATGGATTATTTGCGTAAAATTTACAAAGACGATCTGGAAGAGACGATTGTCAGCTTCATCAATGCGGAGACTACGAAGACACGAGGCAGCCTGATTGAGGCGCTGAAGCATGGCATTGAGCTTTCGAATCAGAAGATTGAGCTCATGTATACGAAGCCCGCGACTACCTTTAATCCGGAATTGACAAAGAAATATAGCCAGAATATTTTCTCCGTAATGGAGGAGGTTTGGGCCAGCGACAAGGAAAGAATCGATGTAGTTATTTTCCTGAATGGTCTGGCGATTATGGCTTTTGAGCTGAAATGTAATGCAGCAGGTCAGTCCTATCAGGATGCCATCTATCAGTTCCGTACTGACCGAAATCCGAAAACGAGACTCTTCCGCTTCAAAGCCGGAACACTTGTAAACTTCGCTATGGATCTAGAAGAAGTGTATATGACCACTAAACTTGATGGTCAGGCTACATTCTTTTTGCCTTTTAACATGGGGAATGGTCATGGTGTTACCGCGGGAGCTGGAAATCCGGCATTTAAAGATAAATACAGTGTGTCCTATATGTGGGAAGATATTCTTACGAAGGATACGATTCTCGATCTGATCAGCAAGTTTATCTTTGTGGAAGTAAAAGAAAAGGTCGATGAAGCAACTGGGAAAGTGAAGCGTTCGGAAAATCTGATTTTTCCACGTTATCACCAGTTGGATGTTATACGTAAGATACTGGCAGATGTGCGTGAGAACGGTACAGCACAGAATTATCTGATTCAGCATAGCGCTGGATCCGGAAAGACTAACTCTATTGCGTGGCTGGCACACCGGTTAACTTCACTGCATGATGCCAATAACAAGATCATTTTTGATAATGTTGTTATTGTTACAGACCGAGTTGTTGTAGATAGGCAGCTGCAGAAAGCCATCATGGGTATGGAACACAAGGCTGGACTCATCCGTGTGATGGATGATAAGTGTGTGTCCGCGGACCTGGCGATTGCGCTGAATGGCAATACAAAGATTATTGCAACAACGATTCAGAAATTCCCATATATCGTTGATAGTGTAGCTAATTTGAAGAACAAGCGGTTTGCCGTCATCATTGACGAGGCACATTCTTCGACAGCCGGTAAAGATATGGCTGCTATCACGATGACGCTTGGATCCGGAGAAGATACGGAAGCGGATGTGGAAGATATGATTTCCAGCGAAATCAAGCGGAATGGTAAGCAGGCCAATGTGTCTATGTTTGCTTTTACAGCAACACCGAAGCCTACCACCATACAGCTTTTTGGACACCAGAATACAAAGGGCCAGAAGGAAGCATTTCATGTATATTCCATGAAGCAGGCGATTGAAGAGGGATTTATCCTGGATGTATTGCAGAACTATACGGAGTATTCAACGTTCTATCAGATTAACAAAGAAATAGAGGATGATCCGCGCTGTAAAACAAATGATGCGAAACGACAGATCGCACGTTTCATAGAATTGCATGATACTAATATTGCGCAGCGTGTAGAAGTGATTGTAGAACATTTCCGCACCACGGTCATGCAGGAATTAGGCGGTCAGGCTAAGGCAATGGTGATTACCGCTTCTCGTCAGAGTGCAGTAAAGTATCGTCAGGCATTTGAAGATTACATTGCGAAGAAAGGATACGAGGGCATTCATGCATTGGTGGCTTTCTCTGGGAAAGTAAAGCTTCCAGATGATGAGCAGGAGTATACGGAAAGCTCTTTGAATGGATTTCCAGAGGATCGTCTTACAAAGGAATTTGATACGGATAAATATCAGGTGCTTTTGGTAGCAAATAAATATCAGACCGGATTTGACCAGCCGAAGCTTTGTGCTATGTATGTTCTGAAAAAGCTGAAAGGTGTCAATGCGGTACAGACTTTGTCCCGGTTAAACCGTATCTGTGCACCTTATGATAAAAAGACGTTCGTGCTGGATTTTGTAAATAGCTATGAAGATATCAAATCTGCTTTCGCGCCATATTATACAACGACATTACTGGCCAATTCTGTAACACCGAGTGCGGTATATGATCTGGAAGCTAAGATTGATGCTTATGGCATATTAGATCCGGCTGATATCGAAGCGGCTAATGATATCTTGTATGCCGACAAAGTGAATGGTAAGCAGAAACAGAGATTAACCTTTTTCCTTCAGAAGAGCAAGAAGTTGATTGAACATTATGAATACAATACGCAGCGCCAGTGCGCAGCTGATATGAGAAGTTTTGTTCGCTTCTATGAATTTCTGCTGCAGGTGTCCAGTTTTGAAGATACAGATTTACATAAGAAATATAACTTTGTGTCGTATCTGCTGGCTTATATCAATATCAAACATCCAGGCGGTGGTTTTAATCTGGATGGAAAGATTAAGGCTACTAATTTCGTACAGAAGAAGGGCGAAGAGCATAAGTCGGCTGATCTCGCTGCCGATCCGGTTATGAAGCTTCCGACAGCAGAACATTTTGGACTGACAGAAGATAAGGAAAAGAGACTATCTGAGATCATCGATGAAATTAACAGCCGTACCGGTAAGAATTATGACAACGATGTGGTGGTCAAAGCCATGATGCAGATTCGAGATATTCTGATGAAGTCAGACAAACTGAAGACCAGCGCACGTAATAATACACAGCAGGATTTTGAGTTTTCCTATTTTGATGATATTGACGACGCTTTGATTGAGGGATTGTTACAGAATCAGGACTTCTTCTCCATGCTTCTCTCCAATGATGAGATGAAGCGACAGGTTCTTGGTATTTTCTCAGATGAGATATACAAGAGTCTTCGTAATGCAAAATGATAAGGTGGTGATTTGTAATGTTCAATAAAATGCGACTAAAGTCAGCGCTTGTTGGATACAAGAAACGATTTATACAGACACAGTGGCCGGACGAAAAATATAAGT
>ERZ827488.3425-NODE-3425-length-12963-cov-3.236675_pt1 | contig 12963 bp, 8 predicted proteins | sample MGYA00519771_ERZ827488 | MGnify/ENA primary metagenome ERZ827488 (study PRJEB31778, sample SAMEA3449323) | human gut metagenome | biome: human gut; feature: human-associated habitat; material: faeces | place: United Kingdom | collected 2010/2012 ...
GCCTGCAGATGGATATGAACCGGGACATGGTCAGCCATCCTTTGACAAGCAGTTTGCACGTGACTGGTTAAAACAGAATGAAGGTCACAACTGGACATTACCTCAGGATATTGTAGATAAGACTATTGAAAAATATCTTCAGGCATATGAACTTTTAACAGGTGAAAAATTAAAATAAGTTAAATTTAAAAATTTATATAGATAATAGTGGTAACGGTGGTTGCCACTATTTCTTTGCGTAACGATAAATAATTAAGTTGGGACAAAATAGCAATTCTGCAAATCAACAAATTGTGTCGTTATGCTTAGATTAGTAGAAAGAGGTTATTATGGATCAGACATTTATGAAAGAAAAAAAGATACTGCCGCTTGTGCTTTCAATGGCTTTGCCTATGATAATATCTATGGCGGTAAATTCACTGTACAATATCATCGACAGTTTCTTTGTCTCAAAAGTGAGCGAAAACGCAATGACCGCACTTTCGCTTGTCTACCCAATTCAAAATCTTGTAAATTCTATCGCAGTCGGATTTGGTGTAGGCATAAATGCGGTAGTTGCATTCCATCTCGGTGCGGGCGAAATGCAGAACGCAGACAGAGCAACAACTTACGGATTGTTTCTAAGCTTTATACACGGACTTATACTTACCGTCTTTTCAATATTCAGTATGCCGTACTTCGTAAAAATGTTCACAACCGATACAGATGTTATCAATCTTGCCGTAATGTACTCAACTATCGTGTTTTCATTTTCAACAATAGTAAATGTCGGCATAGCATTTGAAAAGATTTTCCAAGCAGTCGGCAGAATGAACGTATCAATGATAAGTATGATATGCGGTTGTGTCACGAACATTATTCTTGACCCTATAATGATATTCGGCTTAGGACCTTTTCCCGCTATGGGTATTCAAGGTGCGGCACTTGCCACAGGTATAGGACAGACTATAACGCTTATCATTTACTTCATATTCTACTTTGCAAGTCCTATTCAGGCAAAATTCAGAATAAGTCTGCTCAAATCCGGCAAACGACTTCTGAAAAAGCTATACTCAATCGGTGTACCGGCTATGCTTAATATGGCACTTCCGTCATTGCTTATAACGGCACTTAACGGAATACTTTCCGAATTTTCAGGCTCATACGTTCTTGTACTCGGTGTATACTACAAACTTCAAACATTTATATACCTAACCGCCAACGGTCTTATTCAAGGTATCAGACCTATCATAGGCTATAACTACGGTGCAGGTGAACACAAACGTGTTAAGCAAATATACAACACCGCACTTTTGCTGTCGGCAATAATTATGGCTTTGGGTACTGCACTTTCGTGGATTATGCCGTCTACACTGTTCGGAATGTTTACTGCAAACCCTGATACGCTTAAATTAGGCGTTACGGCACTTAACATTATCAGTATAGGATTTATCGTATCAGCCGTATCCGTAACGTCGTCAGGGGCTTTGGAGGGGCTTGGAAAAGGTCTGCCGTCATTGTGGATTTCGCTTTTCAGATATATAATAATTATCATTCCTGCGGCTTTTGTTTTCAGCAGATTTTTCGGTGCGGTAGGTGTATGGATAAGCTTTCCGTTCGCCGAATTTGTCACAGCCGTTTTTGCGTATTTTATTTATCATAAAGCAAGCAGGAGAATATAAAAAATGTGCGGTCAAATAAAATGACCGCACATTTTGATTATCTGATTTTCTTACATTCAAGATAAAATCTCTTATCTGCCGCCTCACCCATTGAGAAAGTTTTTCGCGGAAGTGAACCGTCCTTTATAACTGTTGTGAACAAGTCGTTTTTCTCCATTGAATCGACCATAAAACCGATTGTATTATCTGCCTTTGCAAGATTTCTTACAACGTCGTTTCCATGGATATAATCAATTTTACCGCCGTTTTCGGCAAGGTATTTATCAAGAAATTTTTGAAGTGTTCCGACAGGAAGATTTGAGTCTGTATTCTTAATATAGATACTGCCCTCATTACCGCCGTATGTATAATCAATACGCTGACCGCCGTTATCTTCATATTCCGCACCGTAAAACGCAACAAGTTCATCAAGCAATTTCTTCGGCTCTGTTTCAAATATTACACGTTGAATAGGTTCAAATTCAAGTGTTTCGTCGTGGATATTCATAAGCTCAACCAACGCAAAACGTGCAGGGTGAGTTTTAATTTCTTCCTCTGAAAGTTTCTTTTTAATTTCTTCCCAACAGGTTTTTGCGGTTGCAAGAGAATGATTTCCGTCACCTGCCGCGAACATCAGCACGCCCTTATCCTTAACACCGTATTTTGCCTCAAAATCAGCCTTATCGCCTAGTTTTTCTATTGCGTCAAGTATATTCTTCTTTGCACTTTCATTTACATTATAACCCACGATATGTCCCGAATTTTTCATAAGGTCAAAATCATAAATCTTTTCAAAATCGTTTATCTGATTTTCAAGCGGTTCAACAACCGCTTTTTCTCTGTCATCAATAAGTATCAGAATGTGCGGTGCCTCAAGCGGTGCATTTTTTCTTATACGCTGTCTTGGCGGAATACGTTCGATAATTGTACCCTCCGTTGCACGAACTTTTGACTGTGAGCCTTTTGAAAAATCATATTCTTCAAGATCAAGCATTCCGACAATACCGTGACGTGTTTTTCCGTTCGGCTGAGTACGTTTTACATATATAAACGTGTCCTTTAACTCTCTGAAAATACCCTTATTTATATACTCCTCCATTGTGCTGTTTATCTTCTTGATACGTTCGTCTCCGTCACCGTCCTCAAGATAAACCTCAGGGAATATAATATTTAGCGTTGACGGACTGTCACCGACAATATTTTTTACATCTTCCCAATATTCTCTTTCAGACGTGTATTGGTCACACGCCACAACGCTCCACTTTGTGAAATCAACATTTTGCGGAATAAGTATGTCCGCCGGTTTAAAAATTGCCATAGTTCTGCCCTCCGTTATTCTTTCGTTATGTCTGCGAATACGCAGTCTGTTGCTTTTTGCACATCATTCGGCGAAAGGATAAGCGTTGTACCGCATCTTCCGCCGCTGATTGCGATTGTTTCAAAGTTTTGTGCCGTTTCGTTTATATATGTCGGATATTTCTTCTTCATTCCGACAGGCGATACTCCGCCTCTGATATACCCCGTAAGTCCCAAAAGTTCTTTGACGTGTATCATCTCAACCTTTTTGTTACCCGAAACCTTTGCAAGTTTTTTTAAATCCACTTCGTGATTTACTGCTATACAGCTAACCATTATACCCGTTTTGTCACCTCTTGCGACAAGAGTTTTAAATGATTTTTCAGCCGGAATACCTGTCATTTCGGCAATAGCCTCACCGAAATGCTCGCCGACTTCATCAGCCTCATATTCAACCGTTTCATATTTTATCTTTGACGCATTAAGCAAACGCATTGCATTTGTTACAGTCTTTTTGTCCTTTGCCATTTATATCACCTTATTTTAATTCTACTATCGTTACACCGTCTTCGCCCTCGCCGTATCTGCCGTTTCTGAACGATTTGACGTATCTGTGTTTTTTCATATATCCCTGCAAGCCTTTACGCAAAATGCCCGTACCTTTACCGTGAATAATGCTTACAGGCGAAATTCCCGCAAGGTAGCAATCGTCAAGGAATTTTTCAACATTCATCCACGCTTCTTCAAGATTTTGTCCTCTGACGTCAACTTCCGTTGAAACGTTCTTTGACTTCGATTCAAAAGCCCTCGTACTTCTGACGTACTTTTCAGCCAATTCCTTTGACTTCTTTTCTTCAACCTTACGCAAGTTCGTTATATGCACGTCCATTTTTATAATACCCGCCTGAACACGAACATTGCCGTTTTTATCAGGCTCTTTTAAAACTGTCGCCTCTTGATTCATATCAACGATTTTAACAGTCGCACCCGGTTTAAGATTTTTAGGCGGTTCGACATATGTTTTCTTCGGCTTTGCCGCACGCGCCATTGCCTTATCAATCGTATCTTCTTTCTTTTTCAGCTTGTCACGCATTGCGGAAGTCTTTTTGTCAAGATTGCCTCCGTTTGAAATACCTTGCTGACGCATTTTTTCAAGGTCGCGAATAATGCTGTTCGCCTCATCCTTTGCGTCCATTACAAGTATTTTCGCCTCACGTCTTGCCTCATCAAGTATTCTTGATTTATTTTCTTTAAGCTTTATTCTGTCATTTTCAATCTGCTTTCTGAGATCGGTAAGTTCACGCTTCATTCTTGCCGCCTCGTCAGCCTCTTTTCTCGCCTTTGCACGGTTTTGTTCAAGGTCTGTTATGACGTCCTCAAATTTTATATCCTCATCAGACAATATATCGTTTGCTCTGTCAATTATTCTTTCGTCAAGTCCGAGTCTGCGTGAAATTGCAAACGCATTTGACTTACCCGGTACACCGATAAGAAGTTTGTAAGTCGGCTGAAGTGTCGCAACGTCAAATTCGCATGACGCATTTTCCACACCGTCAGTCGAAAGCGCGAATAATTTCAATTCACTGTAATGAGTTGTCGCAACGGTTGTAGCCTTTCTTGCACGAAGAAATTCCAATATTGATATAGCAAGTGCCGCACCTTCTGTCGGGTCAGTTCCCGCACCCAATTCGTCAAACAGTGCAAGTGAATTAAAATCAATATTTTCAAGTATGCTCACTGTATTGACCATATGTGACGAGAATGTCGAAAGGCTCTGTTCTATTGACTGTTCGTCACCGATGTCCGCAAAAATATGATGGAACACAGCCGCTTCACTGTTATCCTGTGCCGGAATATGAAGTCCTGCCGCCGCCATAATCGAAAACAATCCGATAGTTTTAAGCGTTACTGTTTTACCGCCTGTATTCGGACCTGTTATGACAAGCGTATCATATTCGCCGCCAAGCATTATGTCATTTGCCACGACCTTCTCTTTGTCAATAAGCGGATGACGTGCTTTTTTATATCGTATGATACCCTTGTCGTTCAGTACAGGCTCATTTGCGTTCATATCAAGCGACAGTCTGCCCTTACAGAACATAAAATCAAGCTCCGTAACATACTTATAATCCACAAAAATTGTATGACTGTTTTCTGCAACAAGTGCCGAAAGTTCCGCAAGTATTCGCTCAATTTCCTGTTGCTCTTTCGTATGCAAATCACGGATTTCGTTGTTGTTGTTTACAACGCTCATAGGCTCGATAAACAGAGTTGCACCGCTCGCGGACGTATCGTGTACAATACCGTTTACTTCACCTCTGTATTCACTCTTTACGGGTATAACGTATCTGTCCGAACGCATTGTTACAATAGGGTCTTGCAAAAACTTTTTGTAATGCGTTGAGTGAATCATAGAATTAAGATTTTCCTTAATCTTGCCGTTTAGATTTCTTATTTTTCTTCTGATTGTGTTAAGTTCAGGTGACGCATCGTCGGCAATTTCATTTTCAGAAACGATACACGAATTAATTCTGTCCTCAAGTTGTTTTGCCGTTATGATAGCCTCCTCTATACCGTGAAGAATTGTACATTCTTCGGCTGATTCGTCTATATACGACTTCATACGTCTTGCTACATACAAAAGTCTTGATATGTTCATAAGTTCCTTTGTATGAAGTACACCGTCACGCTCTGTTCTTTTTACCGCTCCAAGCACATTTTCAACAGACAGATTTACCGGCGGTGAGCCGAGTTTTAATAAGGTTGACATTGCCTCTGTCGTTTCTTTCTGTGCCGCCCTTGCGTCCTCTAATTCCGTATACGGAACTATTTCTTCAATGCGTTTTTTTACGTCTTTGCTCTCCGTATATGATGAAAGCCGTTCAAGTATCTTGTCAAATTCAAGTACCTTGAACGCTTTATTCTGTTTATCCATTTTACCTCTCCTATTTTATATAGAATATACTTTTAGATTAGAATACTCACCAATCATAGGCGCCATTTGTCTGAAACCTATTTTCCCGCCGCCTAAAACAGGACCATATTCCTTTCCGTCGTCTTGCCATGAAAATACAGGCAAATCGTTAATTATAAAATCAATCTTACCGTCTTTTTTTACAAGCTTTATATGATAGCTTTCAAATGCGTCCTCGCAATTCGGAATAGGGTCTGCACCTTGTACAACAAGATGAAAGCCCTTGCTTTTTCTTAAATTGCAGGTATGAAAACCTCTTTCCTCGTCCCACTTTCTGCGGAAATATGAAACATGGTACGCATTTATATCACCCGAATGATACAAATTATACTGTCCGTCCCTTTCCTGCAATGACGGATCAAACAAATCTTCACCGTTCACACCCTTTGCCGAAAAGAACAAAATCGCCAATCCCGGCTCTTCAATCGGTCTGAAGTCCCACTCTATCTGCACATCTGAAGGGAAGTCCTCGTTGCACCAATACACAAAGTTTGACTTTTGTCCCAAATCGGCAGACAACGCATTTTTCATACGCATTTTACCGTTTTCAAAATATATCTCGGCACTTCCCTCAAGAACGAAATCTTTTACGTCATTCTCGCAGGACAATTTGTTTTCATAAACTAACTTCATTGTTTTTAATCCTCCACAAAAAACTCATCTTAACCTATATTATATCAGCAATATTTACTAAATACAACACGAAATCAAAAAAAAGGATTGAAAAATCTGTGAGAATAGTATAGAATGGTATATATATTTTTATGTAAAGCAATATAACATTGCTAGTGGACAATAAGGAGGTACATTATAATATGTGCGGTATAGTAGGATATATAGGTAAAAATCAAGCAGCTCCTATTTTGCTTGAAGGTCTGTCAAAACTTGAATACAGAGGATATGACAGTGCAGGTATTGCTGTTTACAATAATAATGAATTGGAAGTTGCTAAGTCAAAGGGAAAATTAGCGGTTCTTTCAGAAAAAATTGACGGCGGTAAAAAACTTGGCGGTAATATGGGTATCGGTCATACACGTTGGGCAACTCACGGCGAGCCGTCAGACGTAAATGCTCACCCTCATCTTTCACAATCAGGCCGTTTTGCCGTTGTTCATAACGGTATTATCGAAAACTATACCGAGTTGAAAGAGAAGCTGTTAAAGCATGGTTATACATTCTACAGTGATACAGATACAGAAGTAGTGATCAAACTGGTTGACTACTATTATAAGAAATATAATTTAGGACCGATTGATGCGATTGCGAAGACAATGGTTCGTGTACGTGGTTCTTATGCACTTGAGCTGATGTTCAAGGATTATCCGGGAGAGATCTGGGTTGCCAGAAAAGACAGCCCGATGATCATCGGTATTGCAGATGGCGAGACTTATGTTGCATCTGATGTACCGGCAATCCTGAAATATACAAGAAATGTATATTATATCGGGAACCTTGAGTTTGCAAAGCTTGTTCCGGGAGAGGCTCATTTCTATGATCTTAATGGTGACGAGATCGAGAAAGAGACAACAGAGATCAAATGGGATGCAGAGGCAGCAGAGAAGGCCGGTTTCGAGCATTTCATGATGAAAGAGATCTATGAGCAGCCGAAAGCAATCCGTGATACTCTGAATTCTGTTGTGAAAGACGGAGTGATCGACTTTACGGATATTGATATTACAGAGGAAGAGATTAAGAAATACAGCCAGATTTACATTGTTGCGTGCGGTTCTGCATGGCATGTAGGAGTTGAGGCTCAGTATGTGATCGAGGAGCTGGCTCAGATTCCGGTTCGAGTAGAGCTTGCATCTGAGTTCCGTTACCGTGAGATGCCGCTTGTGAAGGATGGTCTGGTTATCGTGATCAGCCAGTCCGGAGAGACCGCAGATACATTGGCAGCTATGCGTATGGCGAAAGATAAAGGACTTGCTACACTTGCAGTTGTAAATGTAATCGGAAGCAGTATTGCCCGTGAGGCAGATAAGGTGTTCTATACACTGGCAGGACCGGAGATTTCGGTTGCTACAACAAAGGGATACAGCGCACAGCTTGTAGCTCTTGATTGTATTGCAGTTCAGTTCGCGAAGGTGAAAGGGCTGATTACAGACGAGCAGTACAGCTATTACATTTCCGAGCTTCAGACAATTCCGGAGAAGATTGAGAAGATTCTTCAGGATAAGGAGAGAATCCAGTGGTTCGCAGCCAAATATGCGAATGCGCATGACGTCTTCTTTGTAGGTCGTGGAGTGGACTATGCAGTATGTCTGGAAGGAAGTCTGAAACTGAAAGAGATTTCTTATATTCATTCTGAGGCTTATGCGGCAGGTGAGTTAAAGCATGGAACAATCAGTCTGATCGAGGACAATATTCTCGTAATCGGAGTTCTGACACAGAGCAAGCTGTATGAGAAGACAGTCAGCAATATGATGGAATGTAAGAGCCGTGGCGCATATCTGATGGGTGTGACAAACTATGGCAATTATGAGATGGAAGACAAGGTAGACTTTACAGTCTATGTTCCGAAGGTGGATGAGCACTTTATGGGAAGCCTCGCAGTGATTCCGCTGCAGTTACTTGGATATTATGTAAGTGTTGCGAAGGGGCTTGATGTAGATAAGCCGAGAAACCTTGCGAAGAGCGTAACAGTAGAATAAGAATATGATGAATCAGGCAGGTCGGGAAAATGAATCCGTCCTGCCTGATTTTGGCAAGAGCCAGAAACAGCACCGCATCTTCCCACTGTTCTGGCTCTTGTTTTATATAGGAATTATTATCTAGGCATATCCCACTTTGTATGATCTGTATGAAGCAGCATATGAGATTTGTGTGACAATGGTTTCTCAAGGAAATCGTTGTACAATTTCATAACATCCTGGTTCTCATGGGAGAAACGGATCTTTGCGTTCTTGTCAAGGAAGTAGAGGTTTGCACCGCGTGTGTGTGCAAGCTCTTCGCCGTCGTGGATCGGCTGACCGCCTCCGCCGACGCATCCGCCAGGACAGGCCATAACTTCCACAAAGTCATAATGTACTTCGCCATGCTCGATTGCTTCAAGCAGTTTACGTACATTTCCAAGACCACTGACAACAGCAGCACGGATTGTAGCATCACCGATCTGGACTTCAGCTTCTACAACACCCGTCTCAAAGGATGGACTGCGGACGATCTTAAATGCATCCGGATCTGGGTTACGTCCTGTTACAAGATAGTGTGCGGAACGAAGTGCAGCTTCCATAACACCGCCGGTAGCACCGAAGATAACACCGGCACCGGACCACTCTTTCATAAGCGGATCACATTCGCGGTCTTTCAGGCTCTTTGGATCAATATGCGCAGCACGGATCATTCTTGTCAGCTCTCTTGTAGTGAGAACTGTGTCAATGTCATGTCCGGCATACTCGCCGTAGAAAAGTTCCATGTTACGTTCACCTTTTTTCGCTACGCAAGGCATGACGGATACAGTGTAAATGTCTTCCGGAGCAACACCGATGGACTGTGCAAAATAAGTCTTCATAATAGCACCGAACATCTGCTGTGGTGACTTGGCTGTGGACAGCTGTGGCACCAGATGTGGGTACTGTGATTTGATGAAACGGATCCAGCCAGGGCAGCAGGAAGTGAACATCGGACGCAGCTTTAATTCTCCTTTGGAGAAACGCTGAAGGAATTCATTTCCTTCTTCCATGATCGTAAGGTCAGCAGAGAAAGAAGTATCGAAGACGTAGTCTACGCCGATCTTTTTCAAGGCGTCCATGATCTTTCCGATTGTTGCTTCTTCTCTGGACAGGCCGAGAGCTTCTCCCCACGCGGCACGGACTGCCGGAGCAACCTGTGCAACCACCACTTTCTTCTTGTCAGCAATCGCACTCCATACATCCTCTGTATCATCACGTTCACGAAGTGCGCCGACAGGACAATGAGTGATACACTGTCCGCAGAGAGAACAGGAGACTTCATTGATCTTTTTATTTCCGTTTACATTGATCGTTGTTCTTGAACCTGTACTTGTAACATCCCAGATGTTCAGTCCCTGGATCTTGTCACAAATCTGGATACAGCGCATACATTTGATACATTTGCGTGAATCACGGATGAGTGGGAATGTCTTGTCCCAAGGTGTATCTTCAAAGCGTTCTTTGAACGGAAGATCAATCAGGTTCAGATCATTTGCAACCTGTTGAAGTGTACAGTTCCCGCTTCTGACACAGGTTGCACATTTGCAGTCATGCTGGGAAAGGATAAGCTGTACAGTCTGTCTTCTTGCAATGCGTACCTTCGGGCTGTTCGTGTAGATCACCATGCCTTCGGTTACAACGTTATTACAGGATGTGACCAGACGATCTTTCCCTTCAATTTCAACAACACAGACACGGCAGGCCGCAATCTCGTTGATATCTTTTAAATAACATAATTTCGGAATCGGAGTTCCAAGTTTTGCCGCAGCTTCCATGATAGTAGTTCCGGAAGGTACGGATATTTTCTGATTATCAATTGTAATATTTACCATTTTTCTTTCCGACCTCCTTTAAAGATACCATAACCGAAGTGGTCGCAGCGCAGGCATCTGTGGGATTCCTGTTTTGCTTCGGCTTCTGTCATACAGTTTTCAACACCTTCAAAATCACAGACACGGCTGCATGCTTCGCGTTCTGTCAGTTCAACTCTTCCGCAAGGTTCGCGGTCGCTTAAGCGAGGCTCCGGAATCTCAACATCACAGCTGATGATATGGTGGAAACCAAGATATTCATCGATATTGGCAGCAACAACCTTTGCAGCGGCGATTGCCTTGATTACGGAAGCAGGACCGGATGCACAGTCTCCACCGGCGAATACGCCAGGGATGTTGTCGAAACCGCCATAACGCTCTGTCATGATCTTACCGCGGGAAACCGGAACACCGGCTTCTGCGAAGTGTTCGGATTCGATATCCTGTCCGATTGCAACGATGAGTGTCTGACAAGGGATAAGGAAATCTTCTTCACCTGTCGGACAGACACTTGCACGCCCATCTTTGATCTTGCTGATCATCTGTGGTGTGACGTAGATACCTGAAACGTGTCCGTTCTCATCAGTCTCGATTCTGGATGGCGCTTTCAGTGTGAGTACTTCAATTCCCTCTGCAACTGCACCTTCGATCTCAGCCGGAAGAGCAGTCATATCTGCAGTACGGCGTCTGTAAACGATACTTACTTTTTTAGCACCGAGACGTTTTGCTGTGCGGACGGCGTCCATGGAAACGTTACCGCCACCGATGACAGCAACTTCCTGTCCGGTAAGATCAGGGCTCTTGTTTTCTCCAACATCACGAAGGAAGGACACAGCAGAAATCACGCCTTCTGCATGTTCGCCTTCGATACCAAGCTTCTTATCAGTGCTTGCACCGATGGAAATAAGAACAGCATCATATTCCTGGCGGAGACTCTGAATTGTGATATCTTTACCAATACGTTTTCCAAATTCTACCTGAACTCCTGTCTCAAGGATTGCCTGAATATCTTCGTCAAGACGATCTTTCGGAAGTCTGTAGTTCGGGATTCCATAGCGGAGCATTCCGCCGAGTTTTGGAAGCATCTCGAATACGGTTGTCTGATGTCCCATCAACTGCAGGTAGTAAGCAGCACTGAGTCCACCAGGTCCACCGCCTACGACAGCGATACGCTTTCCGGTGGAAGGTGCGCATTCCGGTGGCGGAACCTTGCCTGCATAATCAGCGGCCATACGTTTCAGTCCACGGATATTGATGGCATCATCTACGATATTTCTACGGCAGCGGGCCTCACAAGGATGCTCACAAATAAAACCGCAGGTTGTCGGGAACGGATTATCCTTACGGATCAGACGGATTGCGTCAGCGTAACGGCCCTCTCCGGTCAGTGCGATATATCCAGGGATATCAACATGTGCAGGACAGAGAGAAACGCAAGGTACAGGCTGTGTATAGTGGCAGGTACAGCGTCCCTGACGGACATGTTCTTCATAATCTTCGCGACAGTCTCTTAAGCTCTTATGTACCATGGCACCGGCTTCATATCCGATCGGACAGTCAGATCCTTCGCGGATGGATTCAGACAATGTGTCAATCAGATCAAGTGTCTCCATTGTAGCAGTACCGTTCATAACATCTGTCAGAAGGTTCTTCAATTGCCACAGCCCAACGCGGCACGGGGTACATTTTCCACAGGATTGTGTCTGACACATCTCGATGAATGCACGAGTCATGTCAACCGGACATAATCCCGGAGGGCTGGATTCAATTCTGCGTTCCAGATCTTTGTACAGCTCTTCAACGACGAGCTGGCCTTTGTCTGGACCTGGGATTTCAAGTCTACTCATTTTAAACCTCTCCTTTTACCATAACGTTCATTACTGACTGATTTTAAAATAGGAAATGTATTTGAAAAAACCTATCTTCAAACCAGTAAAGTTCCATTTAGTAATATTCTACAAATAAATCTAAAAATTATCAAGAAAAGTTTAAAAAATGACAAGCCTGTTATTTATTATACAAACAACAAGCTTGTTAAAAATAAACAAAAATATTCTAAAATAATTTGTTGCAAACTGATAATATTCTCTTGTACCATTTCCAAATATACTAATGATATTTCTTGGGAAAACCTGAAACATTATAAAGGCTATCACTGATACTATTGTACCACTTATAACAGCTAGTTTATATGTTTCTTTCACTCTGCTATAATTTTTTGCGCCTATATTAAAACTTGCAATTGGCTGTATTCCCTGCGATAGTCCAATTATCACAGCAAAATAAATTTGATTAACTTTCATTATTATGCCTGCACACGCTAACGGAATTGAATCCCCATAATTTGATAACGCCCCATAGTATGTCAAAGATTTATTTAATGTAATTTGAACAATCATTATTGCTATCTGATTTGAAAATGGTGTAACCCCTAATGATGCAATTCTACCAATACATTTTAAAGAAGGAATAAAATGTTCTTTCTTTAACTTTACTGTCTTATAGTGCCTTAAATAATTTATCACTAAGACAAACGAAACAAATTGTCCAATAATTGTTGCTAACGCTGC